>OFHI01000002.1_pt1 | contig 140174 bp, 145 predicted proteins | sample 1522021 | NCBI WGS metagenome assembly OFHI01 (sample SAMEA2464839, study PRJEB22497) | soil metagenome | biome: Grassland; feature: Farmland; material: Clay | place: Australia | collected 2013-02-01 | depth 1.4 m | reverse complement strand
GGCAGCATCCCTTCGATAGGGATCTTCTGGCTGCAATTCTCGAGAAAGAAAATATTCTTTGCGGAGCTGAGCTTGTTCCCGTGATAGCCATTATACTCCTGGTTGTTCATTGGTAACCTCCCGGGAATGCTATTCTCTCGAGTGCTGTCAGGATGCGGTCGAACCTGTCATCAAATGAGGCTTCCCTTTTTGATATCTCATAAATTGCCTCAATGGCCCTGCTCAGCTTTGCCCTTTCTTCCTTGTGGTTCCAGTTGCCGAGTATCTGGTCCCTTGTGAATTCCTGAACCCTGGACATGTCTGCTGTCGCTTCGGGTGCATAATGAGTTTCAAATTCAGGAAATCCGAGGCTGTAATCCACATTGGCCCTGAGGTTTCCTTCGCCGTCGTGGACAGTGAATGCATAATTGTGCTTCTTTGAAGCCGTTGCGATTGGATGCTTCTCAAAGGCCCACTCCCGTGTCTTAATTTTCCCCTGGAGGATTCCGTTCTTCCTGCTTATCTTCAGTTCAGGTATCTGGTCCTGAAGCTTTGCTTCAATCCCCTTCACAATGTCACTGAGCTGTGAAAGGACCTCGAGTTCTGCCTGCCTGATGTCCGCAAGGTATGAAATCCTGATGTCGAAGCCCGTAATGTGAAGGGATGATGGAGAGACCTCTGCTGTGAATGACATCCTCCTGTAATTCTCGAATTTGATGATCGCCTTGGTCCAGTTCTTGATTCCATCATTGACCTTTACGCTGTAATCGTCAAAGTGGAGAACGGCTGTCCTGTGAGGCTTGAGCTTAGTCTCGAAGTAGTAGTAGATGGAATAGTCATGACCTCTCAGGAGCCTCGTGTCAGGGGTGTAACCATTTTCGGTTCCCTGCTGATCAGGGGGTGCAACCTTTTTTTGATTTTTGCTTGGAAGATACCGCTCCGCATCTGAAGTTACCCTGAAGTGTGAACCTGAGGATCTTATTTCATAAACAATCATTCCGAGATTGACAAGCCTTTTCAATTTCTTCTTTATGTTCTGCCTGGAAGTGCCGCAAAAGGCTGCAATCTGGCTTTGATTCATATCCTCAGCTACACACTGGATGATTGTGATATAGTCATCCGGGAGGTCCCACTTGTCGATGGTCAAAGCTTACCCCCCACGAGAAGATGCAACTTTTTTACCGCAACCTTTCTGTCAGGAAGCGCAACCTTTTTTGATATAAAAAAAGGGTTGCATGTGCTGAGAAAATCCGCTAAGAATGGAGATTCCCTGAGGTATGCGCCCATTTTCAAAGGGCTGAGAATCACCGTGACCCCTCCAATTCATAGAACACGTCCTCAACTTCACCTGCATCGTATGGCTCCCTTACCTGGGTTTGGTTCCACTTTTCAATCAGCGGCGTCGGGTCCACATAAAGGGAATAAAGGTCGGCGATTACCTCTGAAGGCATGATCAAAACGGAAAATCCATGCTCCATTGGGGGTTCTCCATTGAAAATGGAAGGATTTGCTTGTCAATGAACCACTCCCGGCCGGGGCGTCTGATCAAATTTTACCAGTTTCTCTAATGCCATCCCAAAATCGCTTCATCGGCGTACATGACGGAATGTGTTACCTTCGATTTGATAAGCAAAGTTCTTGATGAATTGGCAAATAGCCGAATTCATCCCGGTTTTTTCCGCAATTTAAATAGTAATGTGAAAAACCTTTCCCAAATATCATTTTATCTGGGGTGAAGAAAATATTGTTATAGGCCTTGTATTTAATACAGCATAATGAGCAGAAGGCTCAAATGCGAACTTTGCGGAAAGAAATTTTTCTGTGAAGGTAATGACACCTGCTGGTGCTTCGGTGCCAGACCTGAACCAAAGAAGAGGTTACTGGTTAAGCTGGTTGCAACGGATTGCATTTGCAGGAAATGTCTTACGAAATTTTCTGGATGGCCTGGAACGAGTTGAAGTCATGATTTGTGCTTGGATTGTTGCTCTAAATCAACCCTTCAGCCCAAGCTGGGAAACAGTCTACGGTGCATTGGCGGAACCGACCACATTTCAAACACTTCGCCCGCACAATGCCTTCAGGAAAATGAACCGGAAAAAACACGTTCCATGAGAGCTGGATTGGACAGCATGAACCATAGAAGGAATAAGGTGATGACCGCAGCAGCCAAAGTTCCTATGTAAAACCATTTTGAGACTGCCTCGTAAGACACTTCCCTTTGTTGATTTTGTTCTGGAGTGTAGACCTGATCCTCCTCATAGTTGAGCACGTTGTATTCTGTGCCAGCCCAGGTCTTCCTCTTGTACCTCTGAACCTTAAGTGGATCTACCAGCTCCATCCTGTCTATGGCACTGTATTCACCTGCCGATTCCTCTTCCCTTGAAAAGTCGGCATTCTTACGCTGAAACCTGTGGCTTCTCCTCTGTGCGAATGAATTGCCGGAATGCCAGAATCCACCTCTTCTTCCCACATTTGCCATGGTACACACCCAGAATTAATCAGGAATGATGTCCTTTTTTCATGGGGCATGTAGATATTACCGTGATCCATTACTGGTTACACCTCAAGTACATAACCTTGAATAGCTGGAAAATAACTATCCGGGATTTCCAAAATCCTGTCCCAGCAACTGAGAAGTGTGCATAGTGCCATGCTATCATTTCACACAACTTATATATTAATACAACGATTGGTATATGCCCTTGGGGGTACAATACCCATTGACAGATGAAACACTAAGAACAAAAATCTCGGGCATAAAGAAAGGAGCCAAAGTTCAAATCATACCACGAAGCATGGACAATGGAGATTCTTTCAATGCAGTGGGTTTGCCCTGCGTAACGCCAGCGAAAAGAGTAGTGCAGCTCGATTCACCATTCTATGCAACACTTGAGAACTTTGATGGTGAAGTCCTTTGGATCAGGACACAGGAATATTTCTGTTTGAAGATATCCTTTGAAGACCTGAAAGATGTTTCGGTTTTGCTTAACACCCCCTGGAGTTCTGCAAAGAACACTCAACATGCCTGAAGACCAAGCCAAATCATCCATCAAAGCAAAAGACGCCCTGATTAGGATAGCCCACAGAATGGACTGCTTGACAGATTTCTCTCTTTACCACAAGATCTACAAGATGATGCCTGTGCTCGGTTAAATTGAATAACGGTGTTAAAATGTACCAAATGTACTGACAAAAGTAATTATCAGGGCACCATTTCCTTCATATTGATATGAGCAACGGAAAGAAAGCAGTGCTTGACGTGACACACGTTTCAACAAGGAACGGTTCATCGTTCAGAGTGACTCTCCCCCGGAAGGTTGTCGAACATATCGGCCTGACGTCGGAGGACAACGTGATCGTCTTCTTCCTTGAAGATGGAAAAATTGTACTAGATAAGCTAAGACAACTTTGACTGGAAACCATTCACAACCTCTTGAATTCTCAGGTTTTGAATCTCATCTGGAATCTGGGTTTGACTCCTGGAAATCCTCCCTGTCTGATTCTTTCAAAGGTATTGCGTCCATTAGATCAGCGATGGAAACTTTCAGGCAATAGAAGGTGGCTGTTCGCAATCTTATGATTTCACCATCAAACTCCTCGAGAAATGCCTCAAAAGGTTCAAAGAGTTCAACCGGGTTACTTTCCATCGAGGAGCATGGAACGCCAATGGCAGTCGATTCATCACCATATCTTTTGCTTTGTGGGATGACTGCAATCCTTTCGCCCTTCCTCATTTTGATAATTTTCTGACGGAGTTGAACTTCATCCATTGGATAATGGACATTGGGGGGCATATAACAATTTTTCCATAGTTCCATAAAATATTTCCAAAGGGTCCGGAGATGTTTTCAAAGAACATGATGAAGCCGGCCATTACAGGAAACTGTTCAAAAGGCGATCGATACCGTAGATGGAACCACAGCTAAGAGAAGAAAGGCTACATGCTGTTGGAGATATGTTTCAGACGTATCCTCTCTCGGTTAACCTGTAGACTATCCGGTTCCAGGTTCTTGTGCTGAGAAGTACGGCAATTGATGCCAGAGTGAACGTTACTGCACAGCCCAAAGCCAACCACACTGTGAACATCGAGATTATTGCCGCAGCAGAATAGAACAGAACAGGAAGCAGGGTCCCAAGCTGCCTGAGGCTGAACTCTGTGGGCATTGTTTCCAATTCAATAATCTGGGCAGGAGAGAACCTTCCTGATATGTACATCGTGATAACGGGTGCCGATGGCACAACAGCTGCAAGGTAAATCATGACATTCAATGCGCCACCTGCTCCAAAGAATACGAGGAATGCGTTTGCAATTATGAATGGAACCAGTATGACGTAAGTCTGCACAATTCTCGCATAGATTACATATCTCCAGTAGCTCTTCGCAGACATGGATGAGAAGGCAAGCCAGGCCCTTTCATGGGAATAGACCTCAGGCGAAAACATGGGTATGAAAATACCAATATACATGGCAGAAAGAATCTCGGCCATGCCTATGGATCCGTCGGCGGGATTGAAAGTGATGGCCAGGTAGGCATAAATTGCTGCCAGGGCGCTCATGGGTATGATGAGAATACTCAACCTGATCCTGGAAACCTTGACACTTACGCTCCCACCAAGATTGAACCGTCCCGTGAGGCTGAGTTCCGAAAGGTAACGCCTGAAAATGGCAGCCCTCCTTGAGAGCCCTATGAACCTTTCCGTTGTACGGTACTCAAGGGAAGACCTCAGTGCAGTCACCTTTGTGAATCCAAGTTCGATCTTGCTGAGCTGGGTCAATGCAAAGAAATTAAACACAACGTTGAGTGCAACTATGATCAATGTTCCAGCTGCAACATTTCCTGTGAAGATCGAGGTTATTGAGTAGTTGAAACCCACAAGAGGGAGCAGTGCGTAAATGCCCATGCCCGCTGCCAGTATCACCTTATGCAAGGTTCGCAGCTTGAATGACAGAATACTCAGTGCCGTCTGAAGCAGCCCGATCAGAACCATGTCCCCGGCTATGATGATCTTGGACATTGCAGAGCCCCCTATGAATACAAATACGTAACCAAACATAAGAAGATACGATATCCCGGTGGCAAGAAACTGGGTTATATACAGGCTGACAGCCAGGTCTCTCCGCCTGAGAGGAAGTGTGAAGAGGTAGTCGAGGTCGGATTTCATGATGGCGACTCCTCCAATGGCTGTCATGAGGGTCAGGAAAAATGCCGTTATGCCGATAATATAGTAGGTCCAGAAAGCACCCATCTGCACTGCTTCAGGAGGTATGAGGACACCCATTATTACTGAATAGCCAAGCACGAAAACCATTAGGGCAATCAACGGCTTGGAAAATCTTGAAGCGATCAGTAGCCTAATGAGTTTGAACCGCACCGGTCATCAACCTCATTACAACCTTCTCTATGGCTTCCGACGGGTCTCCCAGCTCCTTGAGTTCCTCCATTGTGCCATTCCAGATGGTCCTTCCCCTTGATATGACAATTGCCCCATTAGTAAGGCGCTCGGCAATGGACATGATGTGCGTAGATACCAGAACAGTTGCCTTAAGGCGCTCGAAAATTGAAATTGTCTGTTCCTGAGTAGGTATGTCCAGATAATTCAGGGGTTCGTCCAGCAGAAGGATGTCGGGATCGTGAATGACTGCAAGGGCCACCGCAAGTTTCTGCCTGTTCCCCCTGGAGAGCTTGCTCACCTTTGCTTTTTCATACTCGGTCAGATTCATCTCGAAGAGCAGTTCATCGATCCTCTCGCCAAGATCGGGTACCTGCCGGAGCGTACCGATGTATTCCAGGTTTTCCCTGACCGAGAGTGTGTTATACGGGGAGGCGTCTTCAGGAAGGTATCCTATTAGCTTCTTGGCTTCGCTCGTTGTGGGATTTGTACCGTCGATTGCCACCGTCCCTTCATCAGGGGTCAGGAGGCCAACAAGGAGTTTCAGTGTGGTTGACTTGCCTGATCCGTTTGGCCCTATGAGGGCATATCTCTGGCCGCAGGGAATGGAAAAGCTGAGACCGTTAAGTGCTATGTTTCTGCCATAAAATTTCACGACATTGTTAACATCTATGCAGGTTTTATTCCCAATTCTGGCAGTAAACTCGCCCATCTGAACCACATTAAAAATAAGAGTCTGTTGAATTAAACCATTATACCGTACATATAATGATATTTCAGGATAGAGTTTCCCCGGGGCAGGAAAATGGCTTTGTGATCAGCACCATCCTGGAAGTGTTGTGACCACCATCGTTTCAAGTGCCGGAGACAAGGAGAATGCAGCTATGGCAGACCATTTTGCTTTTGTTCCATCAGAATGGGCCAGTACTGGTGGTGTGGAATAATCATAGATTAATCCACTATTTTCCTCAAAGCAATGCAGCAAGCCTGTAACCATTCTCAAAACCTTATGCAATCCCATGCAGGGTTTCTTTCAGAACGTATCCAATCTCAGTCCTTCCTGAATCGGAAGCATCAGGCATTTTCAGGGATCAGGACGAGCAAGCAAATATTGAACTAGCCTAATATTTGAGCATAAACATAAATAACCGTTGGTAAAATTTTTATAGATGGCAAACGAAAACAGGCGCACTATCATCGACGTTACACACGTTTCTTCCCGGGGTTCCTCTTATAGGATTACCCTGCCCAGAAAAGTTGCCGATACCATCAGACTCGAAAGCGATGACGACATAGTTGTATTTTACAAAGAGGAGGATGGCAGAGTAGTAATAGAAAAATTGAGGCAGACATAGATATAGCCCTGGTGTTAAACAGCGTTCGTCTTCAATAAAACCTGATCCCTGCCGTCCTGACCGCCAGCCCTGCATATATTACAGAGGGCTTTTAGCCTCTTGTGGTACATCACAAGCAATGCTTATTTGGCATACACTTTTGCCGTCAAAGCATCGGATCATTCCTCACTGAGAAATTGGGCTCACACAGGGTCGGACCGGTCTTAGCCTGTTTCAGCCCAACCGCTTTATTACTGTATTTCATGAGTCTCATAGATTTCAGAACCGTGCCTTAGATTAAGCGTGGTACTCAGAGTTTCTATGCATTCTTTATAAACCCGTTACAAAATATTGAGTTGATCAATATGAAAACAAGGAAGGGCATTTTCGTCACCGCAATGGGAGCCATGATGATACTGTCATCAATGGTTTTGCTGTTCGAAGCTGATTACAGCACACCCATTGCTGGAACCACTTCATCCAATGAGGAATCATCTTACAGTTATGCACAGGCCAGTTCTTATGCCACTGGCCTGCCCCCCCTTACAGCCAGTGTCCTGAAACAGGAATTGAGAGACCTGAACATCCCGGACAGGTACGCCTATCTGCCCAACCTTGGTTCACCTTATCTGGCAAATGAGACGGTGCAGGCCCTGTATGACAGATCGCCTGCCCCAATGGGTGTGTCAGACTGGGGCTATATGGAACCCTCTTCTCTGAAACTGCCCTACACATATACCACGACTAGTTTCCAGGGATCTGTAATGTTTGAAGAGCTCAAGCCAATGTATCCCATGAACAGTGATCCAGGTTCTGTTGCCGTACAGCTCAATGCCGTACTTGACGGTGTTTCGCTGAACGGCCATGGGAGCTACACATTCTGGATCAAGAACATAATGTACTACACGCCGTCAAGCGGTGAGGTCTTCCTGATCGACAATGTCTGGAATCTTTCCTCACCGTCAATGTCCCTGCCTTCCAATTCAATTCTAAGCGGCAGCGGCAATGTAGCGTCTGATATTTTCTACTTCAATGTGGGCCCCGAAATGAAACTCAACGGTGACTCTGCCATCACTTTGTATGTTACTACCGGAGTTGTGGACGGAAATACGGCAGTTATTTTTGACTACTCCGTTGGACAGCCAGAAATGAACCAGACTACTCCACGTACTACCTTTGATACCGTGGTCTTCAACTCAAAGGGAACTGGATCATCTCCTGCATCCGGCAACGCTGTTTTCAAAGTTGACGGATTCAAGAAAACGCCTAGCGGGCTTCTCTACGACGTTGAACTTGTTCTGGGCGGACCTGGAGGAGGAAGCATGACAACCATTTATGATGCAAACGGCCAATTAAAGCTTAAATTCCTGGGTTCAGACGGGACTTATACAAAACTCCCCGCTGCCTACAATTATGGATCAAACGCAGCTGAAACGGCTCAAGGGATCTCATGCTGGTGGAGTTCCCAGATGAAACCCATGATCCACCTTAGTGCAGGGCCTTCCCTCCTCATTCCCATGTGGGGGTCCCAGATCAGCCACTCTGGTGGAACCAACATCCAGGGAATTGTTGCTCCTGCCAATGCCTTTGTTTTTCTGAGCACAGGTACGTCAGTTGATAACAGCACCGCTGCATGGGCCCCTCTGAATGAGAACGGGTCATACAAATTTGCGATGCCTGGACAGATGAGCTATTCGGGCGTAGTCATGCTGACAGGATACCAGCCACAGTACTTCAACATAATCTCAACCATAGAGAATGAGACAGAAGAGGGTCAGGGAGGCCACGCAGGCAGAGGTGGCGGATCGGAGAACGAAACCACCACCTGGATAAACATTACTCTCGTGCCAAACCCTGGGGGGGCGGCATACACACCACTCTATGCAAATGGGAATGACCAGTTGAAGTACCTGACAGTGGAACCCACCGGAAACATGACCTACGGAGGAAATGGAACACCTGACAACCCATACCTCATTTCGAAACACACAGTGGTGTCCGTGGATCCCCTCTTTTCGGTTGGGAACAGCTACATGTATCCTTCATTTTCCGGGGTTCTCATCATGAATACCACGGCCAGCGTGGTCGTTGACAATCCCCCTGAATTCCAGGTGCATTACACCGGCACCATCCTGGGAGCAGCAAAATCCATGGGGCTTCCACCATCAAATGAATTGAATTATGTTTTCTACAACACTTCAGGTGTGACGTTTACGGGTGACAGGGATGCAGGAGGCTGGTTTGCCAGCAGCCTTACTCCTGGAACCGTTGCCAGTGTGCAGTTCATGGAGTCCAGTGATTTCCTCATAGCCAGCAACACATTCTATGGCATGGGTTCGTCTCTCCTGCTTTACAATTCCCCGAACACATCGGGAAATGGAGTCATTTGGAACAACCATTTCCTTGAGAGCCCCCTGATGAGGAACAGCCCTCCCGAAAACATCATGTTTTCCGCCGAGCCCGTGGGAATAAACCTGTTCAGTTCCGGGAACCTGGTATACAACAACTACTTTGCAGTGCACAACCCTGTGAATACACGTACCAGCGACCCCTACTCGGGTGAACAGTCTGCCTACACCAACACCTGGAACCTGTCGGAGAAGAAGGCACCAGACTATGCCTGGATGTACCATGGAATGAGGCTCACGGGCACCGTGGTTGACTCCGGCTATCAGGGAGGCAATTTCTGGATTTCCCACAATGACCCCTCACCTGTCTCCGTGAGTTCCATCATATTATCGGACATTGACTACGAACCTCTGGTAGTTCAGGGTTACAACGTGACTTTCACCAATATAGGCCTTCCTGCAGGAGAAAACTGGTCAGTATACTTCAATGGTGAAACCAGGGCTTCAAATTCATCGGAGATAACCTTCCAGGCGGTTGATGGACTGTACGGGTATGAGATATCAAAACCTGCAGACTACTATGCCTCACCTGCTTCGGGTGAGATAGCCGTGTATGGTGCTGATATCCGGCAGGAGATCCACTTCTCACCCGTGGTATATTCAGTCAATTTTGTTGAGTCCGGGTTGCTGGCAGGGATGACCTGGGAAGTCACTGTCGGAGAGACTACTCTCCAGGCAGATGGCAACACACTTTCCCTGATGGTCCAGAACGGGAGTTACGGGTACACCGTATCAATGCCTGACGGATACACCCCTGATATTGTGTCCGGCACCGTTTATATCTACGGGTCTTCCGTTTCAGTTGACTTCAATGTTACGCGGACAATTTATTCCGTGACATTTATGGCTTTGGGACTTCCCACGGGCACAACCTGGGCAGTGAATTTTGACGGAGGTGAATTCAATTCCACTTCTTCATCACTGACCCTGCAGGTGACAGGCGGGAACCACACGTTCTCCATCGCTGGGGTTGACGGCTACTCAATGGAGAGTGCGAACGGCTATGTCGTGGTGAACAACGGGAATGAAACGGTCAACCTCCAATTCCATGAAGAGCCGAAATACGGAGGGATGGTACTCCTCATAGGTGTGGGAGCACTTGTGGGAGTAGGTGCCACAGTTGGTGCAATATACCTGTTGAGAAAGAAATGAAGTGCGTAAACTGGAAATCACCGGGAATTGTCAGGAATTTCCGGGAAAATTATTTTCAAAATCCACTATTCTTAATTCCACCCTGGTCGCCCCGATGACTTATTCCTTAAGGGAAAACGTAGTTATACAGTTTTAAAGTAAAATAATCCATGAAATACGAGATTAAGTACAAACCGAGTTATTCAATGCTGACGGTCGAGCTGGGACAGGATGAGATGATTACTGCCGAGGCAGGTTCTATGACGTATGTTGAACCCACAATTGATGTCCAGACAACCATGAGGGAGAGGGGGTTTTTCAAGACCCTTGGAGTGGCATTGTTTGGCGCACAGTCCTTCTTCGTGAATCATTACAAGGGGCCGGGTAAGGCCGCATTTGTCGCTGCACCCGTTGGGGACATAGACAAGCTTCCCGTATCGTCCGGCCATGGCATGATAATTCAGAAGAGTGCTTACGTGGCATCAACGGGAGACCTGGATCTCGACGTGAAATGGGAAGGCTTTACCAAGGGTCTTTTTGGGCAGGGGTTGTTCATGCTGAGGGTGCACGGTGACGGTGACCTGTTCATAAACACCTTCGGTGCAATAGACAAGCATGAACTCCAGGCAGGTGAGACACTGATCGTTGACAATTTTCATCTGGTGGGATTCACCGAATCCTGCAGCTACCGTGTAACGGGATTCGGGGGACTGAAAGAGACCATACTCAGCGGTGAGGGATTCGTTACAACCATTACCGGCCCTGGTGAGGTATACATCCAGACAAAGAATATGAGGGAGTTTGTAGACTGGCTATGGACCCTGCTGGCTCCAAGGGTCAGAAGCATGCAGGCAAGGGCAAGATAGCCTTCCATGTGCATGAATACCGTTCTGAATGGGGTCCTTGTACCGGTATGCAGGAAGAATTGGCATCTACGGCAGAATCAGTTTCTGCTGTACTTTGCCGACCATTTGCTGCCCCAGTCACCAAGCATGTCTATGACGCTTTCAAGGGCCATGCCTTTTTCTGTGAGGGAATAGGATACGGTAAAAGGCTGTGTTGACACGATCTCCCTGTTCACAATGCCCCTGGCAGCGAGGGCCTTGAGGTTGTTGGAGAGAGTCTTTGAGCTTATTCCTCTGGCAGTCCGGAGGAGTTCGTTGAACCCCATGTTCCTGGACATGAGGTATCTTATGATTATTAGATTCCACTCCCCGCCAAGTTCCCGGATTGCGGAAACTATGGGGCAGTTCTCCAGTTCAGTTGATTTTAGCATATTTACCACTTACCCAACGGTTACCTGATGTCTGTGAATTCGCTTAAAGGATTTAAATGTAATTTGTATATCTACTTTACTTGGTAAACCCAGACCATGTCATTGGTTGGATATAACTTTAAAATCCACGTTTGAATATGAAATTATGTCCTAACCATTATGGATAATTTGGTTTGGAACCGGGTTAAGAGGCGCTAATATGAACAAAACAGGACATGAAAAGGAAATAAGCCACGTGTTCACAGGACAGCAGACCTACGATGGTGCAGGAGTGAAGCTGAACCGGATACTTGGTGGACACGTTTCAGCTCAGATTACGGATCCGTTTCTCATGCTTGACCACTTTGGATCTTATAGAGTTGAGGAATACATAAAGGGCTTCCCCTGGCATCCTCACCGTGGAATTGAAACTGTAACTTACCTGCTTGCGGGAAAGATTAATCATGAGGACAGTGAAGGCAACAAGGGGGTGATTCAGACCAATGATTTACAGTGGATGACAGCAGGAAGTGGAATATTTCACCAGGAAATGCCAAAACCACTGGATGAAAACGACCCGGATGAGTTGCTCAAGGCAGTGGGTCTCCCCACAAATGTCTCGGGGTTCCAACTGTGGATTAATCTTCCGGCAAAACATAAGATGACCACCCCCACATACAGGGATATCAAAGGCAACCGGGCACCCGTTGTCGGTGCCGATGGAGGGGCCAGTGTCAAGATCATTGCAGGGAGCTACGGAAATGAAGAGGGACCCTTCAACGGAGCGTACGGGGTGGATCCAACATACCTTGACGTCTCGCTTCCCGAGGAGTCTGAATTCAGCTATGGGGTGAAGCCGGGATACAAATCTCTTGTTTATGTGGTTGGCGGAAAGGGGCGTTTTGACTCGGCGGATGAGAATGCATACGTCCCGGGCCAGGCCATGGTATATTCCGGGGATGGAGATCATATGAAAATAAGAACCGATGATTCTTCCCTCAGGTTCATTGTTCTTTCGGGAAAACCCCTTAATGAACCTATCTGGTGGCATGGCCCAATAGTCATGAACAGCAGGGAACAGATCGTGGAGGCCGTAAATGACCTGCAGAATGGAAAATTCATCAGGGAAAGAAATCCAGTCTTTGTTGACTGATTAGATCTCTCCACCCACATTTTTCAAAAACCTCATCGTTTAGATACTTTGGAATGATCCAGAATCAGGTTACTATGTCTTACGTAGTTTTGGAAACAAACATGGGAAACATCAAGATCGAATTGTTTGAGAAGGAAATGCCCGTAACCGCTGGCAACTTCAAAAAGCTCGTGGAAGAAGGATTTTACAATGGCGTCATTTTCCATAGGGTTATACCGGATTTCATGGTCCAGGGAGGAGACCCCACAGGAACGGGAATGGGTGGACCTGGATATACCATCAAGGACGAATTCACAAAGTCCAACAGAAACGCAAGGGGAACCATCTCCATGGCAAATGCTGGCCCTAACACAGGGGGCAGCCAGTTTTTCATAAACGTTGTTGACAACCATTACCTCGATTCCAAGCACCCGGTATTTGGAAAGATCGTGGAAGGGATAGAAGTCGCCGACAACATAAGCAAGGTAAAGAGAGATCGTGGTGACAGGCCGCTTTCAACAGTGACCATAGTCAAGGCGACCTACCATTCCTGAAACAGAAGAAACGGGGGTCAGTCTCCCCGGCTCTTCTGCCCCTCTATGCAATAAGAATGAAAACAAAGGAGGGCTTTCTGGCCCTTCAGATATTTGCTTTTGAAATTTTTGTGCCTTCTACTGGATAACCCGATTCTTCCCACTCGTCTATTCCACCCTCGTACGCCATTGCGTTGAGCCCCATGTCCTTCAGCAACTTTGCAGCCCTGAGAGAAGCACCGCAAGTGTAACTCTTGCAGTAGGTTATGACATTCTTGTTTCCTTCAAGTGCATCCAGTTCACCTGCCTCCAGTATGTCAAATGGTATGGATACGGACCCTTTTATGTGGAGATCGTCGTACGCCTTTTTTGCCAGAACGTTTACAACAGCCGCAGTTCCGTTCGTGATGTGTTCCAGGACTTCCTCTTTGGTGAGAAACCTGATCCCTTCTTCCATTTTTAATCATAAGGACAAGTTATAAAATAATTGGGAATCCTGCGCCACTACAACTCATCCGGGCAGTGTTTTACCGCATTAGAGACTGGCGTCACCATTTTCGGACAGGTGCTGGGCAGAATTAACAGCAAGTTATAAATCTGCACTGGACATTTTTGCCCATGCCAAAGTCAGCTACCCGCGGTATCGCAGAAATTGTGGTAACAATAGGTGTGGCTGTCGTTGTTCTCTACCTTATAGGGTATGTCATCGATTACCTGGATCAGTTTTCACCAGCTCTAGTTCCGTACAGGAGATATGTGGAAGACGCAATGGCGGGTGTGCTGGCAATAGGTGTAGCCACAATAGTGGTTAGGATAACCAAGCAGATTATGGACGAGTACACCCTGAAATCCAGGAAGCCCAGAAATCTTGGTGGAACATACATAGTGCTCAGGGTCATCATCTATTTCATAGCCATTGTATGGTTCCTTTCCTACATTGGAATAGGGCTCGAGGGTGCACTGGTAGGGGGAGCAATAGGGGGCATTGTCATAGGTATTGCCGTGCAGTCACTGGTGACAAGCCTTTTCTCAGGACTAATGGTAAGTGCCGACGGCCTTGTTGTTCCAGGGGAATCTGTGAGCATATACTCATACATTTACGGCAGAACCATAACTGCTGAGGTGATTGATGTTCGCCTCCTCCACACAATCTTCAGGGATTTGAACGGGCAGTTGGTAAGAGTTCCCAACACCGTTCTTTTGAACTATACTGTATTCACAAGGCTTCGAGACAAAGGTCTTCTGAAGTACGTATTTCAGGCAACTGTGGGGGATGAAGTGCCTGTTGGAGTCCTGATTGAACTCGCAAAGAAGGAGGGTATGGCCACAGGAAAAGAGAGCGGCCTCAGGGATCTGGAGATTCAGTTTCTATCCAAGAACAACGGTTCAAACACACTCAATGTGTCAATAAGGTTTGAGGGCATGTCGAACCTTAACAAATCAGTAAGCCATGCGAACCTTTCCATAGATAAGGTCTACAGGGAATTGAAAGAAACTGGAAAAGGAAAAGCAGGAACTCCTGAAGATTGAAAATTCAGGTCAGTATCAGGATTCCACAAACTGCCTAATTCTCGAAATTCCCTCCTCAATGGTTTCGTCATCGGTGGCGAATGAAAGCCTGAAGTGATATTCGCCCTGCTCGCCGAATGCGGATCCGGGAGTGACCACCACCAGCTTTTCATTGAGGAGTTTTTCCGCAAATGCATCGCTCGGAAGATCGCCTTCATATTTCACGAAGGCATAGAAGGTACCGCCCGGTTTGTTCATGCTCAACTTCTCGGATTCGGAGATCAGCCTGTAAACAAGGTCCCTTCTCTTCCTGAATATCTCATTGAACTTCCTGGGTGTTTCCCTGTCCCTTATGGCTGCCAGAGAGGCGTACTGTGATACGGATGGTGCGCATGTTATTGTCTGCTGCTGGATCTTGTTGGATGCCTTTATAATAGCCTCGTCTGCCACCATGTAACCTATTCTCCAACCTGTCATTGCATAGCTCTTTGAGAATCCTCCAACCGTGATGGTCCTGTCGAACATCTCAGGCAGAGAAGCTGGGGAAAACATCTTTCCTTCAAATATCAGGTCCTCGTAGATCTCATCACTGAGGAGATAAAGGTTGTTTTCCAGGACAAAGTCACACAGTTCCTTCACCTCTTTATCTGAATAGACCCTGCCAGTAGGGTTGGTGGGATTGCTGATAATGACCATTTTCGTTCTGGGAGTTGCCAGCTTCCTCATGTCATCGAGATCAAAGGAATAATCGGGGGTGGTGGGTGACGGAAGAACTTTGGCGCCGTGCAGCCTTACAATGTCCGGATATGACAGGTAGTAAGGTTCCGGAAGGATGGCCTCGTCTCCGGGGTTCATGAGCGACATTACGGCAAGATTGATCGAGAACTTGGTAGGAGTCACCAGCACATTCTTCACGTTGGACCTTACACCGTTGACCTCATTCATTTTCTGGGAAATGGCTTCCCTTAACTCTGCGATACCATAAGATGATGTGTAATGCGTTTTTCCATTCAATGAAGCTTCAAAACCAGCGTTTATGATATGTTCCGGTGTTGTGAAATCCGGTTCGCCGATGCCGAAGTTGTAAACCTTCTTGCCAGCCTTGACAAGCTCTGCAGCCTTGTTGCTTGTGGACACACTTTTTGACTCAGAAATGGATGATAACCTTGAAGCTAACATTCAGACGACAATGACCAATGGCAATATAGCTTTCACCTTTTCCGCCAATTCATTTCCCTGAGAATCGGGGAGTGAACCGCGGGATCTGAACACGGGTACCGGACAGGAAATGAACCCTGGTACATTGGATTGGAGGAGAAGGTGCGCCTTAAAATGGTTTTATACTCAAACCCAATCTGGCAACAGCCCCGGATAAACCAGTCCGGCAGGTAACATAAGGGTAACACGCAATGATGATAAACAGGGAATTTGCAACTTCCATCAAGAGGCTCATGCCGAATGAGCAAAGGCAAAGCGATCTGAACAAGCCAGTCTCCATGTGGAGGGAAAAGGACCGCCTCAGAGGTTTCCCCGAGACAACAATGGTTGTGATATTCAAGACAACCGGCTGCTCGTGGTACAGGTTTTCTTCATGCTCCATGTGCGGTTACTTCAATGACGTTTCAAGAGAGGTGAGGGTGGAGAACCTGAAGAATCAGATCGATGTCATGGCAGACACCATCGAAGACACAAGAACACTGAAGGTCTTTACATCTGGCAGTTTTCTGGACCCTCAGGAATTTCCGCTTGAAGCAAGGGAGTATTTCTTTGAAAAGATCATGGGAAGGATCGACAAGTTGCTGGTTGAATCCAGAACCGAATACATAACTGAAAAAAACATAGCTTACCTGAAAGATTACGGTATCCCGTTGAGAATTGCAATCGGCCTTGAAAGCGCAAATGACGAAATAATGAAGAATTCCATTAACAAGGGGAGCACCTTTTCCAAGTTTGTGACTGCGGCGGAGGCAGTGAAGCGCATGGACTATGAACTCAGGACCTACCTGCTGTTCAAACCGCCATTCCTCTCTGAAGAAGCCTCAATTAACGACATGATAGAATCCATACAGAAAGCCGCAGAATACTCAACAGATGTGTCGGTCAATCCCATGAACATACAGAAGAACACCATGGTGGAATACCTGTGGAAAAAAGGCCTTTACCGCCTTCCCAGACTGTGGAGCCTTGCAAGGATACTCATCGAATCAAGAGGCTTAGGAGTGCAGGTTGTTTCCTATCCAACAGGCGGCAACAAGGAAAGAGGAATACACAATGATTCACGGGATACAACATTGCTGCAGATGATTTACGAAAGTTCATTGAACCAGGACTTCGCAGAACTGGAGTCCTATTACAATTCAGCAGATAAGTCCGGGTACCTGGATACTCTCGCTGCTGAGAAAATAAACCTGACTCAGCCGGACTTTGAAAAGTTGGTTGGCAGAACGGCAGATGCCTCAGTTTTGATCTGAATCGTCAAAGCTGTAGAGGCCGTTCTGGGAGTCATTTTCCCCTGCATTGCTCAATTCCTGGATGTCGCGTTTCTCCATTTCCTCATCCAGCCTGTCCGCGACCTGAATGGCACGCCTGACAATAACGTCCCAGTATCTTGGCACTTCCTCTTCAGGTATTTCCTCGGCCGCAATTTCTGAGCCTCCGAATTTGACCACAATCCCCCTGTACTTCTTTCCGGTCTTCTCCTGAAGCATCTTGAGGTACGATGCCAGTTGCATTTTGTGGTATTCCTCTATTCTGTCGGAACTTGTTGAACTCTTGAGTTCAATTGCCTCGTTGAGACCTTCGTGCAGAAGGTCAATCACACCGGCGAAATCTATCCTGTCAAACCCCATGTAATGCCACCTGTGCGGTATTGAAAAATACATCCTGAATTCAGCTTTGTATCCCTCTTCCCTTACCAGGTTCTGGACGTGGTTATGAAGCGCGGTTCCCCTGAACATGTTAAGTTTGTCCTTCAGAGTTTCCTCCCTTTCCCCCAGCTTACGCTTTATCTCCTGCTCCGCACTGTATGCCAGTCCGCTTATGCTCAACCGGTTCAGTGGGATCTTCCTGGTGTAAGGTTTGCCTTCAACCAGCCCCTTGAATAAGGCCTGGACTTCATCTTTTCGTTCCATCTTCGTATCTTGATCAGGAAGAAGGTTAAAAGACTGCCTGAAGCCAACAGCAAATTATCAGGAATGAAAGAATCCTGTTTGAAAATCCTAACAAAATTATAATCCCAGACCATCATGAACTACAGTGAAGCTTAAGGATATGGGAGAAAGGCAGATCATAAACAACATTTTCAAGGGTTTCGAAATGAAACAGGAGAAAGATGATTGTGCCCTCATCGATCTTGGGGAGGATTATCTTCTGCTTACTACCGATATCATAAGGGAGACTACGCACATTCCTGCCGGTGCAAAACCCAGGCAAATCGGAAGATTCGCCGCGAACATAAACCTGAGCGATATAGCAGGGATGGCTGGAGTACCTTTGGGAATGCTGGTTTCATACCTCGTTGATCCCAATGCCGATGAAACCTACTTCAAGGAGATAGTGGGAGGAATCCACGATTCCCTGAAGATCCATAATGCGGAAATCCTTGGTGGCGATACCAAGGAAGGGAAAGAACTCGTCATAAGCGGAACTGCAGTTGGCAGGCAGAAGAAGGAGCTCACGAGAAAGAGAAGTGAAATAGCACGCGGGCAGATCCTGGGGGTTACCAATAACCTGGGAAGAGCTGCATCAGGATACATATTTTACAGATCAGGTTACCAGAAATCAAGAGGTATTGATCTTATGCTGAACATAACCCCCAGAATAAGGGAAGCTCAGATCATAAGTGAACACGGGGGTAAATTCATGATGGACCTTTCAGACGGCATATATTCGAGCATTTCCCAGATGAGTTCGGACTATGGTGTTGGCTTCAGGATAGTCGAGGATGAGTTGCCCGTTGATCCCAACGTGAAGAAAGCTTCGGATATATCCGGTGCCAGCTTTACAGACATAATGTGTTCCTATGGTGGAGATTATGAACTGCTCTTCACAATCGACAATGACAACTACAAGGATTTCATGGCGGCTATGGAATCCGAAAAGATCAATGTAAACTTTATTGGAGACGTATGGAACGGGGACAACATAATCTACAATGGATCACACTGGACTAAGATCACGCACAGCGGCTATGAACATTTCCATGCCAAACCGGTATTGGGGTCGCTGTAAAAGAAATCAATTTGGAATTATTTTATTGTCGTCTTTTGTCTTTTCAGTATCGGACTCGAGGAATTCTTCCTTCAGTCTGGTTCCGATCCTCTTGGCCTCTTCTTTCAATTCCCCTGTAAGCTTGTGAAGCCTTTCCTTAAACATACCATAATATCTACATACATCCTATAAATATTTTTCGTTGTATCTTTGCGCGAAAATATTTCGCCTGGTTAAAAATATAGAGGCGACTGTGTCCGCCAATCGTCGGACAACCCTAGAAAACGCACCATTTCCTCATTTTTTGTGCCCATACAAACGAATTTGCCCCATGAGGGCAATCATACGGGAAGACTCATGATAAGAACAGCTGAAATTAAGATGTTGGAAGAGATAAGAAGGCTTGATGCAGAAAGAATTGGAATTAAGGAACTCAGAAAGCACAATTCCAATCTGTATGGTTACTACCTCAACTGGCTTGTCAAGAAAGAGAATGTCCTCATAAGGAAATACATAAAGAGATATGATAAGTGGCCGGATCTACCGGGGAGCGTAATAGTTCCATCAAGGATCCAGAGCTTTATACAAACAGCCTAATTTTTCATTCCAGCTAGATTTGATACTAAAAACAATATAGCACTTTAAATTCTCGTTATCTGTTGAATATGAAATCAGCCTACGAACAGATCCAGGTCAACAGGAGTTTGAAAGCCATAGGAGATGAAATACGAACTTACTGGAGAGAGGCTGGCATTATTCAGAAAACACTTAACTCTAAACTTGGAAACAAACCCTTTGTTTTTCTCGAGGGGCCGCCGACTGCCAATGGCAGACCACACGTTGGACATGCAATGACCCGTACCATGAAGGACTCAGCCCTTAGATACCACTACATGTCAGGTTATGACATAAGGAGGAGAACCGGAGGATGGGACTGCCATGGCCTGCCGGTAGAGATAGAGGCAGAGAAACACTTCGGCTTCAAGACCAAGAAGGAAATAGAGGATTTTGGGATAGATAAATTCAATGAATACTGCAGGGAAAGCATATTCAGATACATAGACGAATGGATGGAAGCAGACCAGAAGATAGGATTCTGGGTTGACCACGAGAAGGCTTATGTCACCCTTAGGAATGATTACATAGAGAGCGAATGGTGGGCCCTAAAGTCACTGTTCGAAAAGGGTCTTCTCATACGAGACTACAAAATAGTCCCGTACTGTCCAAGGTGTGAAACCTCCCTAAGCTCGCACGAAGTTTCGCAGGGCTACGACGACGTGAAGGACCCGTCTGTATACGTGAAGTTCAAGGAAACCGGAACCGAAAACACTTACTTTCTTGCCTGGACAACCACCCCATGGACGCTCCCCTCCAACGAATTTCTAGCCATAAACGACAAGATAGAATACTCACTTGTTGAGCATGAGGGCGACAAATACTACGTTGCATCCGCCGTAGTCCACAAGATATTTGGCGACAAGGCAAATGTATTGAAGACCGTCCACGGAAAAGACCTGCTCAACAGAAAATATGATCAGCTGATAACATACCTGCCTGCACCTGCAAATACTATGTTTGTTGTGTCCGGCGACCACGTGAACACGGAGGAGGGAACGGGGATAGTCCACACCTCTCCGGGATTTGGTGCAGATGACTTCGAGGTTGGAAAGAGATATGGCGTTGAGGTACTGAATCCCATAAATGTGTCGGGAAAGTTTGACGACGACCGCCTCCCCTGGAATGGCAAATTCTTCAAAGATGCTGATCTCGAAATAACAATACACCTGAAGAAAAACAACCAGCTCCTGAAATCAGAGAAGATAACACATTCTTACCCGTTCTGCTACAGATGCAGCACACCGCTGATCTATTACCCGCTTCAGGCGTGGTTCATACGCGTATCCACCATAAGGGACAAGCTTACCCAGAACAACAGCCACATCAACTGGCTCCCGGAACATTTGAAGGATGGCAGATTCGGCAACTTCCTTAATGAAGCCAAGGACTGGTCTCTCAGCAGAAACCGATATTGGGGGACAACCCTGCCAATATGGACCTGCCCCTATGGGCACATGAAGGCAGTGGGAAGCATCTCGGAACTCAAAGAACTTTCCGGGGAAACACCATCAGATTTACACAGACCCCACATAGACAGGATAACATTCAAGTGTCCTGAGTGCCAGGAGACGATGCACAGGGAACCCTATGTCATCGACACATGGTTCGACTCGGGGAGTGCGACCTATGCTGCCATGCACTATCCCTTTGATTCAGCGGATCTCAAGGACAATTTCCCTATAACATTCATAACAGAGGCCATAGACCAGACAAGGGGCTGGTTCTATACATTGCACGTGATATCTTCACTGCTTTTCGATCAAAACGCCTACCAGAATGCACTCTCCATAGATTTCATACTGGATGAACAGGGGCGAAAGATGAGCAAGAGCAAGGGCAATTCTGTTTTTGCACTGGACTTTCTGAATGAACATGGTCCCGATCCGGTGAGGGCATTCTTCCTCACTGGTGTACCGTGGAGAGCCAAATCAATAGACAAGAAGCTCATAAGTGAGACCTCACGCAAGATATTTGGAACTCTTGCAAACGTATATTCATTCTTTGCTTCAAATGCCAATCTGGACGGGTATGTTTACGAAGGGTTTCCCGGTTCCAACAATCCACTGGACAGGTGGATAGTCTCAAGGACAAATACCACAGTAAGGGAAGTAACTGCAAACATGGACACCTACAATATGCACATAGCACTCAGGAACATAGAGGAGCTCATAGAGGATCTTTCAAATTTTTACCTCAGGCTTTCACGTCGCCGTTTCTGGTCCGAAGAGTTGACAGATGAGAAGAAGAGAGCGTACTCAACTCTAGTCTATTCCATGGAAAGAATACTGCTGATGCTTGCACCCCTGACTCCCTTTTTCGCCGACTACCTGTATCTCAAGCTGAAACCCGGTGCGGAAAGCGTGCATCTCGAGCGCTACCCCAAAGTGGAGGAGAAATATATAAACCTGAAGCTCGAGGAAGAAATAAGGGTCGCATCGTCAATACTCGAGATGACCAGAAGGCTCAGGCAGGAAAATTCCATAAAAGGCAGGCAACCTGTTACTGAGGTGTTGATAAATACTGGAGTTCCCGTATCCGACGCCATACTTGAAGCCATTTCCTCCGAAATAAATTCCAAGAGCATAAGGTTCATAACTGCTACCGAAAGACCTGTTGAGAGGAGAATGAAGCTTGTTCTCCAGAAAGCTGCTCCTGTCCTGAAGGGCAAACTTCAGAAAGTCAGGGAGCAGATCGAGAAGGATCAGGGCGACTTCGTAACCCTTCTTGAAAAGGATGGAAAGTTTGAGGTCGAGGGTGAGACCCTTCTTCCAGACTTCGTGGAAGTTCTCGAAGAACCCGTCAGCGGTTATGCTATGTCTTCCGATCCGAAACTGTCTGTTGAAGTGTTCCTCAATCTGGCAATCGATTCAAGCCTCCTTCTCGAAGGGCTCGCAAGAGAAATAGTGAGAAGAGTCCAGGTGATGAGAAAGGAACTGGACCTGAAATACGATCAGGAGATAGATTTATCAATATGGGGAGATAGTAACATCATATCAGTTCTCCAGAAGTATGGAGAATGGATAAGAACAGAGACCCTGGGCAGGTCCCTGTCCACAGTGAAGGCGGAAGATGCCAGAGCATGGGACATAGACGGTGACCAGGTTCTAATTTCAGTGAGGTCGATTTAGACGGTTAAAATTCCTGACGGCAACAGGGCGTTTATAGTTGGAAGGTTTCAACCGTTCCATCATGGGCACCTGAAACTCATCAGACAGATATTGAAGGATAATGATTCTGTTATCATAGGAATTGGTAGTGCACAGTATTCGCACACACTGAAGGACCCTTTTACCGCAGGTGAAAGGCACCTTATGATTTCCTCAACCCTGGAAAATGAGGGTATATACCAGTTCTACCTTGTTCCCATTGAGGATGTCAATTCAAACCCCCTCTGGGTTGCCCACGTTGAATCACTGACACCAAAGTTCAACAAGGTCTACACAAACAATCCACTGGTAAGGAGGCTTTTCAGGGAAAAGGGATACGAGGTTCACTCCATGGAACTGATGAACAGGATTTCGTGGTCCGGAACCCACATACGAGAGAAAATCATAAGCGGGGAAGATTGGAAAAATGATGTTCCGGAAAGCGTCTATGAGATAATAAATGAAATAGATGGCATAAACAGGCTTAAGGACCTGTCCAGAACCGATGAAGACACAATTTAGGCTTCTTCGACTATTTTCATTATTACGTCCCTGTCCTGGAGTATGTGTGGGATGAGAACATATTCATCAGCCTGATGTGCCACCTCCGGGACAGTTGTGCTCCAGACCACCGCATCAATGCCTTTTCTTCTGAAGAAAGCAGCACATGTACCTCCACCAATTCCAACGGCAGATGGTTCTGCACCCCTCAGTTCCTTTATTGCCTTCTTGAGTTCGACCACAACCGGAGCATCCATCCTGGTCGGAATGGGTGCCTGTTCCTTCTGGGCAAACTCATAGGTGATCTTGGCCTTGCTGGTCCTCTGGAATTCCCTTATCTGCTGGTCGATGAAGTCTATGACCATGTCAAGATCATATTTTGGGAGTATCCTGCAGTCAAGGTACTGTATTTCGGTTCCAGGGATCGTGTTGATGTTGTCAACATTCCTGTCGTGCCTTGTGGGCTCAAAAGTTGACACGGGTGGGGAGAATATTGCGTTGCTGGAATCGAACTTCTTGTGAAGAGTCTCATCGAGTCCAAGGATGAATTTCATCGACTCCCTGTTCGCATTCACTGCCATATAGGGCATGCTGGCATGGTACTGCTTTCCTGAGACCTTGAACTTGATCCAGAGGATGCTCTTTTCAGCAATTTCAATCTGCAGCCCGTCAGCGGTACCAGCATCCGGAACCACGATAAGATCGTTTTCCCTGAATATATTCATGTCCAGGAGGTGCTGGATGCCATAGGTACTTCCCATCTCCTCATCCGCCACGAATGCAAAGCCCAGTGAATATCTCAGCCTGGATGGATCGAGGTTTTTCAGTATCAGCAGTGAGAGGAAAATTGCCTGGCCATCGTCTGATGTGCCTCTGCCATAAATCCTGTCTCCCTCCACTGTGGCTTCAAATGGTGGTTTAGTCCATAGTGACGGATCACCCACGGGCACAGTGTCAATGTGGGGAATAATCCAGAACGTCTGCTGGCTGTTGCCGACGGTTAGAACTATGTTGGGCCTGGTAGCGCTTGACTTGTCCTGGACATCATAACGCTTATAGTTGCTGTAACCCAGTTCGTCCAGTATCCTACAGATTTCATCGGCCTTTTCCTTTTCGCCGACGCCACCTGATTCAGGTGAAATTGACCTTATGGTGATTAATCTCCCGGCCACGGTTTTTATAAATTCTTCATCTGAAAGCTCTTTCAAGTTAGCAGGCATAGATTGGTATAGGGCAAACGCCATATAATTCCTTTCCAACAGTCCAACTTCTAAAAAGATTATTTAACGGATAACAATTAATCCGCAGCAGATGGAGAACAAGAAGAACAATTTCAGTGAATGGTACAACGAAATCATAGAAATCAGTGGCCTTAGCGACAAGAGATACCCCATCAAAGGAATGAACGTCTGGATGCCCTATGGGCTCAAGGCGATGCAGAACATTGATCGAACCATCAGGCAGAGCGTGGATTCCAGGGATTTCCAGGAAGTGAGCTTTCCAGTGCTCATAACAAGGGACCAGCTTTCTGTGGAGTTTGACCATGTCAAGGGTTTTGAGGGCGAGGTATTCTGGGTCACAAGAGGCGGCAATGAACCACTTGAAGTTGAAATGGCACTGCGTCCCACAAGCGAGGCGGCAATGTACGGCATGTTCTCCCTCTGGGTCAGATCGCATGCGGATCTCCCGCTCAGAGTTTACCAGATAGTTAACGTTTACAGGCATGAGACCAAGCACACCAGGTCATTCATCAGAATAAGGGAAATACACTTCTTTGAGGCGCACACAGCCCATGATACCTACGAAAGTTCTGAAGGTCAGATGAGGGAATACCTGGATGTGTGGCGTGAGATCAGTTCGGAACTATGCCTCCCCTACAGGGTGCATCTCAGGCCAGACTGGGACAAGTTCCCTGGAGCCAGGTACACGCTGGCATTTGACACAATACTTCCGGGAGGGAGAAGCCTGCAGATTGGAACCATACACCAGTACGGGACGAACTTTTCCAGGACTTACGACATAAAATACCTGCAGGACAATGGAGAACACGAATATGTCAACCAGACCACATTCGGGCTTAGTGAAAGGCTTCTTGCGGCCGTCATAGGAATACACGGTGACGACCGTGGACTGGTGTTTCCTCCAGGCATCGCTCCAATCCAGGCAGTGGTTGTTCCAATTCCATCGAAGAAAGTGGACACAACAGAGTACGCCATGAAAGTTTACTCCGCACTAGTGCAGAACGGCTTCAGGGCAAAGCTGGATAACAGGGAAAATTACACCCCCGGATTCAAGTACAATGACTGGGAAATGAAGGGTGTACCAGTCCGAATTGAAATTGGCGAGAGGGAAGTCAACGCTGGAAACGTTGTCATGGTGCCAAGAACAGAACGCAAGAAAATCCCGGTGTCCCTGGAAGAATTGCAGGAGAAACTGAAGGAGCTCCACACCGAAATAAAGAGGCAGCTTACGGACAGGGCAAATGATGCTTTCCACGGGAACATTAACAGAATCAGCAAGTTCGATGACCTTGCAGAGGTGGAGGGTTTTGTCATAACCGGCTGGTGCGGAGATAAGGCCTGTGCTGAAACAATTGAGAAAAGGTTTGAATTTGGAACACTGGGTGTTTCGCCTGATAACAACGAGACGCTGAGCTGCATCGTCTGCGGAAAGCCGGGCAGGGAAGGGACATTTTCCAGGTCTTATTGAGAAGAAATGAAGGAAAGCAGATACAAACTCGTGGCATTCGATATGGACGGCGTCCTGACGCAGAATCCCAGCAGCTGGGGCTATGTCCACAGGAAACTGGGTGTGGACAACTCCAGGAACCTTGATCTGTACAAGGATGGAGCCATCTCCTACATGGATTTCCTGAAAAGGGATGTTTTGATGTGGATAGACAGGAATGGCCCAATTACTGCTGATACTGTGATCAGGATACTGGACCAGATCCCCATAAGAGACGGCATAGCAAACACATTGGATAGGCTTGCAGATAACGGGATATCCTCGGCAATAATTTCTGGTGGAATATACTGGCTGGCCGAGAAGCTGGGAATGGATTCAGGTTTTTTAGAGATTCACGCAAACAAGATAAAGACAGACGAAAAGAACTTCATAATTCCTGATGGGGAGGTCATGGTCGATCCCAAGAGGAAGGATCTTGTCATAATGGATCTCCAGACCCGCCTTGGCGTCTCTCCGGGAGAGACAGTAAGCATCGGTGACACCATGCAGGATGCTGCCATGTTCAGATATTCAGGTCTCCCCATAGCGTTCAACCCTGTTGAAGAATCAGTGTCGGAAAAGGCCAGTGTAACAATCAGGGGAAACGATCTGTCCGCTATTCTGGATGTAATTGTGCAATAGTGGAGTTTTAAACGATAGTCTTATTTATACATACAGGCAATTTAGATACGAATGGAAAAAATTGATCTCTCCACACTTCCGGAAAAAATCCCCCTTGGAGTCAGTTGCATTGATGAACTGACAGCCGGAGGGCTGGAATCGGAAGTGATTACCGAGTTGTATGGAGAAGGCGGTGCCGGGAAGACCAACCTCAGCATGCAGTTTGCCATATCCGTGATCAGAGGCGGCGGACAGGTGCTTTACCTGGACACTGAGGGTTTTTCTGCGGAGAGATTCCTCCAGATTTCAGGTGGGGACGAAGCTTTCATGAATGGCCTCATCCTTTACAGAGTATCATCCCTGGAAGATCAGGATCTGGCAATACTCAGGGTCTCCAAGATACTTGAGAAATCCAGGTTGATCAAGCTTGTCATAATAGATTCATTCACCGAGTACTTCAGGCTGGAGGCTTCTGGCGATGCCTCACTCAGAGCCACGAGATTCCAGAAGGAATTAAGCAGTCTTGCATCAGCTGCACTGAAGTTTCGCGTTCCGGTACTCATAACAAACCAGATTTACCAGAATCCTGACTCCGGCAACATTCATCCATTCGGGGGAAATGTAATAGACCACGTGATGAAGGCCATATACCGGGTTGAGAAGGCCAGAGATGGAAAGAGAAAGCTTGCCGTGATAAAGCATCGTTCCATTCAGGAAGGTAATTCGAAAGAGTTCAGGATAACTGAATTTGGCTTGAGTTGTGAGTGATTAAAATGGGTGTAGATATCTCGGGCATTCTTGTAAAACACCAGACGACACTCAAGGAACACAACGGAGTGACTGTGAGTGTGGACGGTTACAACATCATGTATCAGTTCCTGAGCAGCATAAGGCAACCGGACGGGACCCCGCTCATGGATTCGGAAGGGAGAATCACTTCCCATCTCTCCGGGATTTTTTACAGAACGATCAATCTCATGGAGGCGGGAATCAAACCGGTCTTTGTTTTTGACGGTAAACCATCCATCCTCAAGAACAGGACAATTGAGGCGCGACAGCTTATGAAGCAGAAAGCCAGGATAGAGCTTGAAGAGGCAAGAATAGCGGGAGACGAGGAGAGGGTCAAGTCACTCTCGGCCCGTACAAGCTACATTTCCCGGGACATGGTGAAGGAGGCCAGGACCCTGCTGGATTACATGGGAGTTCCAAACTTGGTGGCACCCTCAGAAGGTGAGGCCCAGGCATCAATGATGTCGAAAACCGGCATGGTGGACGGTGTTGTGTCACAGGATTACGACTGTCTGCTGTTTGGAGCAAAACGTGTTTTCAGGAACTTCACTTTCTTTGGAAGAAGGAAGGTTCCAGGCAGAAACATGTACATAAATGTGTCTCCAGAGCTGCTGGATCTCAGGGAAAATCTCGAGAAGCTTGGAATTACGCACGAGCAGTTGATCCACATAGGCATACTCGTTGGAACAGATTTCAACAAGGGCATTCCCAAGGTGGGAGCCAAGACTGCATTGAAGCTGATTCTAAAGCACGGCAACATTCATGAAGCACTCAAGGCAAAGGATGTGAGCATAGAGAACCTTGACGAAATCATAGACCTCTTCTCTAATCCGCCATATGAAAAGGACTTTACAGTGGAGTTCTCAAGGCCCAGCTCCGAGAAGATTGTTGATTTTCTCTGCAAGCAGCATGATTTCTCCCTGAACCGCATTGAGTCCTACATTTCAACACTGGAAACTGCACAGCAGAAGCATTCCCAGAAGAGCCTGGACTCATTCTTCTAATAACCGTATGAACAAATGACCACAATTTTCCTATTCCCAATAATGGCATTATAAAATTTAGTTAAACATTAGAATTGTTGCGAACAACTAAATTAGTGCACTTAGTTTATATACCTTAATCAGTATACATACTTACGACGGAACAAAAGAAATCATTGCTGGATGTTTCTCACGTATCCAAGAGAGGAAGTTCACTCAGGATAACGCTTCCAAAAAAGGTGTCTGAAAAACTCGGTGTCAACCCGGAAGACATACTCGGATACTACTTGGACGGGGAAAATGTTATCCTGGAAAAGATGAAATAATCATTTCTTACTCGAATACCGATCTTCCTGGTTCGATGAGTTCATTAACTGTTGCTGCTGCAGCCGCCTTGAGGTCCATTGGATGTATCTCTTGTTTCAGGTACGCCTTTTCAAGGTCGGAATAGCTCGAGACCCTGAGTTCACCACCCTTGGCAGGTGGCCTTTCTATTATTACTTCATGATCAATGTACGGGAACACAATGTGCCTGAATATGTCCATCACCGGATTGCCCTCAACGGTGCCAATGGGGCAGAAGGCGCCCTTCAATTTTCTCTTCACGTCATCCCTGGAGTCTGACATGAATATTGCTGAATCGGGATCGCTTTTCGACATTTTCGTGAACTGATCCATTCTGCCCTGCCCTTTCAGGCTTCCAAGCAAAGGGCTGTGAATTGATATGACCTTTTTCCTGCCCATTTTTTCGGCCACGTCTCTCGCGAGCATGTGTGCATGCCTTTGATCCATTCCGCCAAATGCTATGTCAAGGTCCATGTAGAATATGTCGTTAACCTGCATTAGCGGATATATGTACTTGCTGAAATCCTTGTCAGCCTCTTCTTCACTTCTCCCCATTATGGGGAGCGCCCTTCTCACCCTTGCCAGGTTGGTGTACTTTGCAACGTTCAGAAGTCCCATCCAGTAGCTGGAGTCCTTGACAAGGTCACTGGCCCAGAGAAATTTTACCTCCTTTGGCAGGCCGAAGGCAAGCATGCATTTCCTGATGAGCTCCCCGCTTTCACGAATCTTCTTAAGGTCCCCGCCGAGCTTGTCGTTTACCATTGCATGCCAGTCGGCAAGAAAGATGGTGGTGTCAATTCCCATCCGTGCAACTTCAGTCATTTTCCTGGCCCACATGAAACCGGTTGCGATATGGGGAAGTCCAGACGGTTCAATCCCAAAATATGCCTTTACGTTACCTTCTTTGAGGGATTTCACTTCTTCGGGAGTTACCACTTCATCCATATTCCTTGCGAGCGCTTCCAGTGTAATCATTAGAGTTTGCGGACTATGTTTTAGGAGTAATTAATTTTTGCTCGCAAATCTGATTGTAGGAGCACTTGAAGCACCTTCCTGAGCTGGAATGGTTTCTCTCCGGTTCTCCCGCCTGCGTCCTCATGTCCCGAAGAATACGAAGGAGTTTTTCCCTGTTCTCCTCTATGTTTTCTATCCTGAAAGCCTCATTCTTGTATTTCAGAACCCCGTACGGTATGTCCATCATTGGGTACAAATCCTCGAGGATGAGGAAGTATGCAATCATCTGGAATATATGCCCGTCCCTTGGAATACGTGCGTCTGTTGTTTTATACTCATACGGAATGAGCGCATTTCCCTTCCTCTTGATCATGTCCGGTTTGCCTGACAGCCCATAGTTCAGGGAGCGGAGAATCTTGCCTCTCGTTCCCAGGTCCTCGTACACCTCTTTCCCCTTTGGAATGGCGTATTCCTTCTCCTTGCCCCTGAGTTGTTTCACTAGAAACATCATGCCCACAAGAGACAACAGTAACAGGATCAGCCAGAAAGCAGACATGTCAATACAGGATTGTAAAAATGTACCCTATCATGACCAGCATTATTGCAACCACAGCGTAGGTTGCAGCCCTGGTTGCATTGTACCTGCGCTTGAGAGTGGAGTGTGACTTTATGCCTTTCTGCATTCGCACACCGGATCCCCTGTTCCTCGGTGCCCCTTCCTTGTCGAGATACCACGCGACATTGCAGAATACATACTTGGATACTTCAGAAGCACTTATGAATCTCGCAGACCTGAAGTCATCATTCCGGCCTTTCAATTCTGATAACCCCGTACGGCACTTCCTGAGTAAGCCTGATTTTCTTTTCCCTCATAAGAAACATGCAGTAGACGAAAAAAGCGGATCTGTCCAGGTCCGACATGTCCCAGAGTTCCTCCATGAAGCCTGTTATGCCGTTCGCCGTTAGGATATCATAAACCCTCTGTATCTCTGCTTCGGGCTCTTCTGCATGCATCTCGGAGACGATCTCCTCGATGGTTGGAGTATAGTGCTCAACCTGAAGGATCTCCTTTCTATTATGAGAATGAGGGGTAACACGATAAGCGTCCCTCATTGCGTCAAGAAGCTCCACCAGAAAGACTTTCCTTTTTTCCTGATGTTTCACTGGTTCCTTTACAGTTAATTCAATGGGCTCAAAGAACTGCTCCATCTCTGATTCCTCAGAAAACTCGTTCTCAGGTTCATCGAAAACAAGCCTCCGTTCAAGAGAGTTGCGTGCCTTCTCATTGAGGATCTTCCAGGCCTGATAAATCAGGTATCCTGCAGCTCCGAAGTCCCTGAATTTCTCATCCACCATTTCTGAAAATATCCTGACGAAGGCTTTTAGGTCGATATCCCATGGATCGATTGAACCCTCCAGGCACATCCTGAATACGGATGCGACCGTTCTCTCAACTGGATCCGCATACTCAACTGCTGCGTGCTCCTGACCCAGCAGTTCTACATAGTATCTCGTGTCGCTTTCAAGCAGTGTCCCCTGTACCACGATACTCTGCATTATGTCTGTCTGGTTCATGTCATCGCCTCCTGATCACTTCCTACGTACTTCTCAAAGACCTCTGTGTTTTCATCGTCAAAGCTGGTTACGCCTATAACGTTATCCGCGTATTTCAGCATAGCCTTTCTCAGTGATACTGAAAAAACCTGCGACGTGCTTGAATTGGAGCGGAACATCTTTCCTACCCTCTCCGCATTGGCACCGTCGAGGAACATATCTACTTCGTCCAGGTAATAAACTGGTGACGGGTTGATCCTCTGCACAGCGAGAATGAATGACAGGGCAGTGAGGCTCTTTTCTCCACCACTGAGCGCCTCTATCTTTGAGAAATTCGTTCCTTTCGGCCTGGCCCTGATGTATACCTCTGCATTGAGCGGGTCTGCCTCATCAGACATTGCAAGATGGGCCTCCCCGCCACCGGATATCTCCCTGTAAATGATCTTCATGTTCTCGTTAATGGCGAGATACATCTCCATGAAAGCGTGTTTCTTCTGTTCGTTGAGTTTTTCTGTAAGATTATCCAGTTCCTGCTTCTCTGAGGACAGATTCTCAACTTCCACAACGAGCGCATCAAGGTCCTTGGCCACCACTCCGTAATCTTCGATGGCCCTCTGGTTAACCGGGCCAAGTTCCAGGAGGGACGCATTGCACCCTTCGATCTCCCTTTTTATCTCAGGCATTGACCTTCTGTCTTCCAGTACGGTTCCCTGGATGGCTTCCATCTCTTCCCTGATGTCCCTTACTTTTGCTTCCACGTTCTCAATCTTGATCTGGAGAGAGAGGATGATCTCCCTCTTTGCAGTTATGTTTGATTTCTGGGCATCGATGCTGTCACCGAGCCTTCTGATTTCCAGTTCGTTCTGGTTCAGGGCCTCAACTATCTCCCTGGATTTTTCTGATATCTCCGCCTCTATTGCCCTGAGTTTTGCAAGTTCGCCATTTTCAATGAGGACTTCATCCTGTGTGGATTTCTGCTGCGATTCAAGCCGCTTGATGTCCTCTGCCAGTCCCCTAGACTGTTCATCGATCTCCTGGATTCTCTCAGTCAGGTGTTCAAGATCTGAATTTATCCTGGTAAGCTCCGAGGAGAATTCAGCCTCTTTTTCCCTGAGTGATGAGAGATCATCCTCAAGCAGCCTTTCTTTCTCTGCAAATTTTGGTGAAAGCTCCCTTATCTCGTCGAAAAGGGCTGATTTATCTTTATCAAGAACGGTGACCATCTCCTGCAGCTCCCTGAGGGCAGAATCCGTCTTGCTGACTTCCTGCTCCGTAGCCTTGAGATCCGCTGATAGCGACTCAATTGTCTGTGCGGTCTGCTCAAGTTGTGATTTCCCTTCCTCGGAAATCTTCTGCAACTGCTGGAATTCAGTCTGTCTCGAACCCTCATCTCTTGATGTTTCCCTGAGCTGCTGAGATACAGTCTCAAATTCTGCTTCGATTGAAGTTATGCTTGCATTTATGTCTTCCAGTTCAATGGAGTATTCCCTCATCCTGGCTGCAAGCTGCCCAAGTTTCTGTTCCGTATCGGCAGCGGACCTTGATCTGTCAATGTAACCACCAGTTATTGCTCCACTTGCCTCGAAAATGTCGCCATCCCTGGTCACAAGCCTTACTCCGACCATGTAGCGTCTGGCCGTCCTGACGTCCTGCACTATAACGGTATCCTGGAAGGCGTGCCATATGACACCTTCGTATTTTCCATCGTATTTTACCTTCTCGAAAACGTAGCCCAGTGAACCTTCCGATGATCTCACCGTTATGGCCTTTCCTCTTGGCCTTCCGGGCAGCATTTTGTTTATTGGCAGGAATGTCAGTTTCCCCGCTTTCTCTGATTTCAGAAGGTCCAGGCATTTCTCAGCTACACCGTCATCCTCCACGACGACAGAGTTAAGCCTTGCGCCGGCAGCAGATTCTATGGGTGACCTGAATTCCTCGTCAAATGTGATAAGTTCGCGAATGGTTCCGTGAATGCCAGATATTCTGTTCTGGCTCCTTGCGTTCATTATGGTTGTGAGGGCACGGTTGGAACTTCCGCTTCTCACGGATACAGAAGCCTGCAGTTGGGCATGTTCCCTTCCTGCCTTGTTTAGCTCCTGTTGTATCAGGTCCTTCTCTTTCCTTAACTCGTCCAGCCTGTTCTTCAGTTTGTAATAACGTGTGTTGAGATCCTCATAGCTTTTCTTGTTTCCGCCAACTTCACGTTCAATGTCCTTGAGCCTCCAGAGGGCATCCCTGATCTGGAATTCTATGTCTTTCTTCTTTTCTTCTGAACTGCCAAGCTGGGAGATCAGCTGTGATCTTTTGGAAGTGAGAAGCTGCTTGTTCTCCTGTATCTCCGATATCTTCTGGCCAATCTCTCTGATCTCCTGGTCTTTCTCCCTTATCTTATCCTGGCGCTCCAGGATCTGGGAATTGCTCTTGCTTGAGCGTTCCTTGAGGATCCTGAGTTCGTTAGCCCTGTCCTGTATCTCCTTCCTGATTCTTGCCAGGGTCTGACCGTTTTCATTCCTGTTGGATTCAAGCCATTCAATCTTCTTCTGGTTCTTCTTGACTGTTTCCTGCCCCTCTGAAAGTTCGCTCCGGGAATCGTTGATCCTGTCCTTCAGGTTATCTGCGCTGATCCCGAGCTCCGCAATTCTGACCCTCTTATTCTCTATTTTCCCGCGTATCTCGTTAAGCTGGGAATTGCCGGACACTTCAAGCCTGTGCTTGAGTTCCTCTTCCCGATTCCTCTTGACACCAAGGTCTGCCTCCAGCCTTGATATTTCATCATTAATGGAAGAAATATCGATCTGCATTTTCTCCAGATTTTCATTGTAGGATCTCTGTTCCCTTCCCAGTCCCTCAATCTCCAGACTAAGCAGTGTTTTCCTGAGATTTGAAACCCTTTCCGTAAGTTCGAGGTATCTTTCCGCACTCTTCTTCTCAACCTCAAGCTGATCCCTCCTGATCCTGGTCTGCTCGGTAAGCACTTCCAGCCGTGCAAGGTTATCGTTGATGGCATCAATCTCTGTCTTTGCCTTTTCAATCTGAACGTCGAAACTCTCAATTCCTGAAATGGATTCGAGCAGTTTTCTTCTCTCGAATCCAGTCATCTTGACTATGTTGTTGATGTCCCCCTGAAGAACGAAACTGTATGAATCCAGATAAATGTGAATTGAATCGAGCATGTTGGAAACGTCGGAGTGCCTTACCCTGGACCCATTCAGGTAATAATTTGACTTGTATCCGTCAACGTCTCCCACAAGTTCCCTTTTCAGAATGATCTTCCTCTGCTCTTCAGGCATGGAGTTGTCATCATTGTCCAGCGTAACGGTAACGCTGCAATAGTTACGGTTCCTCTTTTCGTTGGACGATTTGTGGATAAGGTCTCCCAGACGATCAGCGCGTACTGTTTTGGATGATCTTGTTCCAAGAACAAAGAGAAGGGAGTCACCAATGTTGCTCTTTCCACTCCCGTTTGGACCACTTATGACCGTGAAGCCTTTTTTGAAAAGGATTTTTTTCCGATTTCCGAATGACTTGAAGTTATCCAGCTCAAGAGATTCTATACGCATGTGACCACCTGTCTGACAATTGTCATATCTTTAACGACGTATCCATATTTAATCATTTTTATATATGGAAATTTGTAGAGGCTTGGCAGTATTGGCTTCTGATCATTATCATGGCCCATTTATATATCCAAACCATCATTCATTACAAACACATTATGGATTAAAAGCGTAATGAATTTTTAAACCATATTATTTGTATGGAGAATCTTAAAAAGTGTGGAGCTCTTTGGTTTTGTGGGGTAATTTTCCTTTTATGCAATGTGCAATAGAATTGCCGATCACAAATTTCCCACTGATTTTTCATATTTCTGGCACAGTGTGGCAGTTTTCCATTAATTTATGCCAATCCTGCGAAGAAGGTGAGCCGGGAGGGCAATAGCGGCGTGGAAAATTGCACCGCCATCTCAGTCCTTGAAATTGGGCTCTCTCTTCTCAAGGAATGCCTTGACGCCTTCTTCCCTGTCCGGGTGGCTGAATACTCTTCCGAAAGCCTCTATTTCTTCTTCAAAAGTCTCGTCCGGATGGTTCCTGACCAGCTCCTTGATCAGGCGTACTGATTCCCTGGGTTTCCGGGACAGTTCCTCGGCAAGTTTCGAAGCCACTCCGAGATAGTCTTCAGATACTTCATTCAGTATCCCAAGGCGATAGGCCTCATCCGACTTGAACCTCTTTCCTGTTGATATTAAACCGAATGCAACAGTCTCACCTGCTATCTTCTTCAACCTCTGGGTTCCGCCGAATCCGGGGAGAATGCCCAAATTGACTTCCGGAAGTCCGAATGTAGTTTCAGGATGGGCTATTCTGATGTCGCATGCCAGTGCCAGTTCAAAGCCACCGCCCAGGCAATATCCGTGTATGGCTGCCACAACCGGCCTCGGGTAGGCAGCTATGGAGTTCATTATGTCATGGCCCTCTTTGGCAAATATTCCTGCGGTAGTGTCGTCCAACTTCAGGAAACCATTGATGTCAGCCCCTGCAGAGAAAGCTCTGTTCGCGCCGTGTATGAGAATAACCCTGTCCCCTGAATTTATGATGGCATGCTTGATTTCCCTCAGCGTTTCCATGTCAATTGGATTGAGCGGAGACTTCCTGTTGATGGTGATGGCCCTTACCTTCCCTGTATCTTTTGTCTGAATATTTTCATAATTCATGTTTTCCACCTAATACCTGTAAAATCCCTCGCCATTCTTCCTGCCGAGTTTCCCGGAACTGACCAGATTCCTGAGCGTGACCGGAGGCATGAATCTCGGATCCCCAAACTCAGCATAGAGAACACGCATTATGTCATATACAACATCCAGCCCTATAAAATCTGCGAGCTCCAGAGGTCCCATGGGATGATTCATTCCAAGCTTCAGGGTCTTGTCTATGTCCTCTTTTGTCGCAACACCCTGTTCTAGTGTCAGAGTTGCTTCCCTTATGAGTGGCATGAGAATCCTGTTCGAGATAAATCCCGGAAAATCCTTGGAGGTCACGGGATCCTTCCCCAGGTTCTTCACGATGTCAAGCGATCTTTTAAGCGTCTCCTCTGAAGTCCTCTCACCCCTGATGATCTCAACCAGCTTCATTACGGGAACCGGGTTGAAGAAGTGGAGGCCAATGAAATTCTCAGGCCTCCTGATGGCTGCAGACAATGCATTGATGGAAATGGAAGAAGTGTTTGAAGCAATTAAGGAGTTGTTTCCGGCGAGTTCGTTCAGCTGCCCGTAGAGTTTTTCCTTGATGTCGAACCTTTCAAGAACGGCCTCGACAAACACTTCTGAACCTGTGCCTTCTTTCAGGTCCATTGTGGTTTTTATCCTTGCCATGACCGTGTCAGGCGACTCCTTTATCAACCCTTTGGCATGGAGCTTGTCAAGAGATTTTCTGATTTCTTTTAAGGCGGTATCCAACGCTTTTTCATAAACATCAGAGAGGATCACCTGATTCCCAGCCTGCGCGAAAACCTGTGCAATCCCCCTCCCCATTGTTCCTGCGCCGATGACCGTGACTTTCATCACACCATCTCCAGTGAAATGCTGTGACCTCCTCCACCGCCGTGGCAAATGGTTGCCAGGCCATGTTCAAGCTTTCTTTGCTTGAGTGCGTTAATCAACGTCACCATTATCCTGGAACCGGAATTTCCAAGAGGGTGGCCAATTGCTATGGCACCTCCGTTCACATTGAACCTGGAGTCTTCAACGCCAAGCTCTTTTTGCACGATCAGAGATGCTACAGAGAATGCCTCGTTGTGCTCGACCAGATCAAAATACTCAATCTTCCTGTCCAGTTTTTCCAGCAATTTCCGTGTTGCAGGGATAGGGGCCTCGACAAAGTCTTTCGGGGACATGGATGCTGCCTGGAATCCGGTGATCTCTGCTATGGGTTTCAGTGAATATTGATCGAGAGCGCTTTCAGAAACAAGCATTAATGCAGAAGCTCCGTCGCTCAGTTGTGAAGAGTTGCCTGCCGTGAGGATCCCGTTTTCTGCAAAAGCGGATCTTAGCCCTGAAAGTGCTTCGACTGAGGATGGCCTTATACCTTCATCTTTTGAGAGTTCGTCAAGCTTCAGGACTTCCGATGAGAATTTCCCGTTCTCCCATGCCTTCGTCGCAAGATTCTGGCTCCTAAAGGAGAATTCATCAGCCTCTTTCCTGGTGATGCCGAACTTTCTTCCTGATGCTTCAGCTGAGTAACCCATGTGTTCATGATAAAACGCATCCACCAGACCGTCGACAAGCATTGAATCACCTACTTTCAGGTCCTTGTCCAAAAGCTGGCGTACGCCCCATCGCGTCGAGGGAGGAAGGAGAAGTGGTGTGTTGCTCATGCTTTCCATTCCTCCGGCAATTATGACATCATGCTCGCCCAGCATTATCTCTCTCGCTGCGTTTTCAACGGCGAGCATGCCAGAAGCACAAACAGTGTTTATGGTGTACTTAACCACTTCATCCGGAAGGCCTGCGAGCGTTGAAGCCTGCCCTGCTGGATTTTGTCCCACACCAGCCTGTATGACATTTCCCATAATTACTTCCTCAATGGACTCTGCAGGCATCCCTGTAAGTTCAACGACATGGCGGATAATTCTGGAACCAAGTTCAGGAGCGGGAACAGAAGCTAAAGATTTACCGAACTTACCAATTGGAGTTCGTTTTGCTGCTACAATATAGACCTTCCTCATGGAGTATCTATGCAGAATTGTTCTTTCTAATATATAGTTTTATTGCTAAAAAATGAGTGCCGGAGAATCAGGAAGCAGGGGCCGTTGCAGTTCCTTCCTCGATTTCCTTCTTAAGTCTCGACTGTTTTTTAAGTACATATCTTGTGACGTAACCCGCTATCAGGTTAAGGGTTCTTTTTGAAACGCCCGATAATGAAGTTTTCAGGATGGCGCGGTTCTTGTCAAAGTTCTCGTTGAATACACCCTGATTCTTTTCAACCAGTTCCACTGCAATTCTCTTGATATTGGATGGTCTAATGCTTCCCATAGGTCTATGGAAATCCCTAGATGTTATTAAAATGTTATTGATGGCTCTCTTTGGCAGTCTGGGAATTGGTCATCCTCATGGAGCCTAAACCCCATTGCCATTACCCTGACCGCGTTTCAGCATTCGGGAATACTGTTTTCAGTATCCGGAAATTATGGCTTCGGGCGTGTGTGCAATTATCAGTTTGACCTTTCCTCCCAGGGAAAGGCTGCACATTCGTTGTTCAGATGAGTATAATCATTCTGTTGTATCCATTATGCAAACAATAGGCCTGTACCATCCCGTTTCAACCACTGTGTTCCAGCCTTAATCCTCTTTCCGTGAGAAATAAAAATGAGTGGATGCGTGAATCATGGGGCATCAAAATGCCATATCCATTGATGGTGGCGGGGTTATCTCAGAGTTTACCCCCGTAATGTTGAAGTTCCTTATTGATTAATCCGGAGGGACAACCAGAACGGGAATGGCGCTCAACTTTACAACCTCAGAACTCACAGACCCGAGCAGCATCTTGCTTAAGCCGGACAGCCTTCTGGTACCCGTGATTATCATGTCCACTCCCCGCTCCTTCGCCTGATTTGCCATGGCCCTGGCAATCTGCTCCCCTGGGGCATCAAGCTTCAGGAAAGTGGCGTTCACATTCTCTTTTTCTATGAGTTCTCTGGCTGCATTCAGCACCACGTCCGAAGTTTCGTCACTCTTCTTATACAGTGAAGGCGGCACATAGGCGTCAAAATTGGGGCCGGCCCCCATCACCAGTGGGGAGACATAGCAGATAATGTACTCATCTGATATTCCCTTGAGATTCATGGCAAACTTTAGCGCCTTCTTGGCACCATCAGAATTGTCGAATGCAATTAAGAACTTCATGCACAACTATTAATTTAGGGAAATTTATAGGTTTCGATCCAGGGTGTTCTGCATCCAACCGAATTGTAAGAAAATTTTTGCCTCACTTGAACCATGCGTGTTTCTTTCCTGATTCCTCGCCAAGTTTTGCGATCAATTCCTTCTGAGATGCGGAGAGATGCTTTGGCACCACCACTCTTGCTTCCACGAGAATATCTCCAGATCCCTTGCCGTTGACGTGTGCCAAACCTGCACTCTTGATCCTCAAAATATCGCCAGGCTGTGTGCCAGGAGGCACCTTGAGATCAAACTTTTCCCTGAAGATCTCTATCTCCTTCTCCGCACCGAGTGCAGCCTCCGGGAATGAAATTTCCGTGGAAAGATAGAGATCATCGTTCACTCTTTTCAGGCCGGACGCATCCTGGACATTGATGATCACGAAGAGGTCACCTGTTCTGCCAAGATTGGACTGACCCTTTTCCTTCACCCTGAGCCTAAGCCTGTCCGGGGAACCTTTTGGTATCTTTATCTCCAGATTCTCTGTGACAGGGACAGAGCCCGAGCCTTTGCAGATATCACATGTCTGGCTTGGTACCTGGCCTCTACCGCCGCATACATTACATGCCGTAACAGTGACCATTCTGAAGAAGCCCTGGCCCTGAATAACACGCTGCTGACCGGAGCCATTACAGGTCTGGCAGGAAACGAGCTTTCCGTCCCTGGACCCGGTACCTTTGCACTGTTTGCAACTCTCATTTCTTCTGTATTTTATTGTCTTTGACGTTCCGTAATAAACATCCTCAAGGTTAACCCTGAGATTTGTCACCAGATCAAGATTTTCCTGCTGCCTGCCAAATCCAGAATAGAACGGATCCGAAGATGAACCGCCAAAGCCGAAATCTCCGCCGAAAATCCTCCTGAAGACATCCCCGAGATCGCTGAAGTCGTTGAAATGGGAGAAATCCTGCCATGTGAAGTCCGATCTTCCGGAACCAAATTCGACCCTTCCGGTCTGATCGTACATCCTCCTCTTGTTTTCGTCGGAAAGCACTTCATAAGCTTCGCTGATTTCCTTGAATTTGGCCTCTGCCTCTTCCTTGTTGTCAGGGTTGGTATCCGGATGGTACTTCCTGGCAAGACCCCTAAATGCTTTTTTAATTTCATCCGGGGATGCACTTTTAGTGACCCCCAGGATTTCATAGTAGTCTTTGGCCATTTATCTTCTGGTCTCCACCAGATTATTTCTCCTTGAAATCAGCGTCAACTGTTTCTTCTTTTGAAGATCCTTCTTCGGCCTGTCCAGGCTGCTCCTGCTGGGAATCCTGTCCCTGTGCTTCAGCACCTGGCTGACCCTGATACATCTTGGCTCCGATTTCCTGGATCTGCTTTGAAAGTTCCTCTGTGAGGGATTCGGCCTTGGGGATGTCCTTTGCGGAAACCGCATCCCTGAGTTCCTTGACCTTCCCCAGTATATCCTTCTTTGTTGCCTCGTCTATTTTGTCACCGGCGTCGTTGACCGTTGATTCCACTGTATAGGCAAGATTCTCCGCAGTGTTCAGCTTCTCAACTTCCTCTTTCTTCTTCTTGTCCTGGTCAGCGTATTCCTCGGCCTGTTTCTTCATCCTGTCGATTTCCTCCTGAGAGAGCTTTGTCGAAGCAGTGATGGAAATGCTCTGTTTCTTACCCGATCCTTTGTCTGTGGCAGAAACATTCAGTATACCGTTTGCATCAATATCGAAAGTCACTTCAATCTGTGGTATGCCTCTGGGGGCCGGGGGAATTCCAACCAGATTGAACATACCGAGTGAAACGTTGTCCGATGCCATTGCCCTCTCTCCCTGGACCACGTGTATGGTCACTGCGGTCTGCATATCACCGGCTGTGGTGAATACCTGGGATTTCTTCGTGGGTATGGTTGTATTTGCCTGTATGAGGGGTGTGGCAACGCCTCCAAGGGTTTCTATGCCCAGGGTCAGAGGGGTTACGTCCAGAAGAACGATATCTTTAATGTCTCCTGCAAGAACAGCCCCCTGGATTGAAGCGCCAATCGACACACACTCCATGGGGTCTACTCCGCCCTCGACCTTTCTTCCGAAGAAGTCTTCGACGAATTTCCTGACGAGCGGTATTCTTGTCGGCCCTCCGACCATAATGATCTTTGTTACGTCTTCCTTGGAGAGTTTACCACCGTGAAGTGCGTTCTCTATGGGAGCCTTACACTTGTTCACTATTGGAGTTATGAGTTCCTCCAGCTTGGATCTGCTCAGGTTTACCTGCATGTGTTTAGGGCCTTCCTGAGTCGCAGTGATGTAAGGGAGGTTAATCTCGGTCGAGGTAGTGGATGAGAGTTCTATCTTGGCCTTTTCAGCAGCGTCTTTTAACCTGATGTACGCGTTCTTGTCTTTTGAAAGGTCCACGCCCTCCCTGGACTTGAAGTCTTCAAGAAGGTACTTGATAATGGCTTCATCCATATCCGTGCCACCGAGTTGGGTGTCGCCTGAGGTGGAGACAACCTCAAAAACGCCTTCTCCAAAGTCCATTATTGTAACATCCAGTGTTCCTCCACCAAGATCGAAAACGAGAATCTTCTGGGATTCATTCAATTTGTCTATACCATAAGCCAGTGAAGCAGCCGTGGGTTCGTTGATAATTCTCTTGACTTCCAGCCCCGCAATCAGGCCGGCGTCCTTTGTAGCCTGTCTCTGGTTATCATCGAAGTATGCCGGAACCGTAATGACAGCTTCCTTTACATCCTCTCCAAGAAATGCCTCGGCATCTCTCTTTATCTTCTGGAGGATGAAAGCCGAAATCTGTTGCGGCGTGTACTCCTTGTCTTTCACCTTGAACTTGAAATCTGTTCCCATCTTCCTTTTGGCAGCGAAGATTGTGCCTTCCGGGTTCAGAAGAGCCTGCCTTTTTGCCGGCTCTCCCACCAGAAGGTCGCCTTCCTTTGTGAAGGCGACATAACTGGGGAAAGCCTTTCCGCCGATTGACACTCCTTCAGCACTTGGAATAACCGTTGGTTTTCCTGATATAACTACCGCTGCAGCTGAATTGCTGGTACCTAGATCAATACCTATAATTTTTGACATTTTTAATCACCTTTTTTTCCTACTATAACTTTTGAAGTTCTGATAACTTCATCATTGAGTTTGTAGCCCTTCTGAATTTCCTCCAGAACGATACCATCCTCGTCGGAATGATTGACCGCGATGGCCTCGTGCAGATAAGGGTCGAATTTCTTTCCCTTAGCCTCTATGGGAGAGAATCCATATGCCGACAGTATTTTCACCATCTGATTCCTTATTGCAACAACATTGTTATTTTCTTTGGATGCTGCAATTGCAGATTCGAATGAGTCGATCAGAGGCAGCAGGTCTTTGATGACATCCCTGCTGGCATTACGGGTTATCTGCGATTTTTCCCTCTCGACCGCTCTTGAGTAGTTCTCCATTTCGGCCCTCTGCCTTACGTAGAGGTCCCGATACTGGGTGAGCTGGGAACGCACCTCGTTGAGTTCGTTCAGCATCTGCAGGTTCCTCAAATGATCCCTGCTCAGGGCCCTTTCCCTGCTTGCTCTTGATTCAGCGGCCAATGGATTTATCAGTTTATCGTTTGAAGAGGATTGGGCAGACATTGCACAAGTAAATTTGTTCTTCTATATAAATACAACAGTTTTTTGGATTATGTTTTTTGTCTTAGGATGGCAAAATACCTAGTCAGAGAGCGATGAACGCGGTAACTAAACGTCTGCTCTACCTCAAAATACTGCTCTGATTCACGGATCGCAGCCTCGTCTGAAACAACAATAACGCATTTTCCCGATTCCCTTAGAATCTGGCTGAATTTCCGGAAACTCTCGCCATAAAGCTGCTTCAGGTTCTTTTGTGACAGCTTTGAATTCTTGCCATAAGGGAGATCTGTCACTATTGCATCCACTTTCTCTCTTAATTCCATCTTAAGGAAGTCCTCGTTGCGTATTTCGTAATCGCGAATACCGAAATACTTGAGGTTGAGCTTTGCTCCGGTGGACATCTGAAGTGCCCAGTCGTTGCCCATCACCCTTCGACCCATTAGTCCCGCCTCCAGGAGTATGCCGCCGGTTCCGCAGAATGGATCAAAAACCATATCGCCTGGAGCGGAGCCCGAAACGTTGATCATGAATCTTGCGTGCCTTGGATGTATGGATATGGGGGAGAAGAAAGGCCTCATGGGCGCCCTCCTGGTTTCAAAGTCCTTAATGTTTCCCGCATAGACTTCCACACACACATACCACCCCCCGTGATGATATGCTCTTACAATGAAATCAGGATTCCTGAAGGATATCCTGCCGCGCCCCTGAAGGAATTCCCCAATTTCGGGTTCAATGGTTGCATCATGGCAATTTTTGCTGTCCATGAACCTGACATGGAAATTCCCAACAGGCAGTTCCGGGAGTGAGAGACTTTCATAGGTGTCCGAAGACTCGAGAATCCTTGAGACCCTCCTCACAAAAGCCGCTTCTTTGAGTGGTCGCCAGTCACCCCTAATGATGGAAAAACGGTTGTCACAACTCAGAATTAGAAAATTTCCGGAGCTGCTCATTGACCTGAGCTCATATTCAGAAGCCCCGGGTATGTCCTGAACAAGCTCTATGAAGAAGTCATCCTGCATTTATCTAGCTGCTTTCCAGAAGCCTTTTCTGTTCCTTTGCAAGATCGGTTTCCAGTGTCTCGTAGACCTTGCTCAGCCTCTTGATTGATCTCTTTACTGCAGCTTGAGGTTTCCCGGTTTTGACTTTCACGTATATTTCCGGATTATCGATAATTGGATGCTTTATGTAGTATCTGGCCTCTTCAACCTGTTCATCTTTCAGAATCTCGTCCATCAGGGGTCTCAGAATTGTGTTGTCGTAGTTCAGCATCTCGAGCGTTATGGAGTTCTTTTCCTTGTTAAGAACCCTTAATTGGCAATCCATGCAGGTCAATTCAAGAACACTATATATTTTTTGCATATTATGGTAGACTGCTCGAGAAGATTGTCACCGATTGAATAAAAGGTGCGTTCATAATTATTCGCTGCTTAACGAAAAAATTCTAATAACAAGTAACGATAATTTATGGTGCGCTCAGACCTGAACTTTGCCCATGTTCCAAGACATAATGGTAAGGCAAAGGTGTATCAACTGAAAAGCAAACAGAAGCCTGTCCTTTTCAGATCAGGTCGGAAAACAGAGTCTTTTAAAATTTGGAAAAGTGATAAATATGGTAGTTCCTAAGAGAGTCATAGTAATTGGCGACGGTCCTTCTGGTCTGGTGGCTGCCAACAAACTAAGATACCATGCCACCGAAAAAGAACTTGAAATAATGGTCATCGGAAACACCACGAGACATTTCTACAAACCCGACGGCCTTTTCATACCCTTTGGATACAAGAATTACAGGAAAAGTGTGAAACCTGTCGAATTTCTCCTGAACGGAGGTATAACATATGTCCGGGATGAAGTGGTCCGGGTAAATGCGGAAGAGCATATAGTTTTCCTCAAATCCGGAAAGAGCCATATGGCGGATTATCTCATCATAGCAACCGGAAACAGGTATGCTTCTGAAGAGGTTCCCGGTTACAGCGGAGAGGCCAAGCACTTCTATGATCTTCAGAGGGCTCTTGAACTGAGGGAGATTCTCAAGACGTACAACGGCGGAAATATTGTCATTGGTAGCGCGGGTTCAACCATTCAGTACCCTCAGGCACTTTATGAATTCACTTTTCTGCTGGATTCCTATCTTCAATCCAGGGGGCTCAGAGACAAGACCAGTATAACATACCTTGCCCCATCGGAGAAACTTTCCCCCGAGGCAGGGCTGTCAGAATACGTAGTGGACAGGCTTCAGGAAAGAGATGTGGATCTGCACACAAACGTCATAGTAAACAGTGTCAACCCCAAAAACAAGGAAGTATCAGCGAATGATGATTCCAAATACAAGTACAATCTCCTGATCCTCATACCTCCTCATAAGGGACAGCAGGCAATGATTGACTCAGGGCTTGCAGGGGATGACGGCTATGTCACAGTGGATCCAAAGAACCTCACGGTGAAAGATATTGAAACAGTCTATGCAATAGGGGACGCGAACAATCTCTTTGAGCAGAAGACAGCAGCAACCAGCCATCTGCAGGCTTCGTTTGTCGCATCGAGAATCATAATGGACTCCGTGGGAGGGATCTCAGATGACGAATACACGTCACGCGTCCCACAGATAAGCATTACAGGAAAGGATAAGGCATTCACCTACCTGGGATCCGCTGGTAGCAGAGTTAAATCAATAACAGAAAACAAAGGTGATTTCATGCTGAGATGGACCTCTAACGACACTTACTTCTCCACAATAATCAGGGGGATGGTGTGAACAATGACAGAAAACACTGAAGAATTAAAAAAGGTTGAAGAAGAAAACGGTCAGGACGACCTCGAACCTCTGATAAGAGGATTAATGGAAAACAGCGATGCTTTCGAGTCCATGCTGAGCTTGTTTGGAAAAGTGAAGAATTCAGGACTCCTCACTGCACTTGAGAATCTCTCAGCGGAATACCTTCCCAGCGATATAGAATTCCTTTCAAGCTTCCTCACCTCAAAGGACTTTGTCTATGGTTTCGTAAAGACCATGAATGTTGTATCTGCCCTTTCTCATTCAATCTCTAGTGAAAAAGGCTCGGACGCGCTCAAGGCAATTCTGTACAACAGCGACGCAATATGGGATGGAATGGTTGCAGGAGCGAAGAATCCAGAAGCTACGTCTCTTCTCAGACTGTATGCAATGGTCAAGGATCCAGACGTTTCTTCGGGGCTTACTGCGGTTCTCAACGCCCTCAAAGCAGTTGGTGCTGCACTCAAGAAAGTTCCAGACGAGTGAAGTAAGACCTTTAAAGTGGAAACTGGGCCTTTTTTGTCCCGATTTCCTTCATTGTTTTATTTAATTTCTTGGATTTTTAAAATGGGGGGTTTCTATCCTGTTTATCTTCCAGAGATAGTGAATCTGCTGTAGCCTGAAATATTCTGCCTTACATAGATTTCCAGTAGCTGGACATGCGTTTCGGGCCATAAAGCCGGTATGCACCTTGATCTCTCACCAAGTCTAAATACCATTTTGAAATAAATTGCCCGATGAAAGTCTCTTTTAAGTACGTTGAAAACGGTGGATTCCAGACAGATGTACCTGAGAAGGTAACTGTCACTCTAAAGAATTCCGTTGCCAACAATGTGCAAAACTTCTCCCCGACCGAACATCTCCTTCTCGCCATGGGCGGTTGTTCCAGTGATGACATGGTCTCAATTTTGAAAAAAATGAAGGTGAATTTCGAAGGTTTCCGCTGTGAAGTCACAGGGGAAAGGCGTGAAGAGCATCCCAAAACCCTTACGCACGTAGACATTCACTACTTCCTTGATGGAGATGTTGATCCAGAAAAGGTGAGGAAGGCCATAAGACTCTCACTGACTAAATACTGTAGTGTGTCCATAATAGTCAAAAATGGCGGTGCAGATCTAAGGTATTCACTGTCAATAAACGGAAAGAATTACGACAGCAACAGGGTACCTGCAGAAGCAATGGCCAGCCCTGCCTGAACTCAAAGGTTCTTCAATCCGTTGCCTGTCATGATAAGCAGGCTATCCCCATCCTTTTTCCATTTCTTGTGTGCCGCATACACTGTTGCTGAACTATATTCCACTAATATTCCCTTACGGGCAAGTTGGACTCTTGACTCCACTATCTCCTGCTCTGTGACCGTGATACAGGTCCCATTCTCCCTTATTTCTGATTCCATGAGATCGAGCAGTGGGGGTGCCTGGGATACCAGAGCATCAGCAAGTGAACTGACACTTCTCTTCGAATCATAGTGCACGCCACTTAGTCTTGCACACAACGGGCTCACTTGTTCTGTCTGGACCGCAACAAAATTGGGCAAATCCGATATCTCTCCAGCTTCCTGCAAGTGCCTGAACCCTGAAATAACTCCGAGAATTAGTGTTCCTGCTGACACAGGAATAAATACGTTCCTTGGAGGTTTCCCGTTGTACTGGTGGAAGATTTCATAACTGATCTCCCTCATCCCGTCGCGAAATTCGGGATTGTAGACATGACTGGCAAAATATCCCTCTGCCTTAAAGCAGGCTTCAGATACATCTTCCCTAGACCCGGAGATTCTGTGGATTGCGGCCCCATAATGTTCGATCTGCTTTATCTTGCCAGCAACGGTTTTCTCGGGTACGAAGATGTTGACATCGAATCCCGCCGCGGCGCCATAGGCTGCAATAGAAGCGCCTGCATTCCCTGAAGAGTCCTCGTTTATCCTTGACCCCTCAGCCAGGGATGTGGACAGTTGTGAAATCAAAGCCTTTGTTCCCCGATCTTTATAGGAGAACGTAGGTGAAAAATATTCCAGTTTCAGATCCACGCTTCCAAGGTGCACAAGTGGGGTAACGGCTTCACCAAGGGAAACAATTTTCTCAAGATAGGGGAAATGAGAAGAGTAGTTGCCCTCGTGGTACCTGAAATCCGGCTTAAGAACATATATGCCCCCGCAGGGACATATTGGCCTGGCCTTTGGATCCGATCTGGTTTTTCCGCATGAAGAACAGACAGGCTGCATATGCTTACCGTTGGAAAGATCGAGGATGATTAAAAAATATCTGGATAGGATGATTTGGAATATCTCCACTGAATGACACAACATCAAGCAACAAGTGAACCATTCTCGTAACGGTTGTATCTTGTAACCTTGAGCTTTAGTTTATCCCCGGGAGATCGCTTTTTCAGGGTCTTGAACACCAGTGGATCGCCTCCTCCGGTTCTGCAGAAAAGGAAGTATGTGTCACCTGCAATTTCCATTGCCTCGACCGTGACTTCTACTCCCGAGTCATCCTCCACCAGCCATTCACTTCTAAACCCAATCCTGATTTTTTCGGGTTCCCCTGTCACGTTACCTGGCAGAAAATTCATCGGATAGTTGCCAATGAAATCTCCCAGCCACTCAGTTTTGGGGTTCTCATAGAGATCTGCAAACGGGGCTATCTGCTCAACTTTCCCGTCGTGAAGAACCGCGACCCTGTCTGCCATGCTTGCCGCTTCAGACTGGTCATGTGTGACGAAGACAAAGGTGTTGTCCAGGTCTTTCTGAATCCTTTTCAGCTCCTCCCTGGCACTGAATCTGATTCTTGCATCAAGATTGCTCAGTGGTTCATCCAGGAGAAATATTGCGGGTTCCCTTACTATGGCACGGGCCAGTGCAACTCTCTGTTTCTGCCCTCCACTAATTCTTGTAACGTTTTTCTTCAATATATCAGATATGTTCAGCTTTTCCGCCGCTTCTTCGACCTTCTTTCTTATGCCATGGATCTTGTGCATCCTGAGGGGGAAGGCTATGTTATCGAAAACCGACATATTTGGATACAGTGCATAATTCTGAAACACCATTGCTATATTCCTCTTGTTCGGAGGAAGACCTGTTATGTCCTTTCCATTGAGAATTATTTGTCCTGCGTCCGGTTGCTCTATGCCCACGATCAGCTTAAGCAGCGTTGATTTTCCAGTCCCGGAAGGCCCGAGAACCACGAAAAATTCATTGTCTTCAATGCTCAGATCAAGGTTGTCAAACACCTTCTGGTTGCCGTATTTTTTTGTTAATCCGTGTATCTCAAGTTTTGTGCTCATTTATTCACCTGTTGTATTTTGAATCTATTGTATTCACATTACCCCACAAGCCCTCCAGACAGGTACTCTCCCTTGAGGTATTTTGAAAGGAATACCGTGAGCACCAGGACAGGAATTGTCACAATGAGGGCGAATGCTGAAGATGCCAGAATGTTTCCCCTGGTGATATTTTCAAAGATCACGATAGGGAGGGTCTGTTTCACCGGGGAGAGTATCACCGCGAAAGTGAATTCATCCCACGACATCATCCATGAAAGAAGGAATGCTGCCACAATTCCACCCCTGGCCAGAGGTATCAATATCATGGTGAGAGTCTGGAATATACCAGCCCCGTCTACCCTTGCCTGATTTTCCAAGTCCCTGGGAAGGCTCTGGAAAGCCCCAAGAATCAGGAAGATCGTCAGGGGAAGAACAACCAGTTCCTGTGCCAGTGCGAGCCCGAAAGCTGAGTCCCAAAGGCCAAGCTTGAGAAATGTCACGCTTACAGGTATTGCGATTACTATTGCGGGCAGCATGTTGGCAAGAAAGAGAGTTGAGGAAATGAGATTGGCATTTCTCACACTCAGTTTACTCAATCCGTATGCAGCAGGGATCCCAAGCAGGATTGCCAATCCGCCAACAATGAAAGCTACCTCCAGGCTCTTGATCATTGGATCAATGAGGTTGAAACCGCTCAGTGCAGTCTGTAGATTTCCCAGTGTGAAGGCAACTGGTATCTGGCTTGGGTACAACGTTTTTACCGTGTACTTTCCCGGGGTGAAGGCAATCAGGAACAGTAGATAAAGTGGATAAAGTATGTATAACGAGACCACGACCACTGCAGTATAAATGGCAATTTTTCCAAGTTTTGACGTCATACAGCCACCTTCCTTGCTGTACGGTTCCTGAGCAGCATGACAATTCCCGTGAAGACCAGTATGAAGGCAAGAAGTATGGTTGCCGCTGCATAGGCAAGGTAGTCGCTGTTCGTTCCCGTGTAGAATGCATATGTGAAAGTGGTCAGCAGCTTATACGGGAACAGAAGCAGTGCCATGGCAAATATGTTGAATTCACTCACTCCCCTGATGATCAGTGCAATTGCTATGTATGAACTTAGATTTGGCAGCGTTATTCTGAAAAATCTTGCAGCAGGGCCGGCACCATCAATGGTGGATGCATGGTACACATCCGGGGATATGGAACTCATTCCCGCGAACAGTATCAGGGCAACGATTGGGGTATTTTTCCAGCTGTCTGAAAACACCAGACCAAACAGGGATGTCAGGTACGAGTTTTCCCAGCTTATGGCCGGCAATCCTATCAGGCGGAGAAATGAGTTGGCATATCCACCCGAATAGGTGAACACATTGAAGAATACGAAACCGGCTACTACCGTTGCCACGCCAAAAGGAATGAGGAAAAGCACAGAGAAAGTCTTCCTTCCAACGAATTCCTTGGTGAGTATGGTGGCAATAATGAACCCAAGAATAAACTGGAAAAGCAGTGCCAGTCCGGTGACAACTACAGTATTAAATATGGCACTTCCCAGATTGAAGAAGGCAATTTCATGGTAATTCAGCAGCGTGAAGCTTGACCTTGGAGTCTGAAAGCTTTCGTAGACGGCGAGAATTGAGGGATAGAACGAGAGGGTTACGATATAGGCTATGGCTGGCAAAATCAAAAAAAGATTCTTGCGTTTTTCACTGAGCGCCATTCACCAAGCACCTTACAATAAAAAGAGAAAAAGAAATTATACGGATATCGGTTGATATCCGCCCGCTTCGTACTTGTTCGCCACAGACTGACCATAGTTATTGACCAGATACTGATACAGCTGCTGGTTGTAAGTGCTCAGTGCATGTGGTATCTGGGTGTAGCTGGTTATATTGTGGCCCACAATTATATCGGCCCATGCCTGTGACGCATATGTGTTCCAGTTCGTAATCCACGGTGTTGGGTTTCTGAGGAAAATCCCTCCACTTATGGCCTTCTGCAGTGCCTGTCCAACCACCGAGTAGCTGGAAGGCAGATTTGTGTAGGCCTGTGAATTAACTGCGACCCAGGACAGGTTAACAAGGGTTTCCTTCTGGACCTGTGAGCTCAACAGGTAGTTTGAAAACTGCTCGAGATATGGAACGTTGGTCGCCCCCTTCGGGATCACCAGAACATCTCCACCCAGAAGATGGTTACTGTTATTTGGCCCCGATGGTCCCCCATAAACTCCCAGTGTCTGGTTTGTCATCCCATAAGTGCTGTTTTCAAGTGTGTTGTAAATGTATGGCCACTGGTAGTCAAGATATGAGTACTGGCCATTGGCAAGGCCTGAGTAACTCCCCCAGTACCCGCTCTTGTATTGCGGGTTGAAATACTGCGACAGATTATACAGGTATTCCCATGCGTGAATGTCACCCGTGTCATTGAATACAAATGGGTTACCCCCGAACTGCACCATCCACTGGTACAGCTCTGTGCCTGTACTGGCTCCCGAATGCGATCCTGTGAGGCCCGCACCCTGGAACATAACCTGACCGGTACCGTATGTCTTGTTGAGAGTTTTTGCGTCCTGGAGAAGCTGGGCATCAGTAGTTGGTGGTGAGGATATGCCTGCATCGGAGAACGCTGTCTTGTTGTACCAAACCAGAGGGAGATTTGACCTGAACGGAAGGAAGTAAATTCCACCAAATACATTCTTCTCGTAATTGGTCATGTTTACTGCACTTGGGATAAGGGTTTGCGGAAGCATGGTTGAAGATATGTTAGTAAGGTTCATGAGCAGATTTCCACTGGAACTGTATATCAGATTGCCCACCACAAGGTTGTCGAGACCCACCAGAGTGTTTCCCACACTGCCGCTTTTCTCCAGTGCAGAAACTTCCGTCGCAACATCGGTCGGTGAAGCGAGATTAGCCAACTCAATCACCACATTGGGGTGAGTGTGTTCGTATGCCGGAATGACTGTGTTCTCAAAGTAAGCAACTTCCTGTGGGGCGAGAGCCTCGTATAGTGTCACTGTCGTCGTTTTTGACGGTGTGTGTACAAAATATCCTACGGAGAAGAACACAATAGCTACAACAACTACGGCGCCAATCCAACCATAGGGCTTCTTATTAAACATATTGTCTTCTGGATCTTTGGGCATAAAGGTTTAATATAATGATGGTAAATAAGTTTTACGAAATTTATGTTAATATTTACATAGTAGCATTTATACATTGATAGTTGAAATTAAAATGCTCAGAAATTTAAGAAATCATGAACTGTGTTTCAAAATTATTTGCGGATTAAAACACTGTTTCAAATAAATTAAGAAAATGAAAAAAATGTTAGAGAGAAGCGTAATATGCTTCGTCGTAAGGTTCTGCTTTGAGACCCTTTCTCTCCCTGACTTGTCCAACGATTTCCTTCTGGATTTCCTGTGGCACTTTCTGATAACCGTAGTTCTCAGAACTCCAAAGAACCTTTCCTCCGGTTGCACTCCTGATTGCTGAAGCAAAGCCAAACATGCCGGATACTGGAATCTTCGCAACGACAACGATGTCATCTCCTTCCTGGTTCATCTCCTCTACGACACCCCTTCTCTGCTGGATTTCGTTTGTGACTGACCCCATTATTTCCTGAGGGACATTGATGTACACCTTCTGCATGGGCTCCATGAGAATTCTTTTTCCCTGTGTCATTGCACCATAGAGGGAGTTTCTTCCTGCAGGGATAACCTGCGCAGGCCCCCTGTGGATACTGTCTTCGTGGAGTTTTGCATCAACCAGTCTGGCCTTGATCCCGTATACTTTCTCGTTTGCCAGGGGACCTCTTGCCACAACTTCGTTGAAGCTCTCAACCAGGAGCTCCATTGTTTCATCAAGGTACTGGATACCTTTTGTTACGTCTGTCAGGACGTTGTTTCCATCTACAACAACAAGACCTCTTGCCTCTTCCTTAGCAAAGCCTGCTTTCTCAAGCTGCTCCATTATGGTCTTCTTGTCCTTGAATTTGGCTCCCTGCGGTATTACGCCGTCTTTGATCAGCTGGATTACTTCTTCCTTAAGTGGTTCCACTTCAAAGTAGAATCTATTGTGCTTGTTTGGTGACTTTCCTTCGAAGGGGCCACCGGTTTTTTCTATTGTCTCCCTGTAAACAACCAGTGGATCTGAGGTCGAAACATCGACCTTGTAGTCGTTCTTGATCCTGTACATGGTGACTTCAAGGTGAAGTTCACCCATACCGGAAATAAGGTGTTCCCCTGTCTCCTGGTTGATTTCAATCTGAATGGAAGGGTCTGCTTTGGAAACACTTCTGAGCACATCAATAAGTTTTGGCAGGTCAGATGTATGTTTTGCCTCGATTGCAAGTGTAACCACTGGATCTGTGTAGTGAACCATTGGCTCGAATGGGTCCATGTTTTTGATTGATGATACCGTGGAACCTGCTATTGCAGCTTTCAACCCAACTACAGCTGCTATGTTTCCTGCAGCCATTTCATCCACAGAAATCCTGTCCGGACCAACCATCATTGAAAGCAGCTGGACCTTGAATTTAGTGGTTCCCTGCCCCACAATGTAGAGTTCGCTCCCCTTTCTCAAGGTTCCGCTGAATACCCTTCCCACAGCAATTTCTCCTGCATGCGGGTCAATAATGATCTTTGTGATCATCATGCTAACAGGCCCGTCGTGCCTGCAATCAGCCATTGCTACCCCGATATCAGTTTCAAGGTCTCCCTTCCAGATCTGGGGTATCCTGTACTTCTGAGCCTCAAGCGGATTTGGGAGGTGCTTGATAACCATGTTGAGAATGATCCTGTGAAGCTGTGCCTTCTTTGCAAGCTCTTTCTGTTTGCCAGCCTGCACAAGATCCACTATGTCTTTGAAAGACACACCGAAGGTCTTCATTGCAGGGACGGAAATTGCCCAGTTGTGATATGCGGAACCAAAGGCTACTCTTCCATCCTGAACATTTACCTGCCATGAATCCGCAAATTCGTTGGGAGCATATTTTCCAAGAAGTCTGTTAACGTCAGTGATAATTTTGAGAAATCTCTTCTGCATCTCGTCCCCATTGAGCTTTAGCTCGTTTATGAGACGATCAACCTTGTTGATGAAAAGGACTGGCTTAACCCTCTCTCTCAGTGCCTGCCTGATAACAGTCTCAGTTTGGGGCATAACGCCCTCGACCGCGTCTACCACTATGATACAACCGTCAACGGCCCTCATTGCCCTTGTGACGTCACCGCCAAAGTCCACGTGACCCGGAGTATCAATAAGGTTGATCAGGTATTCTTCACCATCATACGGGTGAACCATTGAAGCTGTTGCCGCGTTGATTGTAATACCACGAGCCTGCTCCTGCTCATCGAAGTCAAGGAGAAGCTGCTTTCCGGCCAGCTCTTCGCTCATCATTCCCGCTCCAGCGATAAGGTTGTCACTCAAAGTGGTCTTACCATGATCAATATGGGCTGCAATTCCCATGTTTCTGATCTTTACCGGAATTTCTATCAGTTTCATTGCCTTGGCAATATTGTCTTCTTTTCGACCCATGTTACATCAACTGTTAATCTTTCAAATGGTAATTGGAAAGCATTATTTAACAATGTTCAAGGCTTCCGCATTCAAACTTTTGATCTCAATGGGGAGGGGGTTTACCTGATGCATGGCAACTTTCCAGAACCACGCACCCTGGTCTTATTCTCCATTCTAAGATCCTACGATATTTGCAAAGGCAAATTCGGTTGAAAATGAACCCGAAGATTCCATTCCTTTAGTTGCATACTGTTCCTGAAATTTGGACTATAGAGCAGACTGCTCCCAGCGTTTGTTCATGTTTTGGGAGAGTATTTAAATCGACTGTGTGTGCACTCAGCAAGGACAGGTGCATTGAATTGGAGAAGTTGTATCTTAAGTATATAAATAAAAGAAGAGATTAGGTGAATCTCTAAGAATTGGTATGTTTAAGTTTATGACTTGATCTGGATTTCTATCTGGACACCATCGGGAATTGGTATTCTCATCAATTGCCTGAGAGTCCTTTCGTCGGCATCAACGTCGATTAGCCTTTTGTGTATCCTCATCTCCCAGCGATCCCATGTTGAAGTTCCTTCACCATCCGGGCTCTTTCTGACGGGGACAACAAGCCTCTTCGTCGGAAGAGGCACAGGGCCGTGTACTTCTACGCCGGTCCTGGTGGCTATTCCCTTGATTTCGTTGCAGACTACATCCACGATTTTGTGCTCAGTTCCACTAAGGGAAATTCTAGCCTTATAAGACGCCAACCACAGTCACCTTACTTTGTTGTCTGAACGTCAATGCACTGACCTGCAGCGACGGTTTGCCCCATATCTCTGATGGCAAATCTGCCAAGCTGTGGTATGTCAGCGACTTTCTCTATTACGAATGGACGGTCAGGAACTATCTTGACGATAGCGATGTCCCCTGTCTTGATAAAGTCAGGGTGGTCCTTGAGTGTCGTTCCGTCTTTCGGGTTGAGTGTTTTCACGATCTCCTCAAACCTGCAAGCTATCTGTGTTGTGTGGACATGGAAGACAGGCTTGTATCCATTTGCTATAACGCTTGGGTGGTTAAGCACAACGACCTGGGCGGTGAATGATTTGACCACTGTTGGAGGGTTGCTGACCGGGCCGCAGACATCTCCTCTCTTGATGTCGTTCTTTGCAATTCCCCTTACGTTAAATCCTACATTGTCTCCAGGTTCGGCTTTTGGCATGTTCTCATGGTGCATTTCAATTGATTTAACCTCACCCTGCTTGTCAGCGGGAAGGAAAATAACCTTGTCACCCACTTTGAGTATGCCTGTTTCAATTCTGCCCACAGGAACTGTTCCAATACCGGTGATGGAGTAAACGTCCTGAATCGGAAGTCTGAGCGGCTTGTCGATTGGCTTCTCAGGGAGCTTAAGCTCGTCGAGGCATTGCATTAGTGTGGGTCCATTGTACCAGGGAAGGTTATCGGATTTCTTCAGGATGTTATCTCCCTTGTATCCGCTAATTGGTATGATTGGGATATTCTTGTAACCGATGGACATGAGAAGCTTCTCTACTTCTTTCTTGACTTCTTCGAATCTCTGCTGGTTGTATGGAGGCTGAACTGCATCCATCTTGTTGATGATAACTATGAGCTGTTGAACACCGAGTGTTCTTGAAAGGAAAGCGTGCTCTCTTGTCTGTGCCATAACGCCGTCCCCCTCTCTTGCTGAAACGACAAGCATTGCAGCATCTGCCTGGCTTGTTCCTGTGATCATGTTCTTGACGAAGTCCCTGTGTCCAGGTGCATCTATAATTGTGAAATAGTATTTGTCTGTCTCAAACTTTCTGTGTGACAGATCGATTGTGACTCCTCTTTCTCTCTCTTCCTTGTACTTATCCATAACCCAGGCAAACTCAAATGTTGCCTTGCCCTTCTCCTCTGATTGCTTCCTGAATTCCTCAATAATATGGGCAGGAATCTCACCATGTTCAAAGAGAAGCCTACCTACGAGGGTTGACTTTCCGTGATCTACGTGACCGATTGTTACCAAATTTACGTGTGGTTTCTGCTGTGCCATTTATTTTCACCTAATCTTTTACCTAGATATTGTTTTTGCATATAAGGGCTTTAATTATCTTAATACCCCTAAGACTCTACCGGAATGCTTTGGTGCATATATAGACTTTTTCAACAAAATTGATCTAACGTCAAACCCTTTCATAAACAGTGTCAAAGCGCAACACAGAACCCGGATTCACACCTTTAAATCAGAGTTTCACAATTAATATCTACAAGCGTTGTATTGTATCACTGAATTGACTCTTGAAAATGTTTACATCATCCCGCATGGCGACGAGATCATAGACAGACCCAACAGGGAAAGCAACCAGCTCTTCAATGCGATTAAGAAATTAACCAGCGGGGATCAATCTGAAACTCTTCTGGTACTGAGCCCCCATGGGTTACGGCTCAGCAGTTCTGTTGCAATAATAAACACAGAATTCCTCAGTGCTGATCTGGAGCTCAAGACTCAAAGGATAACCAGAAAATACAACACGGACAGGCGTGTGGCCCAAGATCTTATCGGGAGCGATGATTTCACCCAGGAAGTCTCCTTTATTACCTCTTCTGGCCCGCTCTCTGTTTTTCCCCTTGATTTCGGCTCGATCATACCCCTGCATTTCTTTCATCAGGAGAATGTGGTTTCGATCGGCCAACCAAGGATTTGGGACAAACCGAGACTGCAGAAATTTGGACGCAACCTTGCCAGGACGGTGGAGGATAGTGACAGGAAAATATCCGTTATAATAAGTGCTGACCAGGCTCACACACACGAAGCATCTGGACCTTATGGGTTTGCTGAAGAAAGTGCTCCCTATGAAAAACTCATAGAAGAATGCGTGAAGAATTCGAACCTGAGCCCGCTGCTTGATCTGTCTGAAAGTTTTGTGGACATGGCAAAACCTGACAGCTACTGGAATATGCTGATCCTGAAAGGGATAATGGACGAGACTGGATTGAGAAGCGTAATGGATTACCACTACATTGAGGTGTACTTCGGGATGCTCCTGGGTCATCTTGAGTAGGAGGGATTTGCATACGCTTCCAGTGCGGAGATCCAGATGCATTCCCGGATAACCCATGAAAAATAAACGGTTGGCAAACTGATCCATGGTTGGGTAGCATGCAACCTGAATTTCGTAAATTACAAACAAACATTATATACAACAGAAAAATTTCTTATCAATGAGCACAGACCTGAAAATCAAACTTCTGATCCTTGTCGTAACCATTGTTACAGCCGCTTTTGGATATGCTGTTGTTCTCCATCCGTTCTGAACAGCGCCCGTGCACCCGGATTTGTGCCCGGCCCATGAACCATATTATATTGATTAGAGATCACACTGCATGGAATTTCTGGAGCAACTCAGGGACCTGAGTAAACAAGTAAAGTTCAAGGCCAATTTTGGCAAACTTTCTGAATTCAGCAATATCGTTGTGTCTGGAATGGGCGGATCAGGCATCGCCGGAAACATTTTTTCTGAATTGTACACCAAAGCACCTGTTCAGGTGATATCAGACTATAATCTGCCTGAGTATGCGGGAAGAAACACACTATTCATTGGCATCAGCTATTCAGGCAATACCGAAGAGACACTCAGTGCAACCAGGGAGGCGATAAAAATGGGATGCCAAATCAGGCTGGTGACCTCAGGAGGAGAGCTTTCCGAACTTGGACAGGATACTGTAAAAGTACCAGGGGGGCTGCAACCGCGGGCTGCCCTTGGTTATCTGATCAAACCATTCCTTTCTACTTTCGTGGATGATAATGAAGGGGAGTACGAAAGGATTTCCGGGCTTCTTGAACGGATGGACACAAACAACGGGGAACAGTCAATACTTGCGGAAGAACTTGCGAAAAACACCCTCATCCCGGTGATACTCGGGTATCCCCCATTCAGGTGGATAGCTTATAGATGGAAAACACAGTTCAACGAAAATTCAAAGGTCCTGGCCTTCTCAAGCTTCTTTCCCGAGCTCAACCACAATGAGACGGTTCCATTCAGGGATACTTACAAAAAGGACGTTTTCAGGTTCATTGCATTTGGAGGGGCAGATCAGAGGATTGAGAAAAGGATCGGAATTACATCCGAGATCACAAAAACGGATTTCCTGAGAATAGAGCCCAAAGGCGAAACCGTCCTGCAGAGGATGTTCTACCTGATCCATTACGGGGACTACGTAACCTACCATCTTGCCAAATACAGGAATCTTGATCCAGAAGACGTGTCGGTTATCACTGAGTTGAAAAACAGGCTCAGAGAATAACTGGATAAGACAGGTTTAAGACCCTGAAAGGATAGAGGAGGTCCCCGGTGGCAGAAGCGTGTCTATTTCATCCCTGTCTACACCCATTTTCTTGGAGATCTTTTGTGCAATCACCGTTCTCTTCTCGTCTCCGGGGACGATGATAATACCATTTTCCTGGACCTTTGCCTCCTCGATTACGGGCACAACCATGGGTTTCAGGGCTCCCTTGTACTCCATGGTCACTATTGCAAGCTTAAGCTGGAGATTGAAGAGATAATTCCTCTTTCCCCTAACGATCCAGGACCCTGTTGAAACGAACTCCCCTGATTCTGGTGTCTTGCTGACCTGTGAAGGGTACACCCAGTAAGCAGCGCCGGATGTGATGCCGGCGGGCCAGGCTCTGGAAAATGAGACTGCAAAGGCACAGGCCTCCCTTATTGTTGCCTCCGATGGCTGGTTGTCACCCTCGATCTTGATTATTGTGCTTGGAGCCCCATACACGTCAGCGTGTACATATAGATCCTTCTCCTTCAGGTGCCTTTTCACAATCCTTTCGTTTGTTTTTGCATCCCTGCCGGATATTACCAGAAACCCCTCACTCGAGATGAACCAGTGGTATATCTCAAACCATTCCCTCTTGACCTTCTTCCTTGTAACTTTCTCCTCGGTCACCCTTTTTGCCTTGGTATCCTCAATGGCCTTGTATGCACCCTCAATCTTGGACTTGAACTCCTTTGATTTCTGGAAATAGGAGTTGGCATTCTGCCCTGCAGTTGCATTGAGATCCAGTTTGACTGGCATTTCCTCTACCTGAAGTTCGATTTCCTTTGAGGCCGAATCATACGACAGTACCGGGATTCCATCGAACTCCCTGAGTTTCCTCAGGTCCTGAGAGTCCTTCATTTTCCTGAGTTTCTTCAGCATGCCGTCATAATACTGCAGTCCCCCCATGATCAGATTTCCCTTCCTGAAGGTGAGATCCTTCTGTTTCTCGAATTCCTCTATGCTCTTGGTCATGGAATCAATTCTCCGGGAAATCGGGTCTTTTTCCCCTGCCTCGGGATAGTGTGACTGCACATATTCAAGAAGGCCTGCATTGAAATCATCAAAAGCCGTGTCTGCGTTTTCCTTTATGTGGAGCATCCTCACGGGGGTGAGAAGATTCTGCTCCTCGTAGTAGTAGGCCTTGCAGCCTTTGGATTCGGCCAGAAGTTCCCCTATGCCCTTCCTTATCTGATCCACGTTGCTTACTGATTCCCTCGCAGGGAGATCCTTGCTGAGTCCGGCCCTGAAAAGAACCTCTTCGGCCATGTCGCCACCAAGATTAAGCCTTGTTGCAAGTGTCTGAACAATTGATGCCTTGCTCTCTGTCAGTACGGCCTCAAAGCCGGAATTATCGAGCTCAAGTGGATTGTTTGCAGAAGGTGGTATGTATGGTTCACCTTTCAGTATCTTCCTGTTTCTCCACTCCCTCTGATCTGACGCGAACTCGATCTTCTTTTCGTTGGTAATTATGAAATTTCCGTCCCGGAACATTTCAAGTATTATTTCCTGCCCGGTATGAAGTGTGAGCTTCACCACTCTGTCAAAATTTATCTGTTCAACCGAGACTATTCTTCTTTCTGAGAGAGATTTCCTGAGGAGCATTGAAAGGGGAGTGGCAGCTTCCGGCCTGTCCGCATCGTAGAACAGGAGGCCTTTCCTCAATGAAATGACAAGATAGTTCTTACCCACATTTGAACCGTAAAGCTGGAAAAGAAAATCAGTCTCTGCGATTTGATACACCTTTTTTATGAAACAGCCTACAATCTTCTCACGGTAGTTTTCAATGAAAGCGTAGAAGTCTAGAGAGGAGGGCTTAGGGTTCATGCAACAGTTAATTCTCTTCTCGTATATGATAAATTTCCGCCCACAATAGTTTTTTTAAAGCGGAAACCATCTCAAGAAAACCAGAGGGGTTGTTTGACAAATGAATTTTGATGGAACTTTTGAGGTAGATGCCAACAGAGACAAAGTGTTTGAAACTATTATGAACCCTAATGAAATCTCATCCTGTATACCAGGATTCAAGGAGCTCAATGTGATTTCCCCGGACGAATACTCAGTTATTGTGAGAGTGGGCCTTGCATTTATTAAGGGAGATTTCAACATAAAATTCAAGGTTGTCGAAAGAACAGCAGGAGAGCATGCAAAACTCACAGGAAACGGAATGGGAATGGGTGGAACTGTTGATCTTCAAGCCATAATGGACCTCGCAGAAGACAATGGAAAGACCAAGATGGACTGGAAAGCCGAAGCCAAAGTCGGAGGAAAACTCGGCGCAATGGGACAGAGGATAATTGGTGGCCAGGCCCAGAAGATAATCAAGGAACTCTTTGCCTGCCTCGAGAAGAAGCTTTCTTCTCCCTAAATTTATTTATTCAGTTCACCACATGCCTTTCATACTTCTTGAAACCGTAGAAGGGAAATTTACCGTAAAGTCCCTCTCCACCCCGCAATCCCCCGACGGGAGCATATTCATTCTTTCCGACGTTGTTATGTCCGGTGAACAGGAAAAACAGGTAGAAAATTTCTCAAGGTTAGCCAGTGAAGTCCTGGTTGTGTCTCCGATCCAAAGGGAGACAGCACCGGATCTCCCTGCGCTTGTTGAGTGTTTACGGAGGCTCTTTGAAACCAGGGGGCATTTCTTCATTGTGGCATTCGGGAGATTTGCCCCGATTATGGTCGAAAAGTATGGTGAATTCGCGAAAGCCCAGAAAACAGTTTTTGTGAATCCCGTGTTCAGCAGGGATATTGCCACCAAAATGGCCGCATTCGAGACTCCCAGCCTTGTGGTTACATCCACCCCCGGAAATCTTGATCACGATCCAGATGCAGTGAAGTATCACGACCTCATGGCAAATTCAAGCATACAGTACATAAGGGGTGTGACCGGCAACCCATTGTTCTTGAAGTTCACGCAATCATTTAATTCAATTCAGCGATTTCTCTCAGATGAGTAGCCCCGTCCTCAAGACAAAGATTCAGCTCAGATACGGAGATCTGGATACGCTTGGGCACGTAAACAACGCAGTTTACCTAACCTATTTTGAACTTGGGAGAGTCCAGTTCTTCATGAAATACTTCAGCAGTTTCGACGCAAGGCAGGTCAGGTTTGTCATCGCCAGGGCTGAACTTGATTTCAAAAAATCAATAACAATGGATGATGAGATTGTGCTGGAGACCTCTCTGGACTCAGTTGGAAATACAAGCTTCACTTTCTCCCACAAACTTGCCAGCGAGGATGGCAGGGATCTCTTTTGCACGGGAAAGATAGTTGCAGTCTCCATAGATGAGCAGAGAAACCCGGTAAGGGTACCTGAAGAGTTGAGAAGCCTCCTTGCCTGAAGTTACACAGGGGTGGTTACCTGTGGTATCCAGCCAAGTGATGCCGGAAGAAATACACTGACAAGGTAAAGGCTCATGTGGATAGTCAAAGGAATGTAGAAATTCTTTCTGAAATAGTAGATGAAGCCGTACAGGATAGCCATGGAAAAGTTGTCAAGGATGAACAGTTCCGTGAAAATTCCTGGAAATCCGCTCGGGTAGAAAACCAGGAAACTGGAGTAGAACAGAGCGTAAAGCAGGGCCTGGATCACTATCGCCTGGCCGGGGTTGAACCTCCTTTTCAGGAGCATTATCAAGATGAACCTGAAGTTGAATTCTTCAAGGAAAACCGGATAGTAGGCTGTCTCAAATACATACAGGGGGCCATTTTTGGTTGCTGCATACAGGAACAGCCAGATTGCCAGGAACGATGCGAAGTAGAAGAAGTCCTTGTGCAGAAGAGTTCTGGAAAGTACGGCCCTTATGTCCTCTATGTAGAAACACGCCAGGAAGAACAGGAACGGTGTAACTCCCAAATACAGGTAGTAAAACACTGTGTTTACCTGAAAGAGATAAAAGAGGGCAAAAATCAAAGGCTCGATTGTGACAGCAATTATGTTGGATCGGTTAAGCCGCATTTGCAGCCTTCCCCCTGCCACCCACCGAACTGTTAAGGGCTATGTTCGTGGCGAACCACATGAAAGGCAGTGTCACGACCCAGACACCGATGCTGAATATAACCTGTTCGGTGAGCCCAAAAACGGGCCATATGGAGTACCCGGACAGAATGGAAAAGTAGAACACTACTATTGCAAACATGGTGAACATCATCGCGAGGAATTCGAGGAAAAGCCTCTTGCCTTCAGATCTTAAGCCCGAATAAACGAATCCGGAAAGAATTCCACCTGCAAAACTGACAATGCTCATGAGGGCAAAATACCCTCCATTCTGAACCGTCATCAGTGTAAGAGGAGGATAGAACCAGGCAAGCATAGCGAATGAAGCCAATGCCAGCAGCATTGAGGGGACAGTGTTCTTCCTGAATTGAATCTTCAGTATTCCCAGCCTGTAGATCATGATAGCAGCCAGTATTCCTGCTATGAGCATGAGGAAATTTATTCCCCCGTAGAAGTAAAGGCTTGTCTGCCAGTTAAAATAGACTCCCACAGTCTCAATTAATGGCAATGTGATGATTGCCGCGGATGACAATGCCGCAAAAATACCTACCCTGTGTACGGGGTAGAGGCGATCCAGAAAGACGAATCTCCTTCCCTTCATGAAATGCGTCCTCAGAAGAAGGTTTGTCAGGAAAACCAGGAATATGCTCTCCAGTATCAACGGGATAATTGCTGCAGAAAGAATGAGGGAAACGATGGACGGGAATGCGGCGGTTATGCTCTCACACTGGCAACTGAGAACCGTGAGGGCCCCGGAAACCTGCCCGCCAATTATGCTTCTGGAATTCTTCCTGACAAATTCGATTATGAGGAAATAGTTCTCTACAAGGAGAATGGAAAGTGCAGTGAATAACAGAAGTGCCTGCAGGCTAATTGAAAAGACTAGGTACCTCGTGAAGAACACGAGTCCACCCAGGAACATTAAGGGTGTTCCGCCTGGGGTGACGTCGTCTGAAATCGAGCCAACCAGGATGCCTATTCCCTGTGTGGAAGGAAACCCCCTGAGCAGGCCGGAAATGAGTATCATCGATGTGAGTGCAATGGAAAAAGAAAGCATCCAGATGCCCTTTCGCGACTTCAGCCTGAAATCGACATTGAATTGCCTGACTTCTATGACCAGCGCGAGTGCAAAAAACACTGAGATCCTTAGATATGGGATGGAAAAGACTGTCAGAAACGCGTAAAATAATATCAGTGCGGAGGAAGTTACATACCTCCATTTTTCATTGTTGAGAAAAGTCGCAGATAACGCGACTGCAATAAGAATTGCATAGATCAGGTAAAATTCTGCCTCAATGTTCGTGTCCACAACAATGAGGCGGGACGCTATGCCGATCTCAGCGCCAACAACTACTGACAGGAATCCCAATATGCGAAAGAGACTGGTGGAAAAACGTAGCCCCCCTAATGTACGAAATTCACAAGACATATGGCTATCAACAGTAGAAGCAGATAATAGTTGGAGAAGTGAAATGCTTTCTTATAGGACTGTTTCGAGAAATTGCTTCTCAAAGGAAGTACAACGTAATATACCATCACTGCCCCGAGAATGACTGCCATCACAAAATAAGCAGGCCCGACTGTTATCTGGTGAACAAATATTGGCAACATAGAGTAAGCAACCAGTATGATAGTGTTAAGGATAATGTACGAGGAACTTTTCTGGATCCCCACAACCGCGGGCAACATTGGAATATTGGCTTTTTCGTAGTCTTCAGTATTTCCAGTGGCCAGTGACCAGAAGTGAGTTGGGGTCCAGAGAAAGACGAGGAATGCTATGAATGCTGCAGTTATGGAAATTGAGTTGGTTACAGTCGCCCAGCCAGCGAATGCAGGAAAACTCCCCGCGATGCCCCCGATGACAATGTTCCACGAGGTCTTCCTTTTCAGGAAGATGGTGTAAAGGAAGACATAGCTCAGGAATCCCAGGAATATGAACAACATTGCCAGGAAGTTGATCAGGAAGTATGAAATAGCCATGGATGCGATGAGCATAAGCGCCCCGTATGCGAACACTCTTCTGTAGGATGTGGTATTGACGAAATTTGCCCGGTAGCTTGTTCTCTTCATTGAACTGTCAATGTCCATGTCATAAATGTTGTTAAAAATGGCAGCAGACATTGATCCAAGGCTCCCTGCGACCAGCAGGGGAATAAGCAGGATCAGCCTGGAAGCAAAATAGGGATTGGAAAGAAATCCCGCTACAGCAACAAGATCCACCAGAAAGGTGATCTCAACCTTGGACAGCTTTGCGAATTCCTTTCCGTTCAATTTACTCAACCGTGTCTGTACCCTTTAAGGCGAGCACCCCATTAAAACCATGTGTCGAATATGTTACAGCAACACTGTGCCCGCTTGAAAGGGAAACTGAAGCGGGCATTACCCCTGTCACCACGCTGCTGGTAGAGGTAGTTGCGTTGACTATGAGCAATCCAACCATCGTCTCAAAGTGGATAGAACACCAGTATGTGTATATCCCTGCCTTCTGGAAAGGATATTGCCCCTGTGTGCTGTGGCCCACTGTCTGTGTTATTTGGGACACACTCAGTATTTCGTAATTTGTGCTCCCTTCAATGGACTTTGGATTTGACGCCTGAGCGGCAACCAGTTTTGCGAATTCCGCAGCCGAGTATGCCCCGTTATAGGCAATATACAGATTGTGGGGTGCGCCGTCCATTTCTGTAACGTTGAAGTACACGAGAGTGCTTACCTGAACATTCAGGACAGGGTTTCTCTGACTGGTATTGTAGTTGTATTCCCAGCCCGCTGCGTCTGCTCCAAGATTGACATACTGCGTGTATTTTGTTGGTGCTGATGAGGGTTGAAGACCTCCGCCCGTGGGGGTTGTCAATACGTAAGCGAAGGCCGCGGATACTACCATCAGCACTATTACTGCAAATGCTACGCCGCCTTTGTTTGAACTCATTATCTTCCGCCTCCTATTTCCTGATTTGTTTCCGTCCTGTATTCAAGTATGTTATATGGGTCTGTTGTCGGCTGAGCCAACCAGCTTCTTGCGATATTGTACAGGAACACCAATTGTCCAATACCGATGATAACACCACCAATAATTGCACTGTCCTGGTACACCTGGAACTGGGCAAAGTAACCAGCGACTGATCTAGGCATTCCAAGATATCCTCCTATAACCCAGGATATTGACATCAGGAATGAACCGAATGCTGTGATGTAGAAATGCCATTTTGCAAGGCGTTCATCGTACACCCTTCCGTTGGAGAATGTGGGAAAGAGCAGATAAAAGGCTGCCATTGTAACTCCGAGAGTCAAGCCCACAAATATAAAGTGGAAGTGGCCTGTTACGAAGTACGTTCCATGAGCAACCTCATTGATGGACTGGTTGGCGAGCATTACACCCAAGACACCGCCCACTATGAAATCAAAGATGGCATTTATCACGAAGAGCATTGGTGTGGTGAGCCTTATCTTTTCAGCATTCCACATTGTGCCGATCATGTTGAATACCGTCAATGCAGATGGTATGACTACAAGGAACGAGGTAGTCGTGAAGAACAGAACCCAGTCGATTCCCAGACCTGAATTCAGAAGATGATGCCCCCATACAAGTTCACTGAGGATCATAAGCATTCCAAGGGAGAATACCCCGGAGAAATAGCTATAAACTGGTGTTTTCGTGAACCTTGTGATGATATCATACATGAGGCCGAAGTAGGGCATCACGGCGATATACACGATAGGATGCCCCCAGAACCAGAAGAGAACAGCGAATGTCAGTGGAGTGCTTGTTGCACCAGTGAAGAACACCGGGTTGAAGAAGTCATAGAAGAGCATTCCAAGGCCAACCATCAGAGGGCCGTCGGATGACAGGAGCATGATCAGGGTAAACACTATTGACCATGCAAATACAGGCATTCTTGAAAGGGGGATGTCGTCAGACCTGTCTATGAATATGACTTTCAGAATAACCGCGCTTGCAAGTGTTACACCGGTGAAGATTAACTCCATGGATATGATTGCTAGCCAGTTATATGCACCAGCGCCAAAGGGCTGCAACTGAAGTGAAAGTGGCGGGTACATGTACCACCTCATGCTTGACCTTGAAACCACAAACAGCAGACCGCCAAGCACCCAAAGCCAGTATGCAATGGATGAGAAATGCCCCATATTGTCACGTTTGAGGCGCAACTGACTCGGGAGCAGGTAGTAACCAAACCCTATTGCTGCGCCAAGTGCAAACATGTAGATCATCAGTGTGGCGTGCTGCGTCATGAGCACGTTGTACACTATTGGCATTATTATTGACGGATTTGGATCAAACAGGCTGACCCTCATCAAAACGCCAAATGCGCCAGCCACAAACAGAAATAGCACTGAAGTGAAGATGTACCTGAGTCCAATGCTCTTGGCATCGTCGTAGGTGAAAATTGACCAGGACAGGGGCCTCGGCCTACCATACATCTGTTCTCTCCAATAGGCACCGGTGTCTGTGTATCCCTCATCCTTGGCAGTCAGGCTCATTGATTCTGTCTTGGATGAAACGAGATAATAAACAACAAATATCAGAATGGCTGCAAGTGAGGCAATCACTGATGCAGTAATGAGCAGGCTAGTTGCTGACACTTAAGCTGACACCTCCATGTAGCCCCTCATAAGATAGTGGTCCTGGCCGCAATACTCGACACATTCAAAGATGAATTTGCCGACTTTTGTTGGTTCAAAGGATATCTGATTTGGATGACCCGGTACAGCATAAACCTGGATACCAAGACTGGGTATGAGAAGGTCATGTATGACATCCTTTGATGTGACCTGAAGGGTGTAGTTGTGATTTGCTGTCACATACAGATAATCTGTTGAACTCGATCCGTTATGGTAAGTGAAGGTCCAAGCCCACTGATATCCTGATACGTCAATTACTGTTGACCCGGCAGGCACCTCACTGTTGTTCAGAGGCTGTGCAATGTTTGGCTCATGGTTCGTTATATAAGCATAATTCACGATGGCCATTGCAAGCAGAATCGCCACAACAACAATTGCGAAAATATACTCGTACTTTGCTTTACTGTTCACCTGTAATCATCTCCCGTAGAACTCCGATCACCGAATTTTATCACTGGATACATCAGAAACATTATTGTAAATGCCGCTGACGCGATGCCGACTGACATGGCAGGGTCAGAAGCCTGTCCCTCAGCAACACCAGGGTAACCACCGAAGAACATTGAAAAGAGGTAGCCAAGCAAGAAATATGCGGCGATCCCGATTACCACAGAGATTACTAAAAAGGTGACTATCAGTCTACCCTTTTCTTCCATGGGATTGGATTGAAAGACATTATTTAAATTTTTTTTGGATGCTCTCAGTTGAGTCCTGAAAATATTGGTTCCATGATAATTTTAGGGAATTTGGAAAACCTTACATGTTAGGCATAATTGCTCCCGGAGTCCTGAAAATGGAGGATTTCTAACCACATATAATTATAAGATGTTGGGCATCAAATTTGATGGGCCTTCCTGCGGTTGAACTGTTTTATAGACCTCTGCCATCCATAGCCATGCAGAATCTTCTGCTTGTGGTTGCAGTAGTACTCGTCATGACAACCTTCATAGGTTATACACTGGCATACCTTCGAAGAAATGCCGAGGAATTCACCATAAGGAAACTTGCATACATGGTTCTGGTTCTCACCATGATGGCGAGCATGCTGAATGCAATTAATTATTTCATAGCAACTTCGGGAGGTTTTTTCAACACAATAGTTGCAGTCAATCTGGCAATGTTTGCCATGACCATTGCAATCGTATATCTCCTCTGGATTTCAACCCAACAAAAAATCACGAAACTTACAGCGAGGATGGCTTTCGGGTTCTCTCTTTTGTTTGCCTGGAATGAGATTTCCATGGGAGCATTTCTGTTCTCACTGGCATATTCCCCTGCCGAGAGGCTGGCGATGTCTGGAACAGGTAGCATCCTCAGTTACCTTGTATCAGGGGTAAACTCATACCTCTTTGTAATCCCCATGGTAAGTGAGATGATTTTCATCCTCATCTATTTCGGGGAATCCCGGTTTAACAAGATCCTCTTCGGTTCCCTGATTGCCATGTCTGCGGCCACGCCTTCCATGATTATAGGCCACGGATTTTTGATCACCTTCACTGTGATTTTCACAGCAGTCATGGTCGCATCAATGATTGTCGTATTCGAGTGGATAGCCAATAGGCGGAACACCATAACCGCAGCAGAGATGAAGAATCTGGAAATTCTGTTCCTTATCTTTCTTGTCATGTCACTTGGAGTGTTTTTTGGTGGCATCTATGGCAGTCCATTTTACATATCGTGGATGATCTACGCGGCAGGAATGATCGCTGGCATGGTGTTTTATTTCCACACGGCACTAGAGACCCAGGTGAAAGGCAAAAGACTGGGGTGGGTCAAACACCCCAGGTTCCTTTTCCTCATTCTCCTCACTTCGTTCATTTCAGAATTTTTCGTCTCAGGGACCATACTCTTCCTCATTCAACCCGACAGACCACCCGGATTCCAGGCATTTGTGGCATTTTCCGCACTCCTTGGCGGTGTTAACTCAGTTTCTGTTCCCTCAATTGCTATTGACATTCCGTACGTCATCGGGGCAGTAACAAATTCATACATTTTCCTGTCAGTAATGGGCATAGAGATGGGTGCACTGGTCATACTCAGAATGAGAAAGCTTCAATGGCGTGAAAAGAGGGTTAACCTTTCATTGGCCCTCGTTGCCTTTGCCTTGTACACAGTTTTCTGGCCCAACTTTGGAAACGAGAGTTTCTATTCCGTCCTGCCAGTCTGGGCAAACGCAGGAGCACTGGGGCCCATGTATCCTTACTTCATAGGTGCCCTGATTGGCAGCTATGCCTTGTACGCGGTCCTTGCCCTGTTGTTTGGAAGGAGAAGTTATTGCAGCACCCTTTGCCCTTCTGCCGTGATGTACGGTGGAACACTCGGCCAGGGCATGATTGCGTTCAACTACGAGTCAAAGATAAGCAAAGCCAACATAGGCAGCAAGTTCAAGGCCGCCATATATCCCTTCATCTCCGTCTCGTGGGTGTTCATGATAAGCCTGTCGTTTCTTTCCTACGCAACTGTTGGAAAAATTGACAACTTCAATATTTACGGGATTGACCCCGTAGTCTTCTTTTCTTTCTTTGTCTGGAACTTCTTATGGTATCTTTTCTTCATAGCCATACCTTTCATCGGAATGAGCCCGTGCAGGAGATATGGGTGGTGCACAACCGGCACTTTTGTTGGTTTTTTCAGCAAACTGGGCCTGTTCAAACTCAAGGTGCGGGATTCAGACGTGTGCAGGACATGCCCTACGAAGGATTGTGTGACAGCATGTGAAGTCGGGCTCGGTGATCTTGCAGGCCAGTTTATAAAACAGGGTTATTTCAAGAGCTCAAAATGTGTTGGGGCCGGCTCGTGTCTGGAGGCGTGCCCATACGACAATATCTTCTTTTACGATATTAGAAATTTCATCAAAGAAAAAAGAGGGAAGAATATTAGTCGACGTCCCTAGTTGAGACCTTGACTTCTTTCTTTTTCTTCAGTCCGTCATTGACCGGTTCGAACTGGCTCTTGAATTTTTCAAGCACTCTCGGGAGAGTAGTGTATTCCATGTCCTCTTCAGGGACTCTGTGGGGCTCGAATGGGCCCATACGCCTTAGATAGTCAACGACTTTCACTGCAGTTCTCCTGGCTCCGTCGAAGGCGGGATCATCAAACATGTCAACCGGCCCTGCAAGCTTTCCATCCTTCAGGACAAACCCAAGAGCAGCAACCCTCGGCGGCCCGTCGAATCTTGTCATCTTGGCATCCTTTACGCCCACCGGCATAAGTGGCCCATTGAATGAACCTCTCATCCATCCTGAAACCAGGTACGGATGTGAAAATGCTTCCAGCGACTCGCCTGACGCCGGAAGGCCGGACTGTATTCTGACTATGCCTGCAGGATCATCTTTTCCAACATATTCGCCTGCGATGAATGAGAGTTTGTCTGTTGTGATAACTGCCACATTCTCGTCCGGAAGCTTCTCGTGGTTTGGTTTTGTGTGGACTCTCTTGATGACGTATCTTCCTTTTGAACCTATCATGCCCATTATGTCGTACATCTGTTCCGGGGCCGAGAGAAATACCCGCTTTGCTTCCACTATGTCCCAGACCTCAAAGATGAACCCGTCGTGCATATTTGCGTCTATCACGAGTCCGGGTGTATTGTAAGGATCAGCAAACATCTTGAAAATTGGGAAATTGAATGCTCCTGGTTCTGTCTTGTCCATCATGTATATGATGAACGGCTCGGATTTTCTGGGTGTAATCTCCATCTCCGCTACGCCTGGACCCATTCCCTTGATATTACCTGAGAAGGAATCCTTAAGAAGATCCTGGCCTGCTCCGTACAGTCCTACCTTTCTGGCGAGGTCTGTTCCAGCCTTGAATGCGTTCCAAGCCAGTTCATGAATTTCCGGATTGTCTGTTCCCCGGTCATGGATCATGGTAATCTGTATGTCATCCCCCACGTATGATACATAGAAATCTGAAAGGAGGGACTTGCCGTTTTCCTTCACATACTTTTTTACTTCGTCCACCACGGGTGCATACACAGTGGTATGACCTGGAAGACTTCCAATATCAGCTTTAATGTGAGATATTGTGACTTTCATCGTTTACTATGTGCAACCAGACTATAAAATTTTTTTGTCCGGCAAATACTCAAGACGTCAAATAACGTATTTTTGTGTATCATGATTCAACAATGAGCGAAATACCTACATAAGGGTGTAAATATTTAGTAGTGCAATCACTAACCCATAAGTGAATTGGACATTAGAACTGGTCATTCTACTCATATTCCTTTGGGTCATGGTAATTCTGTACCTCGCACCCAGACTCGCCAAAACTAGGAATTTTCAGGCGTACGGTCCTTTTTTAATGATTAAGATTGTCAAGAACAGGAAAATTCTTGACAAAGTGGCCAAACGTTTTCCAGGGATTTTCTTTGGAAAGATGTCCGTTGTAATCGTTATTATCAGTGCAGTACTTGCACTGGGAATGCTCGTATATGGAGCATACCTGTCACTCTTCATAACACCTTCCAATGCGCCCTCACTGAGCCTGCTCATAGCTTTCCCGGGCATAAATCCGGCTATCCCTGTTGGTTTCGGAACTGCTGCACTGATAATTTCAGTGGTAATTCACGAGGTATTCCATGGCATTGTGGCTAGAAAGCACGGCATAAAAGTGACTTCGGTGGGTGCCCTGTTCTTCATAATTCCTGTGGGGGCATTTGTTGAACCTGATGAAAAAGAAGTGGAAGCAGCTGACCCGGTTCACAGGAGAAGGCTAATAGCCTCCGGGCCAGGCATAAACATCGTGATAGCCATAATTACACTGGTTCTTGTATCACTGGTGCTGGTTCCCTCAATTGCACCCACGCACGACGGTTACTACGTTCAGGGCATAAGCAGCGGTTCGCCTGCTTCACACTACATTTCCACAGGAACAGAATTGATCTCATTCGGCAATTATACGGGAAACCAGGTGAACAACCTCCTGTTCGATTCACAGCTTACCCCAGGCCGTGCCTACCAGGTATCCACGTACAACGGAAAAACAATATCTAATTATTCGATGCCTGCGGGCCTTGTCATAGACAGCATTTCGCAAGGAACACCTGCATCGCAGGCCAATCTGACTCCCGGTCTTGTCTTGATATCAATTGACAATAACACCGTTTACAATTCAACCTCATTCGAGAATGTCATGGATAATACCCTGCCCGGTTCAACCATACATCTCAGATTTGAGAATTTCACCTTGACGTCCGGGAAACTGAACGGGACATACATTGACAGGAATGTGACCACCATGTCCAAGTATGATTACTACGCACAGAACTTCCCAGCTCAGAATGATGCCTCATACAAGAACCAGAGCTTCCTGGGGGTTACAACAACATACGGTGGATTGCTTGGTTACAACCTGACTTCACTCAAGGCTCTGATATCCGGCCAGTCCGTATTCACAAATCCCTGGTCTGGAGGACTCGCGTTCATCTCACTTCCCTTCGTGTACCTCTATCCTGTACCTTCAAGCCTGGCTGCCCTGTTTACAGTTCCGTTCTCGGCGACCCTCTTCTGGGGCGTATTGAATATGGCATACTGGCTTTTCTGGATCGACTTCCTTCTGGGCATCACAAATGCACTGCCTTTCCTGATCTTTGACGGCGGACAGTTTTTCAGGGACTCACTCATTATTCTCAGCAGGAAACCGCGGTTCAAGTTCCTGAAGGACGAAAAGAACGTGAAACGCCTCATGAATATTTCAAGCGCAATAGTCCTTATCCTGCTTATGTGGCAGGTGATTGTGCCCAGAGTGATATGAGTACATTCTTATAGTCAAATCCAATACTTGCGCTGTTATTCAAATAGGATAATGGTAGATTTACAATGGCATTTCCAGAAGCAGTTGAAAGAAGACTTAACAAGAAAATTTGCATGAGATGTGATGCAAGGAATTCACCAAACGCAATCAAATGCAGAAAATGCGGTTATACCGGGCTAAGGCCTAAGGCTAAGGAGAGAAGAGGCGGGCAGTAGAGGGTTTCCAACGTGAGTCGAGATGTGGCAATTATTCGTATGGAAGGTACGAATAATGAATATGAAGCTTACCAGTCCTTCAGCAGGATTGGGCTTAATCCACGCTATGTCCACGTAAATGAACTCAAAAACAAGACTGTGAGTCTTGAAGAATTTTCTTCTATTTTTTTACCGGGCGGATTTTCTGCAGGCGATTATATCAGGGCAGGTGTCATACTTGCAAACAGGATAGCTAGTTCTTCCCTTAAGGAACTCAGGGGATTCATAGATTCAGGAAAACCCGTTGTGGGAGTCTGCAATGGTTTTCAGGTGCTTTGCGAACTGGGATTTCTCCCTGGATGGAGTTATGAGAATCAGAGGGAAATTGTACTGGGGCAAAATTCGTCAAACCGCTATGAATGCAGGTACACTTACATAAAATACACCTCGAACAACGGAATCTTTTCAGGAATTTTCAAACCTGACACACCATACCTGGTTCCAGTTGCACACTCCGAAGGTAAGATACAGATACAGGACAAGGAGAAAAACCTGGAGAAATTGATAAAAGATGGCCAGATCCTTTTCCGATACAGCGATGACATAGGCAACTTTGGGGAATATCCATGGAATCCCAATGGCTCAGACCATGATATAGCTGCAATATCCAACCCTGAAGGGAATGTAATAGGCCTGATGCCACACCCTGAAAGGATGTTTTACCGCTACAGAAATGTTGAAAAAGAGAGATTTGGTGAGCCTGCCATAGGCCAGATGTTTTTCCAGTCCCTGAAAGATTATATTTTTAAGAAAGGCTACTGAATCTGTTCGTTCAGGAAAGCCCTGGCTTTTTCCTTAAACTCTTCGAGAGTGCCATCGTTGAGAATCATGTGGTCCGCAAGCGAGATTGTCCTGCCAATCCCCCACCCGAGCTCCCTGTTGTCCCGGCTGTCCAGCTCGGGTTCCGTCTTGACATCATCCACTCTGCTTCTTTTGAGTATGCGCCTGAGCCTTTCTTCCTTGTTCGTGTAAATGGCAACCACCATGACATTACTGAAATTCAGCCTGAAATACTGCAGTTCCTCAGTGTTCCTGAGACCGTCCACAACAGTTGTGTCGGGATCAACGATGGCTTCGCCGGTTCTCTTTGCCCAGATATCCATTCCTTGCTCTTTTCTCTCACCGGATGCAAAGGCGCCAATGTCGCTGTCGGTGAGTGGGATGCTTTTTTTCCTTGCATAAGCCTTTACCGTGTCTCCCATGTGTACGTCTTTGAAACCAAGTCTCTTTGCTATCTTGACGAATTCATCCTTGCCGGAACCGGGCATTCCAGTGACTATGATCATTTACGGGCCCTGGCCGAAGATGAATCCCATGCCGCCTTCAGCCTGTGACTCTTCATCCTTGATTTTCTGATACACTTCAGCGGCTTTCTCTTCCTCCAGTTGTTCAATGAAACTCCCAAAAAGTTCTTTCAACCGTGAGTTTCCATCCTGGCTCCCCTCGTAGAGAAGCAATGTCCTGTCTTCCTGAAGACCAAAAGATGCAGCGTCCTTCTGAGTCAGTGCCTGTCTTCCTATCACATCATCGGCAAGCATCTTGTCGATAACTGACTTATCGCTTTTCTTCAGCAAATAGAGTGAGTACACAATCCATGAGCCAAGAATAATTAAAAAACATTGGCAGAGGTCTTCCACCTGTTTCAGGGTCCGGCAACGCGATCATTCCAGCGGTGTGCACATGTACAGTTTTTCCTGACTATGATATTTCTACCTGTCACGTGGTGAGGGAATAAGATTTAAGAAGGGAACTGTCCGGATTCGAGATCATCTCCGGAATGGCAAGAAGTGTAGATATTGCTGCTGTAAACTGACCATAGTGTGTCGCAGTTCAGGGCTGGGAAACAAACCATCATATAAGGGGACTCAATTTTCCATTGAATATAGCTTTGGAAACTGAACATCTATGCCCCAATTGTGGCTACCAGGTCAAGCAGGAAGATTATTATTGCCCATCCTGCAGGCACCGGATTGAATTTACCAATACCGGCAATGTCGAAGTTGTCGATCTGGAACCGGTTGCAGAGAAAGTCCAGATTTTGAAAGCCCTGCTATTCTCATCGTTGCTTTACATACTGTCCATTGTAGTGTCAACAGTACAGTTCGCCTTTTCATACATGCCATACAACCTTCCCGCTACTGACGATTCGCTGTTAATTATGGGCTCGCTCGCACTTTCCGCCTTATCTGTCCTATACCTTGCAGGGAGCCTTTTTGCACCTTCCAGAAGATTGAAGACACTCCACTTGCCGGCTCTCCTGACTCTGGTGCTGGGCATAGGGAACCTGCTTCTTCTCACTGCACTTGCACTCATATATCCCTCTTCAAGTACACTGAACGGCATAATAAACCAGCTGGGCAACAACAGCGCAATGCTTCAACTTGCAGAACAGTATTCCATGTTTTTCGTCCTGGTAGGGCTTGCGGGCATGCTTGGCATTATCGGAATAATAGGTCTTCTGCTTGTTTTTCTCAGAAGTTCCAGAATATTGCATGAGCCATTGATACACTACGGACTCTGGGCAGGAATCATTTTCACCTTAGTGGAAGTAATTGCCGGAGTGCCCTTCGTTATGGTCATCCCGCCAATCCTGATTATCATGGGAGCAAGACATTCACTCACTTCAGATGTAGTGGAAATCTGAATATTTTTTTCTTGATCATTTTTAATAGTTTGATGACGTCTTTCGTTGCGGAAGAAACAGATTCCAATAAAATATTTTAATTGGTTAAACATCCTAGCAGGATAACCCTATGGACCTAAGCTTAACTATCGGCGGCCCTCAGGGAGGAGGAATAGATACCTCTTCCAACATGATCAACAGGGCCTTTGCAGAAGCGGGATATAATGTATTTGGTGTGAGAGAGTACCACTCCAACATAAAGGGGAGACACAGTTACAACCACCTAAGGGTGAAAGAGGAGAGACCGCGTTCTCTGAATTACCCCGTGGATATTCTCGTTGCACTTGATCCCGATACCATCTTCGAACACCTCGAAGACATAGGAGAGGGTACAAAAATCATCTATGACAGGTCATTTGAAACCTCGGATCTTGCCCAGGCAAGGCTTATTATGAGGGATACCTCGAGAAGGATCAAGGAAACTCTTGACGAAGCAAACCTGCCAAACAACGTAAAAGGTGCACTCGACCTTGCCAAGCAAAAGGGAGGAATACCCATTGCAATTCCATTCAGTGAAGTTGTTTCCGGGGCTATCAAAGATGGCCCGGCCACAAGATATTTTAACACACTTGGTTCCGCAATGTCCCTTTGTATAGCAGGACTTGAGCAGAAATTTGCTGAAGAGGCCATAAAACAGGTTTTCGCCAGCAAGCCAAAAGTTGTGGAAGGAAATGTGCAGGTAGTCGCTGCTGCCTATAACTATGCCAAGGAGAATGGGCTCTTGGGAAAAACACTCAAGGTTCTTCCCAAGACGAAGAGGTTCTTGCTTACAGGCAACGATGGAGCAGCAATTGGAAAACTCATGGGCGGACTCAGATTCCAGACCTATTACCCAATTACTCCTGCAAGCGATGAAAGCTCAATTATGGAAGAACGCGAACACCTTCATTTCATCGATACTGAAAAGAAAAGGCTCAAGGAGGGTGGAGTTGTTGTTGTCCAGACAGAGGATGAGATCTCAGCCATAACTATGGCACAAGGTGCAGCTGTTACAGGTTCAATATCATCCACTGCAACAAGCGGACCGGGATTTTCACTGATGGCAGAAGGAATTTCGTTCGCTGGCATGGATGAAGTCCCCATTGTTGTAACTGTTTACATGAGGGGTGGCCCAAGCACAGGTCTTCCAACCAGAAATGGCCAGTCTGACCTGCTGTTTGCACTGAACACAGGGCATGGAGAATTTCCCAGGATAGTCCTGTCCTCTGGAGATGTTGAGGAATGTATTTACGACTCAATGAAAGCCCTGAGATATGCCCACAGGTACCAGCTTCCGGTGATACACCTCATTGACAAGAATCTTGCAAATACAACTGATTTTGTTCCAGAAATAGACTCTAAAAAGGTTAAGATTTACCAGAACGAGAGACCAACGGGGACAAGGCTCAATTTCAAGAGATACCGTCTTGATACCGAGAATGGAATTTCGGAATTCGGTTACTTCGGAAACGATGTGTTCTGGATGACAGGAGACGAACATGACGAGGTTGGCCATGTCACTGAAGATCCTGTTGTAAGAGACATGCAGATGAGGAAGAGATTCAAGAAGTTGGAGACTCTGGTTGAGGAAATTCCTCCTGAAGATATGGCTGAACTTATTGGAGAAAAAGAGGCAGAAGTTACCTTCGTGACATGGGGAAGCCAGAAAGGACCAATACTGGATGTAATAGAAGATCTGAAGGCAGAGGGAGTTACAGCAAACCTCCTGTATCTGAAGATGTTCGAACCATTCCCCAGGGAATTTGTCAAGAAGGTTCTCAGCAATGCCAAACTGGTGATCAATGTGGAGAGTAATTTTGTCGGCCAGGCAGCAACTGCAATTGAACAGAACACGGGAATTGAGATCAGGCACAACATACTGAAATACAACGGCAGACACATGACCGAGGATGAAATCCTGAAAACAGCCAAAGACATAATTGAGGGGAAGACAATTAAAGTAAACGAGGTGTTAGTAAATGGCGCATAATTTCAAGAGCGATATCGCAGTTGACTGGTGCCCTGGATGTGGTGATTTTGGTATACTCACCTCAATAACGCAGGCACTTTCAGAACTTAATTTCGAAGCTAAGGATGTAGTTGCAGTATCCGGCATAGGTTGTTCGGGTAAGACCCCGCATTACCTCAATATTGGAGGAATGCACACACTTCACGGGAGGTCAATACCTTTCGCAACTGGTGTAAAGCTATCAAACCCAAACCTCAAGGTCATAGTGCCTGGAGGAGATGGCGATATGCTGGGAATAGGTGCAGGGCATTTCGTTGCAGAAGGAAGGAGAAACAGCGGACTTACCGTCATGATCTTCGACAATGAAGTATACGGCCTCACAAAGGGTCAGGCTGCTCCAACCATGGCACTTGGAGAAAAAACCAAGTCCCTGGCCAGGGCAAATGTATACAGCAAGGTCAATCCAATTACTCTTGCCCTTACTGCAGGCTACTCTTTTGTTGCCAGAGGATTTTCCTTTGACATGAGGCAGCTTAAGGAGATCATTAAGACAGCAATCCTGCACGAGGGATCATCGGTAATAGATATCCTGCAGCCATGCCCAACCTATAACAACATAAACACAATGGAATGGTACAAGCAGAGAGCCTACAAACTTGAAGATGACAAATCCTGGGATCCCATAGTTGCCCCTGGCAACGAAGACCAGATTCACGACAAATTCCAGCAAGCATATGAAAAAGGCCTGGAATGGGGAGACAAGATTCCAACAGGAATTTTCTTCGACAACAGGGTAGTTCCAAGCTTCTCGAAGAGGGTCAACGAGTTTGTTCCAGGGTATCTTGCAAATCCACCGGCCACCCAGATTGTTGCCGGTGAGGACGGATACACACCACTGGATGTTGAAGCAACTTTCGCTGACAAGATAATCAAATAAAATCCCCCGTTACGGGGGTATAACCCCCCATTATTATATTTTTAATTAGATTTTATTAATCCTGAAATTATCAAAAACAACGGGATGCAAACTGAAACATAGAAGAATTAACGTTACGGGTTCTCCCTGAGCCAGAAAGTCAGGATTTGCAAAACCGGAAGATTTGAAGTTTTTCCTTGATGATCCTGTGGAATTACAATCCAGGTGCAAATCCGAGAACTGAAAGATACAGGAAGAGTACTCCAAAAAAGCCAAGTGAAGCTATGCTGAATATTTTCACACCCAGTTCCACCTTGCCCCCATATTTTGCAGCGGCCTTGTAGATAAGCATTGAAAGAAATACCACCCATCCCACAATACCGATAAAGAGAAATGCAAAAGTTGCAAAACCAAACTTCTGGTTAACACTCAAACCTGCAGTAAGCCACCATCCAATCTGCATTGGATTGACAAGGCCAATTGTAAGGCCGGCCAGATATCCTGAACCCTCCTTTCTGTAAGACTCACTCTCTTCGCTTGATTTATAAATGCCATAAGCGAGATAGAAGAAGAAAAATGCCCCAAGAATGTAGATGTAGTTGTTGAATCTGGTAAGATCCGTAAGCTGTCCAAAGAGCAGTATGAGTACCATGAGGATGAAATCCGCAGTCATGGCCCCCATTCCAACGGAAATCCCGCCTGTTACCGATTTCATTGCCCTGTTAACAAGTATTGCAGTAACGGGTCCCGGAGGACCTGCAAGGGAGACTCCTAGAAGTATTCCAACAGTTGCAATTATGAATATATCCACAGGGTTCTTCTTCTGTATGCAACTTTGAGATTAAAATTAATGTAGTTATAGCCATTTCATCAGGTAAGTTGAAAGAGATGATAGAACCAGATTTTTCAGGAAAGGAGAAAATCCTGACATTTCTTGAATGCACTGAAGACGATGTGAGAAAGTCTTTTCAAAAGGCTCAGGAAATTGTTGAATACGCTGATTCAAAAATAGGGGGCAAGAACTACTGGCAGGTTTCACCTGTTGAGCTCTGCTGGCTTTACACAGGCGTAAGGATGATGAGGGCCCCACTAATAGCTGAAACAGGAGTTGGTCCGGGCAGCACCAGCACTGCCATTCTGGATGCCTCGTCCGAGTTCAGGGGCAGGTTGTTCAGTTTTGACCTTGGCCAGAAATATGGTGACGAATCAAAGGAACTTCCTGTCGGTTTTCTTGTTCCTGAAAAGTACAGAGAAAGATGGAGCCTTGTTATCGGGAACACGAAAGACACGCTTGAAGGAAAGATGAGCTATTTTGGTCCTTTTGACGTATTCTTCCATGACTCGGAACACACATACGAACACGTCACATGGGAACTGGAGACTGCAATGAAGAATCTGAGAAAGAAGTTCCTCATTGTTGTGGACAACTACGACTGGACAAAAGCACCAGATGATTTTGCAGATCGGCACAATCTATGCCTTGTGAAGGTTGCAGACGATATGTGTTTCATATTCCCGGAGAAATACGCTTAGGTACTGCTCAGGTCTGCGTCAGCAATATTGGAAAGCTTGCTCTCAAGCTCTCCTTCATTTAGTGTCTTCTCAGCGGTGCTGCCGCCAAAAACATTTTCAAATCTCGACTGCCTGGCAATCCTTGAACCTTGGAACATGGAAAGATTGTCGTCCTCCAGCAGGTACCTCTTGAAGAGGTCAAGCTGTCCCATGACACGTATGAATCTTGTCCTTCCGTATCTCCCCATGCTCTTGGTTGTGGCAGAAAGCAGGCCGAAGTCCTCCAGTTCAGACAGTATATCGCTTACACGCCTGCTCGTCAGAGACATGAAGCCAAGCTCGGAGCAAATGTTGCGATAGTTCTCGTAGATTTCTCCCGTTATCATGAGCTTGCTGCTCAATTCCTGGGTCACCACGGAACTGAGGAGAACAATCTTGCTCTGAAGAGGAAGGGTCTTGATGGCTTCCCTGACAACGTCCATTTCAAATCTGTCTCTTGCCTCGTAAATCTCGTTGTCTGTGATGTGCTGCCTTCCTTCCCTCATAGCAATCTCAATCGAGATTCTCATGAGGTCAAGGGCCTTCCTGGCATCCCCATGCTCCTGGGCCCCAAGCGCTGCACAGAGATTAATCGCCGATTCCTCGACCACATCGTTCTTCACGACTCCCTTGAGCCTGAATGAGATGATATCCCTTAAATCGGATGCATTGTACGGGGAGAACATTATGCTTTCCTGGTTCATTCTGCTCTTGATTCTAGGCTCCATTCCATCCAGGATGTTCGCGTCGTTCGTTATGCCTATGAGGGAAGTTCTGGAATCCGTAGAATCATCAATTATCTTCAGCAGCACGTAGAGTGAGTCTCCGCCATTCTTCTGTATTAGCCTGTCAATCTCATCGAGAACCAGCACATAGTACCCCTGTTTCCTGTTTATCCTCGATATGAGTTCCATGTAGATCCTGTCAAGAGGCCAACCCATTGGAGGTATGTCTTCCTCGCTGGTGTCAGAAAGCTCATTAACGAGAGTGGTCAGAATTGAGTAAGGAGAATCGTGTACCTGGCAGTTTATGAAACAAACTCTCACTTTGTCTCCGGCTGCCTCGGACAGCATTTTGGTAACATAGTAGGTAGTGGAGGTTTTGCCTGTGCCCGTCTTGCCATATATTACGATATTTGAAGGTCTGGAGTTGCGCATGATGCTGCTTAGAATTCTTACCATGTGATCGATTTCCTTCTCCCTGTGAGGAAAAGAATCCGGAACGTAAGATCCGCTCAGATGCCCAAGATCCCCGTCCAGCAAGTTAGTTGAACCAGAATATCTAGAAAATAAGTTCATGTAAATACCGGTAAGTTATGCAAAGGGGTTAGGAGTACAAAAAGGTTTTTTGACCAGAGATGTAAACTGGTTGTTGATCAAAAGCTTAATCTCCACCATAGGGCATTACGGGAGCCTTCAAATGCTTCATTATTGTTCCAGCGAGGTACAGGGAGCCTGCAACGAGAATAAAATCTGAATCAACTACTGCCTTTTCATATGCCTCTATTGGGTCATCTATCAACAGGGGGTCCTTGAAAATTCCAGATGAGATTGTGTTCAGCCTTTCGGGGGAAATGGCCCTGGATGGTTCATTGGGAGTCGTGAAAATGGCCCTGCCTGAGATCATCCTCATTATTCTCATGAAGGAATGGGCATCCTTATCGGCGAGCATGCCAACCAGAAGTGTTGGAGACTTCACCCCAAGTTCTTCCATGGAAATTCTCAATGCATTGGCTGCAGGAGGATTGTGGGCGCCGTCGACCATCACTATGGGATCACGGTGTATGATGTCCATTCTTCCAGGCCATCTCGTGTTTTTTAAGCCTTCCTCAATGTCCCTTTTCGTTATTCCACCTGCATTTGAATTCTCAATTGAAAGCACCGATGATGCAATGTTGGATGGCTGGAATCTGCCGATCATGGACGTGTTTATCCTGTACTCCCTCATGGGAGTGCCGAGCGTGAAACTGCTTCCGTTGAGATCCTGCTGGAAATTGGTTACCTCTGACACAGAAGGCACATGGATGAAAGGGGCATTTCTGGAATCGGCTATCCTCTTTACTGTATCAACGACTTCTTTCTTTGAGTCGCCAAGGATTACCGGAACCCCGTTCTTGACAATTCCCGCTTTTTCACCCGCAATGGAGGTCAATGAACATCCGAGCTTGTCTGCGTGCTCATATCCAACATGTGTGATCAGGCTGACTTCCGGAGTTATGATGTTCGTGGAGTCGAGCCTGCCGCCCAGTCCTACTTCTATGCTTGCATACTTGACCTTCCTGGATGCGAAATGTTGAAATGCCATTACGGTCGTGGCTTCAAAGAATGTTGGGTTCCTGTTCTCAGCAGACAGCCTGGTTATGATCTCCCTATTGGACCTGATGAATTCCTCAATCTCGGAATCAGTTATGGGTTCCCGGTTAGCAATTATGCGCTCATTGAAGCTTATGAGGTGTGGTGACGTATAAAGCCCCGTGGAATGCTTCCTCATGAGTATGTTATAGATATATGCAGAAGCAGAGCCCTTGCCGTTTGTGCCCGCAACGTGGAATGATTTGAAATTGTTCTCCGGGCTTCCGAGGAATTCCGAGAAATCACGGGTAACTGAAAGGTTCAGCTTTATGCCTTCACGATACAATCCGTAGAGGTAGTTGAGTTCATGAGAGAGCACGAGAACCGATGTCTTTCGTAATCAAATACTTATTTCAACCTCTCTCTGCAAAGAGAGAACATGGTAAGAGAATGCTCCTGATTTGGTGTCAAAACTGAAGCAATCAAAATAAATAATCCAGAGCGTTAATGATTTAATGGACACGAAACTTCTATATCTCGAGGATCAGTACCAGAAAGAAGCCACAGGAAAAGCTTTATGGCACGAATTTACAGACCTGATACTCGACCAGACCATTTTCTATCCTACAAGTGAAGGCCAGCCCAATGACAGAGGAAAAGTCATTATAGACGGAAATGAGTATATCATCGTCGATACCTGGTCAGATGGTGACAGCATTCACCTGATGTCTCATGACACATTCCCTGATGATATCAACGGAAAGGAAGTGAAGCAAATCCTTGACTGGGATGCAAGATACATGCATATGAGATTCAGGACAGGCCTGAAGATACTCAGTGGCCTCGCATACAAGATGTATGGTGCCACAATGAGGATCAATCAGACCTATGATGACCAGGCCTGGGTTGATCTTGAACTTGACGAGATCTCCAAAGAGCAGGTTGAGGAGTTGTTTGCTGAAGCGAACAAGCTGGTTCAGACAAAGCAGGACACCAGATTCAGCTACATGTCTAGAGAAGATTTCCTCAACCAGGACGAAATGATGAAGATGTGCAAAGGAAGAGTTCCCGATTACGACCAGATTCGCATACTTCATCTTGAAGGCATCCTCGATCAGATGGAATTCGGAACCAACGTGAAGAACACAGAAGAAATAGGGGAAATGGAATTCAAGACAAATCTGGTAAAGGGAAAGATAAGCAGGAGAATCAACATAACCCTGAAGTAAGGAAGTGTCTAAATGGAAGAAACGAAAGAGAAAAGAACACTTGGAGAGTTAATAATAAACTATTCCGGGCTGGTGCTCGTGGGAGTTTCATTCCTCACTTTTCTCTTTCTGTTTCCATCGACCTTCACAGATGCTGCTACAATTCTGCAGCTGGGGAGCCAGATAACAGGCATATCCGGTTTTTCAGTCAACTCGGCTTTGATCTATTCTGTGATGTTTGCCACGCTTCTTCTGGTAGTGGTATCAATAATCTCTCTTTTTTACCACAATGACAGAATATCCATTGGTTTCAAGAAGGAGAAAAACAGGGCTTTCTTCGGGTATTTGATGATATATATCCTGGTCCAGCTCATCCTCACTGAAATTTTTGCATACTTTGTCCCGAATTTCGGCAATGCATTCCCTTTCCAACAGTCGGTGGGAGTGCAGAATTTTGTCTTCTCGTACCTGTCCCTTGAACAATCCATACTGTATGAGTTCATACCGCTCTCAATTGCCGTGATTGTCATCTTGGCCATTCGTGGCGAGCTGAACCTGCATTCGCTCCGTTTCCATGAGTTCGAAAGGTTTGAGGTTCTGATCCTTTCCCTTGCCATTGCGGCGGTGGCAACAATTCTCATCACCGGGACTTATCTTGACTATATCTCAGACTTTGTTTCATTCTTCGTCCTTAACGTCATATTCCTCAGGTTTGGCTTCTTCAAAGCATTCCTGACGAATTTCACCATAGCACTGACAAATGTCACTGCTTCACTCGTTTCACCAAACCCTGCATTGAGCACCATGCTTCCGGTGTTTCTGTTCTTCCTTGGATTCCTTGGGATATACTCCCTTGTCCAGGTGTCAATGAGCGTACCAAGGGAAGAACCGGCTGACGAAGAAAAGAGAAGAGGAAATGCTGCAGAGATTAGGAGGAAAATCCCCACAATAGAACCGTTCATAAGAAGCAGATGCCCCAACTGTGGCAATGCGATGTATCACATAATCCTGCCTGGCCTGACCCTGAAATGCTCAAAGTGTGATCTGGAACTGGAACGCGATGCAACAGGCGAGAACAACATAAAGATTGAGATGAGAAACCCAGCGAGATATTGAACCCATAATTTTTGCTACTCTTTTGCCCGTAGGACCGCAAACCCGTAGAAGAGAGGAACCAGAAAGAGCAGGAAGATTGTAAACTTGCCATAGAACTGGAAGAGGACGTCCTGCAACAGAGAACCACTCATAAAGCCTATTCCGAAGAATGTCTCATAGAAGAACACCCCCCTCTTGATATTTGATGAACCTGATATGTAGGAAAGAACCTTGGACATGCTGATGGAAACCCCGAATCCAGCCATCACCACTGCCAGGATCACAGTGTAAATATTGATCGCAAGACCGATAAAAGCTGTCGGGAATATCAGGAAGGCGGATAATGCACTGTACGATGAAATCTTATGGTCCCTGGTATAGTTCAAAGCTACATAGCCAACAGCGCCAATCAGGCCGTACAGTGAAGCGAGAGCACCAATCATGACATAACTGAAGTTATTCGCTCTCAGGACAGGTTCCATGACGAAGTATATAAACCCGGAGACAAGGCCTGCAAAGAACAGGGAGAGGAGGAATGTACTCTTTATAGGTTTCTTTCCTTCGTGTTCCACGAATTTACCGGGTTTTGGGGAGAATACTGCAGCGATTACAAATGCGGCCATTGCGATTATGAAGACCAGCTCATATCCACTTAACTCAAGCACTATCCCCATGACCATGGGTGCAATGGCGTTGGGAATGCCCCATCCTGCAGAATACTTCTCTGCATTCTTCTGTCCACTGAAACTGCCTATGGATATCTCAGTGGCTATCCACCATGGTGCCTGAACCATACAGGAAATAACGGTCAGTGGAATGAAATACGGCCTGAAGTAGAAGAAGAATATAACGGAAAGCACGGCAAGTGCAACAAGCGGTATCAGGGCCCCGTATCTCAGCATCCTGTAGCCGGAGTGCAGGTAGAGGTATGCTACCACAGGGAACGGGAGAGCGGCTACGAAGCCCAAAGCACCTATGACCACATAAGAATAGCCAATATCCTGTGCCAGGAGTGGAAATGTGAAACTGAGACTGAACCAGCCTGTTCCAAAGAAAAGGCTGCTGATGAATAGCTTCAATGGTATGCTTAACGCTGAGCTTCTAGGCACAAAAGGTAAGTGCAACGAGTTAGATAAAACTGAGCAAAATCACTGGATCTTGTCTATCTTCACACCATCATCTTCATAAAATGCGATAATGTCGTCATCCTTGAGATTCAGCCTGTTAATGATCTTTTTCGGCAGAGTTATTCTGAATGATGAACCCCGTGATGAAATGTGCGTGACGTCGATGAGTTTCTTTTTCTCCATGCCGGGAAATTGTTACCATAAATATAATGTTCCCGGTACGTGAATTACTCGAAATATTTGGGAAAAAGGAATAATTCACTTTCTTAACTAATCCCTTTTCTGCTAAAACGCACAAAGTGGCATATAATGAGTGTATGAGGAGATTAAAATCAAACCATTAATATCATATGATCACGCCGCCCGCCTGGAAGCGACTTATATTTCTGTTAATTTAACGATGTAAAACCTAGCCATACCACAATTTATCTGGTCATTTCATCAAGTAATGACCAAAAATCATTCGACCATGCAAACAATTACCAGTAGTTAAGTCGTGGGTAATTTTTCCTATCACTATTTGTCGTATACAATATACACATATATTCCATTTTAATCAACTTCTCGGTAATTGGTGTTTCATCACAAAGTCGCTTTTTTCAACAATAAAATAAATGTGATCAGACATGATTCTTGGTTGACAATCTCTGCCTCTTCACGTTTACATGAAGTTTCCTGGAGACATTCCTGAATGCATTCTTGTAGTGATATCCATCTGTTGTTATGGTGATCACAGATCCAATGGAGAAGCGCTTCAGTGCGTCGAGGATGAATGCAGTGGTGGCATCCTCTCCCGGTTCCTCCAGGATGGATTCATGGAACTTTCCTGTCACGGTATCCCTGAGCAGGAACCTGTATTTCCTCTCACCATCAATGCCCACGTACTGCTCGTCATAGGAGAAGTACCCTGAGGATTCCCTGTCATGGAGATCGGGCATGTCGGGCACCGATGTCCTGAGCACTCTTGCCTTAGTCGTCTTGTCCTTCAAGTCCTCAGGGATATGCTTTTCATACCCGTATCCCGGCGGTCTTGCCTCAAAGGAATATGAGCATTCCTTGCAGATATATTTCTGAATCCTTACGCTGTGACCCTGAACCTCACGCATGTATGTGCCGTTCCTGGAAACGTTGCGGGAAAAGCATCTTGGGCACAGGGGCACTGGATAATAAAGTATCGGAGTTCCGTCACTGTTTAATCTTATCCCGGTTGGTTGTTCATCCAGTTTCACGGAAGAGGGTGGATGATCACCGGAATAGTCATCAAGGCTTGTCGTTATTACGACCCTTGATATGCCAGGAATCCGGTGTATCCGCATGAAATATGAGCCGCTAGTTACATTTCATGATTGCAATCATGAGACTGAAAATTACAGAATATCAACTAAGAGTTGACTGTCTCGTACAAACGCTTAGTTTTTATATTCTGAACAGCTTTCGGATAGAATCTCCATGGTTACAAAACCCGCAAGAATGTACACTAAAATTTCCGGTCCAGCTTATACAAGAAGGGAGTTTATGGGAGGAGTCCCATACCCAAAGATCACCACCTTTATCCAGGGAAATCAAAAGAGAGATTTCGAGATCGAACTCAGGCTGATTGCCAAGGAATCCTGCCAAATCAGGCATATTGCACTGGAAGCTGCCAGGATATCTGTCAACAGAAAGATGCTGGAAGGTTCCACAGCAGAAGGATACTTCCTGCAGATCAGACCCTACCCCCATCACGTTCTCAGAGAGCACAAGATGGCTACTGGAGCTGGAGCAGACAGAATATCATCAGGAATGAGGGCTGCTTTTGGCAGACCCGTTGGAACAGCAGCCAGAGTAAGCGCCGGTGACATCATAATGGTGGGGAGAACAACTCCTGAGAGAGCTATTAAGCTTAGGGATGCCCTGCATAAAGCCTCCATAAAACTGCCTACACCGTGCGATATCGAAATATTCAAAGGAAAAGAACTGGCCGGCAGGCTGGGCCTTTAATTCCCTTACTTTCCAAGACCCAATTTTTTTTAACACCCAAGTTTTCAGGCTGCAATTGTGCAATCCATTTAAGCCGGGACTGGCATTGAACTTCCCGGTGAAGGAAGATTTTGATCCAGTCAAGTCGATTTTCAATGGCATTTCCAGGGAATATGAGTCCGCCAGGCCTTCCTATCCTGATGAACTTGTTAGAGACCTCACGAGAGAAGCGGGCATAGGCCCAGATTCAAGAATATTAGAAATCGGGATTGGAACAGGCAAGCTGACGGAAATGCTCGCTAAGAAGGAACTGAACATAACTGGAATTGAGTTGGGCGATAATATGGCCAAAATTGCCAGGAAGAACCTGAAAGCCTTCCCCAATGTAGAAATTATTGTTGGCAATTTCAACACTTACGAATTCAATCCTGCCTCATTCGACGCAGTAATAGCTGCCACCTCTTACCACTGGCTTGACCCTGAGACAAGGACAGCCAGAATAGCCAGCCTGCTACGGCCTGCCGGCGCAGCTGCAATTGTTGATACAGGGCATATAGACCGTGGCATGGACAACTTTCCTGTTTCCTCACAGAAATGTTACATGAAGTGGGACAGGAACACTACCGGGGAATACAGATTGCCAAGCCTGGAGGAAGCTGAAAAGGAAGGTTTCAGGAGAAAAAATGAATTCGGTGGCGATTTTGAACCTGTGTTCATGCACTCATATGGTTCAGACATAATCTACACCACTATCACGTATACCAGGCTTCTGGTCACATATTCAGGCGTGGTTTCCATGGATGGGAAAAGCAGGCAAGGCCTGTTGGATTGCCTGGGTGAAATGATAGACACTGAATTTGGGGGAAAAATAACGAAAAGCTACCTGTGGCAACTATTTATGGCAAGGAAAAAATGAATCCGGCAGACAGGCTATAGAAGTCATGCTTTTGATTCTTTGCTGCCTATGAAGTCCTGTATGAGTCTTGCAGCCAGCATGGATGTGTTCCCATTATCATACACTGGAGTCAACTCCACAATGTCAAATCCTACTATTTTCCCGGCAAAATGGTTAATCAGGGCCCTGACTTCCGAAGACTGTATTCCGTAAGGCTCGGGTGTTCCCACACCTGGCGCCTCCGAAGGATCGATTCCATCCATATCGATGGAGAAGTAGATCCTGTCCCCAGCCTTCCTTTCTATCTCTTCAATGACTCTGGTTATCCCCTTCTCCCTGACTTCATTGGCACTTATGAATCGTACTTTGGACCATTCCGGTGACTCGTACTCCTCCCTTGACACCGATCTTGTGCCGATGGAGAAGATCTTCCCGGGACCCAGTATTTCCAGAGATCTTCTCGTTATGCAGGCATGATTGAATTTGTTGCCCATGTACTCATCCCTGAAGTCAGAGTGCGCATCAATAATGATCATGGAGCAGCCCGGAAAATTCCTGACCAGTCCTGTTGTAAGGGAGTGTTCGCCTCCAAGCATGATGGGGACTTTTCCATCGTCAACAACATGCTTTACCGATCTCTCTATGTCATCCACCACTTCCTCGGCGTCTTCTTCTACGTATAAGTCTCCGAGATCACATATAGGTATATCCGGAAAATTTACTCCATACTGGAAGTCAAATGACTCAAGGTTGTCGTAGGCCAGCCTGATGGTATCGGGAGCAAGTCTGGAACCTCTCCTGAAACTTGAAGTCCCATCAAAGGGAACTCCAAAAATAACGTATCTGGCATCTTCGTAAGAAGCCTGTGCGTCAGCTATCTTACGGTGTGAGAACATTGCCCCTAGTTCTGAAACATGATCTTTCTGACGCCCATCGTTTCCCAATATGATACCTCCGTTCCCGGTTTTATTCTATCCACATCTGAGGCTTCAACCTGAACGACAAAAGTTTCAAAGGTCTCTGAGTCCATAAGTTGAACTTCATTGTTTGCCATTGAAAGAACCTGGGCGTTCTTCTTCTCTATCATTGGAACTTTAACTTTGTGTTTCACAGGGAAAACAACACTTCTCTTCTGGCCGTCAAACACACCTACTGCAACGATTCTTGCTTTTGCCTCACCATGCTTACCTGGCTTTGACATTGTGATATCCATAATCTTGCAGGGGGAATCATCAACAAGCATGTATCTTCCGACTTTTAATTCTCTGACTTCGGCTTCTTGCCAACTCATGTCTGTCTTCTCCTGATTGTCTCTGACTTTATATATTTTCTATGACTTTTTGCTAATATAATTTACGTTTGTTGTTTAAACGAACGTTTTTCCTTCAAAGGCTGACAAATCATAACCGATCAGCACGAAATCCCTCTTGACGAATTTTCCGTTGATTACCACATCGGAAATGCAGGAGGTGTCCGCTGAGTAAACTATGTTTGACACTGCATTCTCGGGTGTTGTCGGCATTAGCCTGGGTGATTTGAGGCTGAAAAGAGTGAGGTCTGCCTTCTTTCCCGGTTCGATTGAACCAATGTCGTCTCTCCTGAGGGTTCTGGCGGCATTGACGGTGGCCATGTCAAGTATGTCCTGTGCCTTTGTGATGGTGGGATTCCACCTCTCATTCTTGACCCATATTGAGCCAAATTTCATTGATTGCAGCACTTCCTGATTGTTGTTGCTTCCGGAGCTGTCTGAACCGATACTGACTGTAACACCGTTCTCCATGTACTCCGGTATGGGGGCAAGGCCTCCTACTCCGAGCTTTGCATTGCTTATGGGATTCCAGGATACGCTGCAGCCGTTCTTTGCCAGAAGCTTGACCTCATGAAGAGTGTTCCATACGCCATGCGCAGCAAGGAACCTCGGGTTGAGAAACTCGATCTTGGAAAGGTGCTCCGTTGGCCTTTCCCCATGGTTCTCTTTCATGAAATTATACACTTCTTCCCTTGTTTCTGCAAGGTGCCCATGAACAATGGTGTCGTTCTTCTCTGCAATTTCCTTCGCCTTGAGATAAACTTCATCACTTGCGACGTACACCCCCTGAACACCTATTGACGGTGTTATGAGGTTGTTTCCCTTGAATTTGGAAATGAACTGTGCAGCATTCCTGGACGGATTGCCCTTCTGGGTCGTCTTGTCCTCATCGAGTGTGTTCCAGGAAAGGAAAGCCCTTATCCCGGCCTTTTTTGCTGCCCTGGCCACGATATCTTCACCATAATATAAATCTGCGAAAGAGGTCACGCCTGATTCCATCATCTCGTAGATACCAAGCAGGGACGAGTTGTACATCCCTTCATCGGTTCTCTCGGAATCAAGCTTGAAGGTGAGTCCAAGGAACTTGCCAAGGGGCATATCGTCAAGTTTGCCCCTCAAATGGGACATGGCCACATGACAGTGGGTATTTGTGAAACCCGGCGCAATCAGCTTATTGTTTCCATCCAGGACTTCGTCAGCGTCATGTTGTTCCTGCCCAACGTGTTTTATTGTGGAATCTTCAATGTAGACATTGCCTTTCAGTATTTCCCTGTTAGAGTTTTGCGTCACAATCAGTGCGTTACGAATCTCTAGACTGGTCACAGATAAGTAATATAGACATGATAAATAATACTACCAGTCGTTTTTCTGTTTAGGTGCCCCTTGTTTGCGTGCCTTGCGTTCTGGAGAAGACCTGGCAGCGTATACGAGCGTGACAACCAGTGCCAGTGAAGCTGTGAATAATTCAAAACCTGAGGGGGTGGTAAGCTGTACGGCATAGAAAACGCCAAATCCAAGGAGCCCACCCATCAGGAGTGCCGAAGCAACTCCCGAAAAAACCTCCCCTCTCAGCTTTGTCTCGCGTATCACTATGAAGTAGAGCATTATGGCTGCCAGGGAAATGATCATAGCAACCAGCATCACTGGATCGATGGGGAAACTGTATTCCGAAAGAGGAGGAGGGTACTTGGTTCCAAAGATGTTGGTAGAACCTGTCACGATCAGGGCAAGGAGTGAAATGACCTGTTGTGAGTATGCCGCGTAATAGGCTTGAATATAGGTGTACGTGAACTGCTGCATCAGATACAGGACGAAAACCTGGTCCAGCAGTGGCAAAAGGGAGAATGTGAGATAGGCAATTGAACGGGCGAGGCTCTTCGAAAAGATGCCTTCGAAGACGGATGCCACACTCAGTGCCATGGTCAGGGTTATTGCAGTCTCGGTGGTAAGAGGTATGACTAGGAATGATGACCAGGCGTTCAGGGGAACGAGGTTTGATGCGATGAGGATATTAAGCAGGATAAGAAGCAGTACGAATATGGCAGTTATTGGGTACAGATTTCTTGCGAGTGGCTGGGGGAGGAACCTTTTCACCAGTGGAAGGAAACTCAGTATAAGGAATGGTGCCGCATACACAACTCCCATTATGTGGGGAACGACATAGAGGGTCAGAACTATGGATGGCAGCATGATTGCTGCATTTACCGGTAACATTCTGAAATCTTCTTCCATTTTCAGCTCCCCAGGTTCTGCATTCTTGCATACCTGTACTCAGCGAGAATCCTCGCAAGCAAATCCTTGTCCCGGGATATCACAGTTTTAACACCAACCCCGTTGAAGAAGCGGGTGATCGTTTTCAGGTGCCTCCGCTCCTTTATCTCTGTGCTCATCAGCAGTTTCCTGTAGATCGAATCATCCCTTTTTTCAACAAAGTCGTAGGAATCCAGTATGAACATATATGTTGGACGGCCTGTGTGAATGCGCCTGCCACCGGTTTTGGCAAATCTTTCCGGGAAGGAAAAAGGTGTGATAATGAACACGACCGCGTTCTTCCTTACCCTCTTCTTGATCCTGTCCATGGCATCTCCTATGTTGAAGTCTCCCGATGGCCGGATGCCGGCAACGAGTTTCTCAAGCTTCTTTATGGGTTCCTGGTTCTTCTGGGCAGGGATGAATTCATCTATGTCGCTGGACATTATCTGGTATCCGACGCCGTCCCTGTTCTTGGTTATTGAATATGATGCGTTCAGTACCGCTGAGATCACCCTGTCATACATCCTTCCGTCTGCGGTGCCCTGATTGACCCCTATGCCGTAATCGATGACGAAGTAAACATCAATCTGCCTCTCTTCCTCCATCTGCTTTATGTAGAGATCCTCGCCGTCTATAGCGCCGTACTTGTTCCATGCTATGTACCTGAAATCATCCGATTCAACATATGGCCTTATTCCGTAGAAATCGTATCCCTGTCCGCTCTTTCGAGAGTAGTGGACACCCATGGTGAAAAGGAAATTGCTCAGCCTCTCACTCCTCTGGGTGTGAATGTCAGAGTATGCAGGTCCAATCATTACTTCATCGATCTTTGGCACAACCGCCCTTGTGATGCAGAGTTTCATTGGGTCCTGTATATACATTATGAGGGGGCCAATCTGGTATTTGCCTATGGCGTAAGGAGAGATATCGTATGTCATCCTCCTGACCTCACCGGGCGCAAGGACCAGATCACCATCAAAGTCTCCCTTTATGTGGAAAATGTCCGAAAGTGTGTCATAATAGTGGAATGTAATGGGCCTTTTTGTTGGGTTTTTGAAAAATACCTCCACTTCCTTGCTTTGATATTTTCTTCCGTGGGGATCGACCATCCTGCGTTCAACCTCCACGCTGAAAAGATCCTTTGCAGCCCCGTTGTTGAATATTATGATGTCTGAGACAAGAATGAAGAAAAGTAGAAGTGAGAAAATTATGTAGTAATCATATCCGAATATAATGGACTCCAATACAGAAGCTGTAACAGCCGCAAGAATGCCATATCCGGATTTTCGTATCATTTTGGCGCAGCAACCTGTGAGATAAGCCTGTCGATGACCCTGTTGACCGTTGCAGTTCCATCCCCGGAATTCTCAAGGAGAGCCTCCGGCCTGAGAATGAGCCTGTGGTTCAGTAGTTCCTTGGAAAGGAACCTGATGTCTTCAGGAATTACGTAGTCCCTGCCGTTGAGCATGGCGTTTGCCCTGGCTGCTGTCAGGAATTTGGCAGAAGTTCTTGGGCTGGCGCCCACCATTATGAGATCATGCTCCCTTGTCCTTCGGATTATGTCCACAATGTATGTCATGATCTCATCACTGGCATAAACCTTTGAGACTTCGTTCCTCAGGCTGATTATCCTGTTTGCATCGACATCGTTTTCAACATCGTCTTCTGGAATGGTGATGGACCTCAATATGCTGATTTCATCATCCCGTGAGGGATAGCTGAGGATATATCTGAAAAGGAACCTGTCCATCAATGCTTCAGCCAGTGGGAAGGTTCCTTCCTGTTCAATGGGGTTCTGTGTCGCAATCACAAGGAAAGGTGAGGGCAAATCGTGATCATCGCCTCCAACAGAGACCTTCTTTTCTTCCATTCCTTCAAGAAGTGCAGACTGTACCTTTGCCGGGGTTCTGTTGATTTCATCGGCAAGTAGCACATTTGCAAATATTGGTCCCTTCCTGAATTGGAGTCTCCTCTCCTCGAGGTTGAATACCATGGTTCCCGTGATGTCTGTGGGGAGCATATCAGGCGTGAACTGAATTCTTTTGAAATCCATGCAGAGGTGCCGGGAGAATTCACTTGCAAGCATTGTTTTTGCAAGTCCGGGCACACCTTCAAGCAGAACGTGATTATTGCTCAGAAGAGCTATGAACATGAATCTTACAATACGCTCAGAGCCGATTACCTTCTTGCCTATCCTGTTCTCAATGGCCCTTACACTGTCTCTTAAATTTCCAACATCTACATATTCCGGCTCTGTCATAAGATCCTCTCCTCCTGTTCAAATTCTATTATCTCAAATTTAGAGTTTCTAAGTCTGTTATAAAGGTTAAGTATGTCCTCAAACGTCCTCTTTTTTCCTTCTTCACCGGCTTTTCTTCTCTTCTTCCTGCTCGACTGGCTCATTGCCAGGTATCTTCTGTACTGTTTTTCGAGGACCTTGAAATATTCATGGTATTCCAGCAGTGAGCGGAACTCGTAAGAAATTGGAGAAAGGAAATACGCGTAGTCATCAGACTTGATCCTGTCGGTTTCCTTGTTAAAGAAATCCTTTGGGATTACAAATTTCTCCTTTTTCTGTTCAAGTGTTGGGGGCCCGTCTATCCTCGTTTTCCTGGAATATCGCCTGATTGCCAGGGACGATATCAGAAGCATAAGAATCGGGATTACGAAACTCAGCAGAAATATCGGATTGTGCTGCACGTTGGAAAAGAAATCCGAAACAAACTGAGACCCTATAGATGACCCTGCCATTTATCAATACCCTTCCGCATGCCCGGTGAAATACAGCTTCATGATATCCATATAGTTGTATATCTCTGAAAATCTGGATACCAGTTCCTCGCCGTCAAATTCATAATCGCCCGAGTACCTTGCCTTCTCGTAGTAATCGAGATAAAAGGAGGCGAGTTTTTTCAATGAGTTGACCCTGTTTGACAGGTTCTCCCCATTCGCTTCGACCCTGTTGATTGAGTCTATTATCGTTGTGTTGTCCACATAACCGATTTCAGGCACATTCATCTTGAAACTTGACAGTTCCGTTATGAAGAAATGCCTGTTGCCATCATTGGAAGCCCCGTTAGCAGAGAAATACTTCACGTAATCCTCCCTCGCTGCCTTGAAAAGGATTTTTGCTGCTGAATTGAGATCATTTTCGCCTATCGACTTCCTGGCTTCAAGAACCGGCGGAATGTCGCCTACGGTTTTGACTTCAACAACCGTTTCAACCCCATCGCTGCTAAACTTGCTCTTCTTCTTTGGAGCCTTGCTTTTCGCTTTGGTGGGTTTAGATTTTCTCACATTATTTGCAAATAGTGCCATAGCTGTTTCACCCTGTTAAACCTGTAGTGTAGTAAACAACTGCAATGTTCACGCTACTTGGTATTGACTGGAAGTTCTGGAAGCCATATGAAACGATGGATATTGCAGTATCGGTGTTTTGTTTTGTCACGAAATAATTCGTAAGATTCAGCGTTGAACCACCCTTCCAGAAGCTTCCGTTCGAACCCAGATAAAGGTACGAGTCCGTGGAGAGATTCATGTTTATGTAAACCTGGCTTACGTATTGTGCCTGGCTGGATAGCATGGTGGCATTAGCGGTAAATTTAGCCACAGAGCTGTAATTGTAAGACCACACCACATTATTGAAATTGTCTGTGGACTGGGCCAGATTGAAGCTGAGATTCTTTAAGGTATGAGCAGGGCTCAGAGTGAATGTTGTTGAGTTTGTTACATTTTTATGCAGTTTGGCAGAAAATGAGAAGGATCCCTGATCGAGGGCAATAACCCTGTAAGAGCTTGAAGAAGGTACTTGTGAGGTGATGGCATTAGTGATTCCTGTACCGGTGAGCGAGTAAGACCAGGAGGTAACAGCACTCCAGGATAACTCCAGTGCATACGCTTCAAGTTTTACAGCCTTATAAACAGACGACCCGTTTATTGAAACACTGAAGTTGGACGGGACATAGCTCGGATAGACATAGGTGAAGCTATATGTTCCATTTGGTAAGGTGTAGTTTGCAATCGTATAGTTGCTTCCGGAATAACTTGAATTATAGTATATGGGAAGGTAATACCCGTCTCCCGTGAGTCCGGATATGGGGACCTGGGAACCGTTGTAAACACCGAGAGGGTTGGAAAGATTGATCTGCATCGAGTACTGTGGCAGCGTTGAGACATATATGGGCACGCCTGACACTGAACCGGAAACATCTTTGGCAAGCCACGTTTCATTGAAGTTCGTTGAGAGGATTGTGAAGTTGAAATTGCCCGGATATGACAGGTTAATGTAGTAGTTTCCACCGGAGTCTGTCTGTATCTGGTCAAAGAAGTAGGTTCCATTGACGCTCGTGTAGACCGTGAATTGCTGGTTTGGCACCGGCATGCCGGTCTGCGTGAGAATCACCCGGCCAGTTATTGTTATGGAAATTGGTGACTGGTACCCCACACTGGAAACATTTTTTCCCATGCCCTGGGGACCCGTAGTCTGGGTTCCAGTGTTTCCCTGTGGCTGGAAAGGATCCAGTGAACTGATTGTGAAATTCTGATCTGTCATATTCCTGGTGACAACAACCGTGTTCGTGTATAGAGCATATCCCGTTGCTGTTATCTGCACGTCGTTGTTGTAATAAGCCACCGATATGTTGTAATAACCTGCAGGAGTTGTTATGTTACCTCCGTTTGGCAATGGCGGCGAGATAACTCCAATTGAAGCCCCGCCAACCGGATTGCCCATCTGGTTGAATACAAATCCGCTCATGTGCAGAATTGCCTGGTTTGTTGTGTTAAGCAGGATGTCAAAGTTATTGATGCTGGTATTGTCCACACCCATTATGGAAGGATCAGGAAATGGGGAAAACCCGGTTTTCAGGTCAGTGATGGAATAATTGCCATCCACCATGTGAACCGAATAGGAACCTGTTCCTGTTGAATAGGTACCATATGTTCCCCAGAAACTCTTGAAAGACAATGCAACCCCGGGAATATCATTTCCATGGGACTGGGTGAAGCCTGAGATGTCATACTTGGGTTCAGGATTCAGGTGGATGTTCTTTGTGAGCGAGGTCATGCCGGGACCTATGTATAGATCATAAAGGGTCGTGGAGTACTGGAACGCCTTGAAGGCGAATGTGCCTTGCCCCGCAGCCTTTATCTGTACCTGGTAGAAACCCTGAGAATTTGTTGTCACCATTGTAAAAGCCTGCATGACAGCAATTCCAAGCCTCTGGTTGGCTATAACCCGATTGGGGCTGGAATTGTTGTAGACGTAACCCTGGAGTGTCAGTGAGGTGTTGCCTGTCGGGGTGAAGTTCGTCTGGTTGAGTCCCAGTTGCGGAAGGTTAAGAGACTGGTTCTGGAAAATGGTGAGATTCTGGGGCTTTACATTCTTTGGAGGGTTATTCAGCTTTATTGTAGCTGGGTTTGAGGGGTATGAAACGTGGAATATGAAGAATACGCTTGATATAACTAGCATGCCTACAATTAGGAATGCAACACTTTTGGGCGACACCAAAGCTATTGAAACAATTGTATTATTTATTTGTTTCCTATGTGAATAAAAAGTTTACTCTACCTTTGGTATGGATTAATTTCTAACCTTGACTGCCACACCTTTCTTCAAATCCACCATGGCTTTGGCCGGCATTTTTGCTATGCCAACCCCTTTCAGGTTGCCTTTATGGTGAAGAACAACCTCATCTTCCTGGCGAACATCCCCGGTGGTGCCAAGTACACCAACCGCATAGATGTTGGCGGTTGGCTTGAAATCGTCAATTTCCACGAGAAACTTTGAATTCTCAAGAAACCACGGTCCTGAGGCCTTGTTTATGGTGAACTTGCCCAGCCTGTCATTGAATACCAGCACAGGCTTGCCGTCCTTCACAAGCATCTCGGTGTTGTAGTTCCGGACTATCTTGCACCCGGCGAGATAATCCCGTATCCATGACCCGAACTGGTATTCCGCCACCTTAGTGAATGTTTCCAGTTTCTGGTTGATTTTTTTGGCGGGCCTCTCAATTTGGGATACCAGTTCTTTCACAGCTTCCCTCAGCAACTGGAGAGAATTTGAGTCCTTCTTCCAGGGTATCAGCTTTGAACCCTCAGGAATAGCATCCATGATGAATTCCAGATCATCTGTCACGAATGCGATGACATGTTCGTAAGTGTTTCTGCTGAAGTAGTCCCTGAGCAGCCCATTTATCATGACTTTCTCATCCTCATACCATTCGCCGATGACAGGTATGTCATAAGCGGAGGCGGGATAGGTTGCCTCCAGGTCTCTTGGCACAACGCCAACCGGAGAAGTTACTATTATCTCATGAACACTGTTTCTAAGGCCTGCGAGTGCGTCAATTATCTGCCTGTGTGACTTGGACGTCGAATAGGGTTTCCGTGCAGAACATGGGAGAAGGACTGCCACACTCTTTCCCTCAGGTCTTGCATATGTTCCCGATATGTATTGCCTGTATCTCCTGAGATCAGGCCTGCGCAGGGATTCTAGTGAATTTGCTTTTATGTACCTGGTACGCCTTGGAAAAGCAATTTCGAATTCACCATAACTGTCGTTGTCCAGTAAACGCATGATTTCCAGCGCCTTGGAAGAAATCTGGTACTTCTCAATAATCTCCCTGAGTGTTCCCGAAGCTATTGAAGCACGTATGGTTTCCAGCATCTCCTGGACAAAGAGTAGATTGGATTCATATGGGTTTGACTCCGAAAGTTCCCTGCCAAACATCGTGTATTTCAGCCCTTTCTGGCTTTCTATCCTGATTGTGCTGTCGTCGAACAGTGACACGCCTGCATACACCAGTACTGGCAAGATATAGGGGTCTGCCACCCCCTGAAGATAGATGAGCTTGCTGAAGCCCATTTCAGAACGGACCTTGTGCAACTTTTCCACGAGCTTTTTCGGCCGCTGTATGAGTTCAGCTCCCCCCGGTATTACCACTATGTCCTCTGAGACCCATACCGGGACGGGTTGCTCGATTCTACTTTCTGCGGGTTCCTGATGAGGGACGGGTAAAGCCTGCTGCCCGTGAACCATGAAAATGTTGCCTTCAAGTGAAATATGCTCCCTGCTGTTGGATTTCAGAATGCCCGGGTACCTGAAAACCTCTTCCAGGACACCTGCTCTGGACAGCCCGAAGAAGGACTCATCTGTTATCATTCCTTTAGTGTATCGTTTACTCCCTAAATTCTCTTGCCAGTCACCCGGCATGAAATTGTTTTTTGCCACTGTTGTCAACCGATGGCCAGCAGAATATGGGAATGCTTAGCAGATTTAGTCGTGGAAAGGTTAATTAAACAGCATTTACTGTTGACTTTGAAAGCGTTGGATCGTTCATCTGACAAGCTGATTAATATGCAAAGTTCAGAAAAAGATAAAGAAACTCTCGTTATGCCAGGGGATGTAATTGCTACGGCAGAAGAATATGTTCCCGGCGGATATGCTACAGAGAACAATGGAGACGTAGTTTCACTCGCTTATGGTTCACTGAAAAAAGACGATACCAGTCTGACCATTTCAGTCAAGCCCCCCAAGAGGAAGATATCACTTCACTCAGGGCAAATAGTATATGGCCGAATAATGAAGATGGACCAGAGACGGGCAAACGTAAAGGTCGGTGCTGTTTTCGACAAACAACTGGGCCTTGTGGAATACGTTATAGACGGGAGTATAGGAATGTCTTCCCAGTATGGCAGAAACAATGAGCCAAGCATGCACATAGGAGACCTAATCAGGGCCAAGATACTCAGAATTGGTGACAGGGGTTTGGATCTGGGAATTTTTGGCAAGAATCTGGGTGTCCTCAGAACTCTCTGCACTAAATGCAGATTGCCCATGGTACGCAAAAATTCAACACTGTACTGTGACAATTGTGAGAGAACAGAGATCAGGAAAGTAGCTGAGGATTACGGAATGGTTAACATAATGGAGGATACAGCATGAAAGGCGGAGCAACAAATAAAGGAAAGGATGTGGAAACACTTTCAAATGAAGTGGTCACCATGAGAAGAGAGCTGGAAGACGTGAAAGAGGTTCTCAAGGGACTTATTCAAGTAATAATGAGCAGAGAAGAAGGACTAGAGGAAGACGAATACAACTAAGGTGCAAAAGACTATGATAATGCCTATGAAGATGTTGGAAGAAAACCTGAACAGAAAAGTTGCATTGCTGCTAAAGGATAACAGAGTACTGGAAGGAACACTCTCCGGTTACGATGAATACATGAACATGGTTCTGGATAACGTTGAGGAGAACGCAGAAAACCTCACCAGAAAACTTGGTACAGTTATTATAAGGGGAAGCAACGTAGTAAGAATTGCCCCCAGATAAACCATTTTTCCAAATTGTTGTTAATCCGGAAGACTAAATTATTAGAAATCCGGGATTATTTTTATTGTGGTGGGAAGCCTGTCCCGAAATCAGAACTCTGGCTTCAGATTATCTCTCAAGAAAGTTTCTATCCCGGTGGCCTTGATACGCTCCTGTTCCTTGCTGTCCCTCTTCCTGATTGTCACTGTGCCGAATTTTTCAGAGTTGGGATCAACGGTGTCATAATCCACAGTTATGCAAAATGGAGTTCCTATTTCATCCATTCTGGCGTATCTCTTTCCGATGGATCCGGATACATCGAGGAAAACCCTGTATGATTCTGAAAGGTTTTCATGGATTTTCTTGACCTCAGCGTCGATCTTTTCATCGCTTTGAAGTGGGAAAATAGCGGCCGCATAGGGTGAAATCCATGGTTGCAGGGAAAGGACCTGCCTCTTGTTGCTGTTGCTGTAGAGGATGTCGATCATCGCCCACAGATTCCGGTCCACGCCAAAGCTGAGTTCAAGGACATTTGGTGTGAACTCACGGGTTTCCGATTTCACGGTAAACTTTTTGCTTGAACCTCTGGAATGGGATGTCAGGTCATAGTCTCCCCGGAAATGCAGGCCTCCGACTTCCTTGAAACCGCTCCAGCTCTCTATGTCCAGTTCCATATCCATGTGGACCTTGTTGTAGAATGCCTTGTCTTCTCCACCCTTTTCAAAGAATCTGAACTTGTCTTCAGGAATCCCAAGAGTGGTCGTGTAGAATCTGTGGATCAAAGCCATGTGGTACAGGTAAAATTCAGGATACCCCATGTTGATCAGCTTCTTCATATCGGCCTTTTCCTGCTTGCCCGTGCTGTATGGAACAACATTCATCTCCTCTGTTCCAAATTTAGTCAGATCCGGGTGCCAGTTCTCCTCGTCGAAGAATATCTGCAGTTCTGCCTGAATCAACTCCCTGAGCCTGTACAGACCCTGTCGGGGAGATATCTCATTTCTGTATGCCCTGCCAATGATCGCAAGGCCCAGTGGCAGTTTCTGCCTTAATGTGTAGAATTCCCTGTAGAAGTTAAGGAATGCTGACTGTGCAGTCTCCGGTCTCAGGTATCCTTTATCCGATTTGTCTGGGCCGAGTGAAACATCTATCATCATGTTGAAGGCTCTTGCTTCTGCAAATTCCCCTCCACACTTGGGGCACTTTATGCTGTTTTTCTTTACTGTTTCATCTATCTCTGAAGGTCCTGCACCTTCATGTATCTCGATTCCAGCCTCGGACAGCATCATGTCAGCCCGGTAGTACGTTTTGCACTTCCTGCATCCAATGAGGATATCGTTGAATCTGTCAGCGTGGCCAGATGCAATCAGGGGTTTCTCGGGAAGTAGAGTTGAACCGTCAATGAGGTAGTAGTTAGAGTTTCTCTCCACGAAGTATTTCAACCACAGGGACTCGAATCTACGTTTCAGCATCGCGCCTGTGTGGCCATAATCGTAAAGGCCAGCTGCACCGCCATAGATCTCGGCTGTTGACCAGAACATACCGGTCCGTCTTGCATATCCTATGAGATCATCGATGTTCATTGTGACTTTTCCCTATTCCTTTAACTATTATATTTCTGCTTCTTTCATGGGCAAATTCAGGTAAATCACACTGGATGCCGTATATTCGAAGGGAATATTCCAAACGGCATGATGTTGAACCAGATGTGTGACTTTTGAGATTTAGCCGGCTTTATGTAATTCTGGCGCTTAAGCCCCATATTCAGGGTGCCTTGGATTTTGCTTTAATTTTTTGCCATAATTATCCCCAATTTGGCTCAATACTGTTTACATGAAATATATTTCCACAACATAATACGGAAAATTTAAGTTAACCCGCAACATTGATTTTTTGGATGCTTGTCAGGGATATCGATAGAAAATTAGATATGAGACTTGTTTTAAAGTTAAGACAGAATACTGACTTCTTCAGGGCTACAAAAGACTTGAATCGGACACTCCCTGTGTACATTTTTGGCAAGAATGACACAACATGGATGAGTACCCACTTCCCTAAAATTGAAGGAAATCAGAAGATAGAGCTTGTAGTCAAGAAGTTTGACGGAATTGAAAAAGAAAACTCTTACGTTGTGGATTCGCGAATAAATAATGTGAAGGATCTAGCGATCATAAATAAGTTGATGGACGTCCCGTCTTTTATTGTCAACAGATCAGACGTTAGTGGTGGATACCTGAATGTGTATGCCCGGTTTCACAGTGCCCACCTTATGAAGGTTTCACACCTTCTTGCAGAATATACTGCTGATTCAGAAAACTCCAGGGTGAACTGGCTTGGCCCGAGTATGGGAATCATCAGCATAACAGACCTGATAAACTCAGAATATCCTTTATCCCTTGTAGCCTACCGGGTTCCATTCATTGGTGAGGATAAGCTTCTTTCCAGTATCTTAAACGAACCCGGAGTGATTGCAGAATTGCGAAATAACTCAAACAAAGATGGCAAATTAAGCGCTGTGCTTTATTGCGACCACAACATTGAAGGAAAGTTTGACGGTGTCACGCCAATCTCGGTTCAAGACGGAGTCTATGAGATGGAAATTTCAAATGTTTTTCACAGCATGGTAAGAGAGGCGGCTAACAACCAGCACATAATGAGAACACGCTATTTCCTGAAACCTAGAGGGGAGTCTGCAGAATTGAATGTGTTTCTCCCCAGCAACAGTGTTTATGAATACTATTCAATATTATACAGCATTGCAAGACAGCACAAGGACGATATTGTAGTCAGTACTCTAATGCCGTATGCCCAAGAAGTATGGGATTTTGTTTAAGAAATGGGTAACTTCCCTAAGTAACTAAAAAGCATTTCATAAATGTTGTACTCCATAAGTCAGAAACAGGTAAATTGGACAATGTAACAAGGGCCGGGACCGGGAATTGAACCCGGGTCCGGGGATCCACAATCCCCAAGGATGCCCACTACCCCACCCCGGCCATGTAGTTGACTACGATATTTTCAGCCTATTAATTATTATTTGCCTGACTGGCAGGCCGGAGCGGGCTTAGTGATCCACTTCGCAACTGAAAAAAACTCCCTTTATGAACTCGTTGTCTCTTGTGTGATGGGCGTAGATTCTCGGGACCCTTATGTTTACAAAATTTTCTCGCGTGATCCTGGCATTCCGGGAATAAAAATTCCTGACAAAATCAGCAGACTTGAAGTTGTGTATGGAATAAATGTGATCCGATAGCTCTACGGCCTTGTCGAGGAAGGCCCGGTCCGCCTTTTCAGTGACCGAACCAAACGGAGGGTTCATCACCACTGTTTCCACAGGAGTTGAAAACATCCTCATATCCATTTCATGAACCTCAATATTCAGGTCATCTGAGTTGGAGCGTATGACTGCACACTGCTCCGGATCCACTTCCACACAATGAACACCTGAAGCCCCCAATAATGACGCACCTATTCCAAGGATCCCGTTACCAGAGCCAAAATCTCCCACAACCATACCTTCAACATTTCCGTCAAGATATGCCAGAAAGAGAATTTCGGAAGCCAGTGATGCGTCTGTTGGATACTGTTCAAGATCATTCCTGTAGGTATTGGATCTCTTGAGTTTCTGAAGATAAATTTCTAGATCTTTCTTGGATCTTATGTTCCTCTGCATCTACTTTTCTACGGTGCCCACAGCCAGATCCACTACCTGCCTGGCTTTTTTCATGGATTCTTCCATGGACTCTCCCCTGCTCATGAAGAGCTTTTCAATTTTTCTCATGGCTCTCTGCTTTCTCCAGGTTCCTCTTTCGTGAGCTGCTAAAACTATGTATTCGGCGACTTCCCTGTCAACACTGATTCCAAATCGTTCCCTGATCTTGATTTGCCAGACCGGAACAAGTACTGAGGGAATTTCTCTGAGATTATTTCCCGCTCTCTTTTCCTCGATCAACCTATTTACATTGTTGCCCGACTTCTTGAATCGAGAAGGTACACTCATAGTGAGAAACATTGTCAAGTACCAAATAAACCTTTTTGCTGTGAGAAAAAAAATTATTGTAGGAGAGTCTTGAGAATCCCCTTGGCTGTGTGAAGTCTGTTCTCTGCCTCGTCGAAAACGGCACTGTGGACGCCTTCCATGACTTCTCCTGTCACTTCCAGGCCCCTGTGAGCTGGCAGGCAGTGAAGGAACAGGTAGTCCTTGTTCGCATGTGATACAAGCTGTTCGTTCACCTGGTACTTCAGGAAAATTTTTTCCTTCTGTTCCCTCTCCTTCTCCTCTCCCATGGACACCCACACGTCCGTATAAACTACATCGGCATTTTCCATGGCCTTGACCGGGTCATCGGTAATCTCAATATGAGTGCCGGTTTCCTTTGAGATTTTTGTAGCGGCCTCGACGAGCTTCCTGTTTGGTTCATAGCCCTTTGGACAGCCTATTGAAATATCGGATCCAAGTATGACGCTCGAAAGAATAAGTGAGTTTGCAACATTGTTGCCGTCTCCAACATAGCTGACCTTCAATCCGTCGAGGTGGCCCTTCCTCTCCTTGACGGTCATGAAATCCGCAACCATCTGGACAGGGTGCTCCATGTCATCCAGTGCGTTTATGACGGGCACAGAAGCGTTTCTTGCAAGTTCAAGCACATTCTCGTGCTTGAATGCCCTGTATGAGATTACGTCCACGAACCCTGAAAGTACCTTTGCAGTGTCTCCAATTGTTTCGCCGCGGCCTATCTGCATATCGTTCGGGTTGAGGTATATGGCATGACCTCCAAGCTGGGTCATTGCCGTTTCTAGAGATATTCTTGTCCTCGTGCTTGGTTTCTCGAATATCATTCCCAGAACGTGGTTAACGTACTCAGGAAACTGTTCATACCTCTGTTTCTTGAACTTGATGGACAGATCAATGATTTCCTCAAGATCGTCCTTCATGTCCAGAACGGAGATTATGTCCCTTTTCATGCCATCACTTCAGCAGGGCCGGCACATCGCCGGGATACTCGGCAACCTTGACTCCAGCCTCGGTGAATGCCTTTATCTTTGACTCCGCGGTTCCAACACCTTTCTCGATGATGGCCCCCGCGTGTCCCATTCTCTTTCCTGGAGGTGCACTTCTCCCTGTTATATATGCCACAACGGGCTTCTTGATATGTTCCTTTATGTATTTGGCAGCGAGCTCCTCGTTGTTTCCGCCTATCTCACCGACCAGAACGATTTGTTCTGTGGTTTTATCCGCTTCAAATAGCTTCAGGACATCGATATATGTGAGACCGACAACGGGATCTCCTCCGAGACCTATGACTGCACTCTCACCACGGCCGCTCCTTGTTATGGCTTCCACTATCTCATATGTCAGGGTTCCACTCCTGGAAGCGACTGCAACGTTACCTTCCTTGAATATCTGGTTTGGCATGATTCCGATCTTGCACTGTCCGGGAACGGTTATTCCAGGGCCGTTTGGTCCTATGACAGTTATTCCCCTCATTCTTGCCTCATGGACTATCTCCATTGAATCGTGGAACGGAACGTGCTCTGTCAGTATGTATACCAGCTTCAGGCCATTGTCAATGGCTTCGAATGCCGCATCCTTCACGAACGGTGCTGCAACAGATATCATTGTTGCTTCAGGCTCAAAGCCCATTGCCTCAGACACGTTGTCTACAACTGGGACTTTGTCCTGGAACTTGCTCCCACCCTTTCCGGGGGATGTCCCCGCCACTATGTTCGTGCCAAATTTCATCATTTCGCCAGCGTGGAATGAACCCTGGTGTCCTGTTATTCCCTGGACTATAACTCTCGTGTTTTTATCAACCAAAACTGTCATTGCGCGTCACCTGCCAACTTAACTACCTTCTCGATCGCTTCCATCATGGTGGGGTACGACTCTATACCTGCATCCTTCAGTATCTGTCTTCCCTCCACCTCGTGGACTCCACTGAGTCTCACTACGACGGGTTTTGTTATGCTGAACCTCTTCTTTGCCTCAACAATACCGTTTGCCACGGTGTCTCCCTTTGTAACTCCACCGAATATATTCACTAGTATTGCCTTCGGGTTCGCCTTGAGTACGAGATCGAATGCATTTGCCACTATCTCAACATTGTCTGTTCCGCCGAGGTCGAGGAAGTTCCTTGGTTTGCCCTTGTGTAATGTCAGTGCATCCAGTGTTGCCATTGTAAGGCCTGCTCCGTTTGCTATGACACCTATCTGGCCGTCAAGCTCCACGAAGGCGTATCCTTTTGACTGTGCTTCAAGTTCCAGGGGAGTCTTCTCAGGGTCCGTGATGTTGACTTCCTTGTGCCTGTACAGTGAATCACTGTCCATGACAACCTTGGCATCGGCAGCAATAAGCTCGCCCTCGGCCGTCTCAACGAGCGGGTTGATTTCCACGAGTTCACAGTCCTCCTCTTCGAAGACCTTGTACAGCCTGTCAAGAATCTTCCTGAACTGGCCTGCGAGATTCTTGTCCAGTTTCATGAATTTGCTGGCCTCCCGGCCAATAAAATCTGAGTATCCAAGAAGCGGATCTATCTTTCTGGTAAAAATCTCGTTGGGTGGGACAGACTCTATCTCAACACCGCCGGATGAACTGGCGATTAGCACCGGGCTCCTTTCGGACCTGTTCAGGGCTATGCTGACATAGTACTCTTTCTTGATGTTGATCATGTCCTCTATCAGGACCTTTGTGACGGTAAGGCCCCTTATCTTTGATCCGAGCAACTCGTCGGCAGAACTCTTCAGCTCTTCCTGGCTCCTGGCAAACTTAATTCCTCCTGACTTGCCTCTCCCTCCGAGTAAAATCTGGGATTTGACAACGACAGGTTTTCTGTATTCCTTAGCTTCTGATGACTTTTCAACAACGTATCCATCGGGAACAGGTATTCCGTACTTCCTGAAAATCTCCTTTCCCATGTATTCATAGAGATTCAACGAATCACCAGCCTGTCATAGTAGGAAATTAAATAAACTTGTCCGGTAACTATCTTCTACCAGACTTTATGAGATCGTTATAAATTGTTATGGCAACCCGGCATCCATCACCTACAGCAGTGGCGATCTGCGCCTCTGTTCCCTGGGTGACGTCCCCCGCCGAATATATTCCCTCAACATTTGTCCGGCCCTTGTTATCGGTTATTATGTACCCCCTGTCCGAGAGTTCCACCCCGGAATCCTTAAGGAAAGCTGTCTGGGGAACCAGCCCCACGTAAATGAAAACGCCATCGGTGCTGACAACACTTTCTTCCTGTGTCGCTCTGTCCCTGTACCTGACTCCGCTGACCTTCTTTCCATCGCCTACAATCTCCAGAACCTGTGCATTCTTTATGTAATCCATGCCGTTCTTCTCAATCGTCCTTACATACGCGTCCTCGCACATGTACCGGTCCATGTATTCGAGAATGGTAGTTTTGGCCGTATACTCATTCATGCTGATTGAGGCGATTGCGCCTGAATTTCCTCCGCCTATTACCACAACTTTCTTATCCTTGAAGAGGTACCCGTCACAGGTGGAGCAGTATGACAGGCCCTTGGCGTAGTATTCTTTTTCACCGGGGACATTCAGGTGCTTATGGGAAGTTCCGGTTGCTACAACCAGTACCTTGCCTGTGAACTCACCCAGCGTAGTCTTTGCCGTTATCCTGTCAGCATCCTTTTTGACAGAAAGTACGTCTGTGTTTTCCAGGATCTTAACGTATTCAAGTGCGTGTTCAGTGAATTTCTGAGCCAGATCGGTTCCCTTGATTGCCTTGAAACCCAGGTAATTCTCCACCAGAGGCGATTCTGCAGTCAGTCCGCCGGACACACTCTTGTCGATGACCAGTGCGGTCAACCCGGATCTCACGGCATACACAGCAGTGGAAAGACCGCCGGCACCTGCGCCAATGATCAGAACGTCATAATCTCTTTCTTCAATTTCGGCAGAAACTCGGGAAAGACTGAATTCCATAATAAAGGTATTTTGGGGTTGAATAAAAATTTTTGATAAAAAATGTTAGGGTTTCAGTACGGTGGCATTCCACCCATACCGCCCATGCCACCCATTCCACCCATGCCGCCCATGCCGCCAGGTGCCTCGCTCGCGCTTGACTTTCTGCTGGCTATGACATCATCGATCCTGAGTATCATGGTTGAAACCTCAACTGCACTCTCAAGGGCGTGTTTCTTAACTCTGAGGGGGTCCACAACACCAATCTTCGTCATGTCGCCAACCTCGTTGGACTCAAAGTAGATTCCAAATGTTGAGTTTCCTTTTTCGTGTTCGGCTTTGAGCTGGATAAGGGTGTTTATTGGATCCATGCCGGAGTTCTCTGCAAGAGTTCTCGGGATTATCTCGATTGCCTTTGCAAAGGCCTCTATGGCCAGCTGCTCTCTTCCGCCGACTGTGTTGGCGAATGCACGGATCTTCATTGCCAGTTCAGCCTCTATTGCCCCTCCGCCAGGAAGGTATTTTCCATCTTCCTTGGTGACTGCAACGACCCTGATGGCATCGTTAAGTGATCTTTCGATCTCCGAGACTACATGCTCGGTTCCGCCTCTGATGAGTATGCTCACGGCCTTGGGGTTTGCTGCACCGGTAATGAAAGTCATCCTGTCGTCGCTGATCTTCTTTTCCTCAACCTTCTCGGCTGATCCGAGAGAAGCTTCTGAAAGATCGTCGAGGTTTGTTACCAGTTTTGCGCCAGTGGCTTTGACGAGCTTTTCCATGTCACTCTTCTTGACTCTTCTCACTGCATAGATTCCCTCTTTGGCCAGGTAGTGCTGTGCGATGTCATCAATGCCTTTCTGGCAGAGTACAACGTTCGCTCCGCTCTTTCTGATCTTCTCGACCATGCTCTTGAATGTGTCGGATTCCTGCGTGAGGAAATCCTGGATCTTCGAGGGATCGGTGATCTGAACCTTTGCCTCGATCTCCGTCTTCTTGATCTCGAGGGCTGAGTCAATAAGGGCAATCTTTGCTCCCTTTACGAGGGATGGCATCTTTGCGTGAACCTTTTCCTTGTCAATTACGAGACCGTTGATGAACTGGGTGTCGGAGACACTTCCGCCGTTCTTCTTGTCGACCTTTATATTTACCGTGTCGACAACCACTCTTCCGTTTCTGTCTTCAGCAACTGCATTGACAGCTTTGACGACGAGATCGGAAAGGAAATCGCTTGACAGGCTTGTGTTCTTTCCGGAAAGGGCCGTCATGGCTATCTTTTTGAGTGTCTCGTCGTCCGTAGCCTTTAGAGCAACTTTTTCGAGATGGGTCTTGGCCTCGTTGACAGCAAGTCTGTAACCGTTTGTGATAACAGTTGAGTGCACTCCCTGCTCAAGCAGAGTTTCTGCCTGCTTGAGAAGCTCGCCTGCCATGATGACAGCTGAGGTGGTTCCATCGCCTACTGCGGTGTCCTGTGACTTTGCCACTTCCACGATCATCTTGGCTGTGGGGTGCTCCACATCCATTTCCTTCAGAATTGTTGCACCATCATTGGAAATGATTATGTCTCCGATCGAGTCAACCAGCATCTTGTCCATGCCCTTAGGGCCCAGTGTTGTCCTGATGGCATCTGCAATGGTCTTGGCTGCTTCGATGTTGTTCTTTTGAGCATTTTTTCCCTGCTCCCGGGATGTGCCTTCTTTGAGCACTAATATCGGCATTTGTCCTGATAACATTTAGAGATACACCTCAAGTTGTCGGATTAATATGTCCTTCAATATAAACTTTTTTAAAATTGACTGGGTAAAAAACCTGCTAAAATAGAGCATAAATAATAGATCACTACTGACCTTTCTCCAGATCCCTCATTTTTCGCTCCTTCCTCTGCTCAGACTTTAGGCGGCCCAATGCATAGTCGGTCTCGTCCACGAATTTCACAAGCGGGGCAAGGCCGGGATTTACCCTCTGGATCTCGTGGTATAGGGACATTGCTATCCTCCTCAGATCCGGATGTGCCTGCGGTGTGGAACGAAGTTCACAGAAGAATGCCGCTTCCCTCAGATTCAGGTATGCTGTTACGGGGTACCTGTATGCATAGGGCACGGCGTACTGCGCCACTGTTTTTCCGAGGCTTCTGTTTATCTGGCCATATGCGGCAGATGCTTCATTCATCAATTTCACGAAGCCATCGTGAGCTTCCGACTCTGCGAAGTATTCCGGTATGTCAAATCCGTACCGGTCAGACAGAGGTTGCCTGTTGATACTTATGAATCTGTGTCTCTGCAGGTCCCTGAATGCACCGTAATTTGTGGTTATCTGAAACAGGTACGGAACCGATTCAAATGCCCTGTGAAGCTTGTGCCTCCTGTTCTTTCTGAGGTTGGCCAGTTTGGAGACTATGGATTTCATTTCATTCATAGTCATATATGTGACCGCCTCCATGGTGCCACTGACATCTCCATCGCCGTTGGCGAAAGCCAGAAGTGACAGGGAGTTTCTCAGGGCCGTACTGTCATCGTCATAATCAAGGAGTTCCACCAGCGGGATTTCCTGGCGCCTGTTGAGGTTGTCCAGGACACTGAGGGAATCGAGATCCTTCTTGTATTGTATGAGTTTCAATCCGTGATCGGAAAGGGCCGAATTGATCAGCTCGGGCAATTCCACCACCAGTTCAGAGTATATTGACTGGGCAAGTTTCCTGGCTTCGGGGGAATCCACTGTCATGAGTTTCTGGACCAAATTGATGAATGACCGGCCATTGCCCGATATCCCAAGATTTGTAACGGTTGAAGCGGGCAAAAGGAACCTGAGATCGTCAAGGGCTCTCGCCCTTATGGCACTATTGTAAGACTTCTCTGCATCTGCCCTCTCCTTGTCGGCTAGTTCTTCGATGAAAGCTGAATCCGAGTTTGCAGAACTGAACTTTATCGTGTCTATCGGATACTTCTCTTTGAAGAAGTTCAGTGCGTTTTCATAGTTGCCGGCATAGAAATCAAAGAGTGAGTCGCAGATGGAACTGTAGACGTCGGAATAGGTCCCTGTCATGCCTGCTTTCTCAGGCAGGAGATACAGGTAACGCCCGTTCTGCTTTTTGTCGTACCGCACATATCTGGAGGATTTCTCAAGGAAAGACAACCCAACCCGCAATTCCTCCATTACCTTCGTGAGTACATTGCTCACGTTCTGGATCGCCATTTGTGCAGTGACAAGCTCCGCGATTGACTCGTCGCCGTATTCAAGGAATACGCGCTTGTAGAAGTCCTTGCCGCGGTCCTCGTTTCCCTCGAACTCCCTGTGGTAGACGTCCCTTATGTCCAGGCTCGCAGCCCTGCTGTATCTTGATAACAGGGCACCCCTGTCTATCATCCTGTCAATCTTGACCAAAAAGACGTCACGGTCGTCGTTGGAAAACTGCATAATAAAAAAAGGATTTGAGTTAGGAAAAAAAGGTTTGCATTTACTCCTGCATGGGCACGAAGTAAACGTCTGTGGGGCTGAACTTCTGGTTTCTCCTGAATTTCGCCCTGACCTTCATCCCCACCTTTATGTCTTCCTGTGAAACCCCGATGAGCCTCGCCATGAATAGCGAGTCAACACCCTCAAACTCTACCATTATGAGGTGGAATGGAGTCTCCGGGAGAAATTCCTCACTGCCGAAGAAACAGGTGGTGAAGGTGTGTACTTTGCCTTCATTGGGGATCTGATACCATTCAGTTTCTGCTCCACACATCATGCAATGGCCCCTTGGAGTTGCATACGTGTAACCGCACTTCTTACATTTGCTCCCCATCAGCTTCTTCTTTCCGAGCGCCCTGAAAAACTCAGAGTCCTGTGCAAAGCTGTGGATGTAGTCGATCTCATAGTGGGATTTCACCACCAGTGGATCTACACTGTAGACCTCTGTTCCTGCCTGGGTTTCAGGCATCTTTGCATTCGGATCTATGGTCATTTTACCGCCTCCATTACTGAAACAGTAACATATGTGCCAGTGCCCGCATGGCTGTGTATCAATCCAGTTTTTGCGTTTCTGACCTGCAATGCTTCATCCTTGAAGTGCTTCTTGATGGAGTGCTGCAACTGCCAGAACATGAATACCCCCTGCATTATCCCTGTAGCTCCTACTGGATGCCCTGATGCCAGAAGTCCGCCAGACGGATTCACGGCAACCTTGCCATTCAGATTTGCTTTTCCTTCCTCCACGAAAGAGCCGCCTTCACCATACTTGCAAAGTCCAAGATCTTCATATGTCTGGACCTCAGAGGACGTGTATGCATCATGAAGTTCCACAACATCAATCTCCTCCAGTGGATCAGTGATGCCCGCCCCTTCATACGCCTCCTTGGCTGCGGTTCTACCAGCCCTGAAGGAATGCACGCCTGGATACTGCAGGTTCCTGTAATCCGATTCCTTTTCGTTCGGGAGAAGAGGGACTTTTCCAAACGGCCTGTCGGAAAGCCTCATGGTATCCGTGCCTGTTCCTATGCTCTTAATGAGGACCGGGTTGTCTGAAAGTTCAAATGCCTTTTCTTCAGAGGCGAGAATTGCAACGGCTGCCCCATCCGACATGGTGCAGACGTCCAGCCTCGTGAGCGGGTATGCGACCATCGGTGAATTCCTTACATCCTCAACGGTGAGCTTCATTGGGCTCTGTGCATAGGGATTGTGGAGAGCGTTGCCGTGATTCTTTACCGAGACCATTGCCAGCTGTTCCGGTGTTGTCCCATATTCGTGCATATGTCTTACGGCCATCATAGCATAATATCCGGTGTAGAATCCGCCAACGGGATAGTCAAAGTTTGTGTCGCTTGCGAGCGCGATGAATTCGTTGCCCTTCCAGGTGTTTACGTGAGACATTGTCTCGAAACCGTATACGGCGCAAGCATCCATCCTGCCAGAGGCAATCTCCTCGAATCCGGTCTGGAATGCCAGACCGCCTGTTGCTCCTCCTCCTTCTACCCTCTTGCTGGGTTTTGGAGTCAGCCCAAGATAATCCTGAACCATAATTCCTGACATCAGCTGCCTCTGGAAGTGATCTGAGAAGTATGAGGCAACTGATCCATCAATATCGGCCAGTGAGATGTTGGCATCGTTAAGTGCGTAATCGAATGCCTTTTTCACACGTAGCCGGAAATCCATCTCCGGGGTGGCTTTAGCGAATTTTGTAACGCCACCCGAAACCATGTAAACGTTTCGTCCTTTGTGCTTCATAAAACCAAACGCTAATTGGCTCTCCTCTAATTAATCTTGCTGAGATAAAATAATGGAGGATATTCTCTTTTATATATCGGCATCCCAAATAGTGTCTAATTGCCATTCTTTAGCATTGTTCAGCCAGTTCTTGAGGTTTCCGCCTTAGCATTATCCGATTTTCGTACAGGATTTGAAAATGGAGGGAAGCGGAAATATATTTTAGGTCGATGCCTCTCTTGGTTTCGCGCGCTCATGAAAGTAATAGTTATTGGTGGATCGGGATACGTGGGCAGAAACATAGCACTACACATCTCTGCCGACAAAGTTGCTTACTACTCCAGAAGCAAGAATGATGAACTGGAGAAAGCAGGAATGGAATGGATTCAGGGAGACATCCTGAATGCCGAAAAAGTCATGGAATCGGTCAAGGATTATGACATGGTTGTTGATGCTGCAGGAATTGACACCGAATCGGATCAGAAATTCTTCGATGTGAATGTCAACGGTGTGAAGAATATCGTTGCAGCCCTGGAAAAGTATGACACTGACCAGAGGCTGGTGTATCTCTCTTCCATCAATGTGCACTACGGAACAACGGAGTTTTTCAGGACAAAAAGAACTGGAGAGGACAACGCTGCACTGGTGAAGAACCATTTGAATGTCAGGCCATCGGTTGTATTCGGCAATGGGGACAAGTTTACTGAGAAGCTTTTCAAGCTTACAGGAGAGAGGGTTTCAAGACTTCCATCAGGCGGGTCAATATCTCCTGTTCACGTGGAAGACCTTGTGAGAGTAATAGAAAGGGCAAAGGACCTTAGAGGTGCTGTGGATGTCTGCTCCCGGGACAAGATCACATTTGCTGAAGCCATAAATCTTGCCTTTGAAAAGGCGGGAAAAGGACAGAAGAGAATTGTGGAAGGCAAATTTGGTTACAAGTCAGCCGTTGATGGGCTCAAGAACACAAATGTCTTCACTTCTGAAGAGGTTGACAAGTATCTTTTGAACTTCTACAGAGAAAATACTTACCTTGACAGGTTTGTAAAAGAACCCATATCCTTCAGGGAATATCTCAAGAATTACACAATATCCTGAAGACAGTCAACTGTCTTCAGAAAAATTATATTCTTTTAAACAAATATAGGATTATACGGAGAATGGCGCTCAGAGCATTACATGCCCGATAGCTTCTCTGTAAGTGAAAGTGCTCAGTTTTCCCAGGTACTTGATGAGGTATTCAGTGATCAGGCCGGAGAACTGCTCATCCTTTCTTGACTGCAGAAGATAGCCCAGTGCCTTTCCCATATGCGCGTGGCTACTGAGAAGATGTGCTGCCCTCTTGTCACCCTGGCTCATTTTTTCTTTCAGATCAAGCCAGACTTCATCGGCATGGTTCAGGGCTTTTCTCTGCTGATCCGGCAGCTTTGATTCTGGATCAAGGAGTATCTGGTAAAGTGTGTCCAGCATGTCCAGCAGCTCTCGTGTAGCCTGGAGTCTGACCCCTTCCGAAATGGCAAGCCCCATTTCAGCCTGGGCAAGCTTCATTTCCATCTGGTACGAAAATATAGGGTGGTCTCTGGGAAGCTCTTCGCCTGTATACTCACAAACTGCTTTGGTAAAGTCCTCTTCTTCTCCTGTTTTAGGCATCCATACCACCTGTAATTATATTATAGCCCCGGGCAGATTCGAACTGCCGTCGACGGGTCCAGGGCCCGTAATGCTTGGCCACTACACCACGGGGCTTTCTGATGCGATGATATAGGTATTTTTAACTCTTTGCCTTCCGCGTACCGGACATCCCGAAACCAACGAAGGCAAATGCTACCAGAAAGAAGAAAGCCATCAGATAGGAATAGACATCGTTGCCTCCAGCCATGATGAAAAGCATACCGAAAACTCCTGCCAGCACTATTGAGACCATTGACATTAGCACGGAGAAAATATAGAAATTCCCGATCCTGGCATGTATTGCCATGAAGAATGCCATGAAATTCAGGATTATCACGAAGAATGCCACCACAATATGTGCGGCAAGGAAAGCATTATCTGACATGTAGCTTGCAAAGGAATGCGTTCCCACGGGTATGTTTACATAGAGATTAATGTACATTCCCAGCAGGAACTGTATTCCCAGGAACATCGTGACGAGACCAAGGGACATAGATAATCTTTCGTACCTATCCATATAAATCAGAATGAGTAAAGGTACGCAACCTTAAATAGATTCATCAAGATAAAGAAAGGTGAAGAACTGGAGCGGTCACATATACCTTAACGACGACTTCCAATGGAAAGACCTCGAGAAGGCTTTCCCTGAGATTTGGGATCTGATCGCGAGCGAAACGAAGCAGAATGCGGAAGAAATCCAGTATGACCAGATTTCCCTTGAGCTTAACCTTGCAGAGCTAAGAAAAAACCTGAAGCCGATTGGGTACATCAAAGAGGGTGTCAAGTACAGGCTGGTTTTCCCTGCAGAATCCAGGGAGATAATCATCTTCAGAGGAACACTGTCAGAAGACATTAGGGAAATAACCGAGGGAGTTTCAAAAATTCTTAAGAACAAGAAAATAAAACATCGCGTTGACTACGACAAGATGGTTCTTTACGAGATCAGAAAGCGCAGAAAGTGATTTCTGAGCGGAAATTTTCATTTTCTGATAATAATTATATCACTTTGTGCTATACCGTATAGATGGTCAGCAGAATTAAGGTCGTAAATGACGTAGGAGAACTTGTTTCCATTTTTCATGCCGCTGACAGCGATGTAAAGAGGAGACTGTTACTTGATCTTTCCACGAGTTGGATCACTATGCCGGTTATCGAGCAAAAGTACGGAGTTGAGGGAAAGAGATCTCTGCTGTACCTCGACAAGATTAAACTGATTGAAAGTCAGTGGATGACGGGTGACAAGGGTCCTGAGAAAGCATACCATACATATTACACAAGCGTTCAGATAAATCTTCTTGGAACCATGAGTGAGCTAGCTGACATAATCTATGCCACAACCCTGAGTGAGGAGAAACTCCTGCAGTATGAAGAGAAAATCATCGGTATGACCACAGAGAGTGAGGGTGTTTTCCTCGGAGATGTAGCTGAAGCACTAGATGTTTCTCAGGCACTGCTTCGAGGTATAGTGAAGAGGTCCAACGTCCTCCAGATAAAGGGATACAAAATCGCTCACGTAAATGATGTAATCTGACCGGGCAAGAAATTGAGCGGCATTACCATCTTAAGAATCAACCACCGGCCATTCAGGGACAAGAGAATAACAACACATGTGGCCTTAACAGGCCGTGCATTTGGTGCAGACCGCATTCTCATTGATTCCGAAGATGCTGAACTGGAAGAGACGCTTAATAAAGTGAGCACGAACTTTGGCGGCACTTTTGAGATTGAGACAGGAGTCAACTGGAAAAACTTCCTCTCAAGATCTGATGCTGTAAAAGTGCATCTGACAATGTACGGTATTCCGGTAGATGATGCCATTGGCGGAATCAGGGAAGAAGCCCGAGCAAAGGAAATTATCGTGGTTGTGGGAGCAAGCAAGGTTCCCCCCGAAGTCTACGCGAACTCTTCTTACAATGTTTCCGTGACCAATCAACCCATAAGCGAGGTTTCTGCACTGGCCATTTTTCTGGATAGGCTCTTTGAGGGCCGGGAACTTGGGAGGAAGTTCGACGGAAAGATAAATGTCCTTCCAGCGAAGAAGGGCAAGAAAATTGCATACATCCCATCAGATGAGGAGTGTATAAGGATACTGAAAGAAAACAGTGCCGATGATAGGATCGTTAACCACTGCAAGGCTGTAAACGACCTGTCCATGAAGATTGCCCGGAAGTGTAATGCCAATACCCGTCTTGTATCTGCTGGTTCACTATTGCATGACATAGGCAGGACCAGGGCCCAGGGCATTGATCACGCAACCAAGGGTGCCCAAATCCTCAGGGATCTCAATATTGATGAGAGGGTGACACTCATAGTCGAACGCCATACCGGCGCAGGAATTCCTGCAGTTGAAGCGAAGAAACTGGGCCTGCCTGATAGAGATTTCGTGCCGCAAACACTGGAGGAAAAAATTGTTGCACATGCAGATAACCTGTTTTCAGACAACAGACGCATAAAGCTTGGAGAATCACTTCAAAATTATGAGAGAAAAGGCCTGCAGGAAGCGGCGAAGAGGATAGAAAAGCTACATGAGGAGCTTTCAACGATACTTGGCGTCGATATAGATGACATATAGGCCAGTGAATGAATTAGACCCCGTATGAGGTTTATCTTTCCACCATAAATTATATATTTGATAATATTAATTATATTGCAATGTCCGTAGTAGAAAGCTATGTGAATAAGCCTCCAGATGAAGTCTTCAAAACCTTATCAGATATGGCCAGCCACAAGACCATGTTCAGAGTCGTCCAGAATTCCCCCGGGAGGGTTTTATTCCTCTCTGGACCGCACGATATCCCTCCAGCAATTCTTCCCGTTATGATCTTTTTTGGCCTGGTAATCCTCTTCTATTCCGTTCTTTTTGCTATCCTTGTTGCGTTTGCCACAATCCTTGCCTTTTTTGCATATCCTGAAAATACCATCTTCTTCGATATTCAGCCGCAACTGGATGGCAGGACAAGATTGACGGTTACGGGCAACGGCAAATTTTCTGTTAAAGTGGTGAAGGAGTTCCTGTCTAAGCTGGAAAACTCTGCCAACATTTCGAAAATAGCTGGAATAGAGGATTCTATGGATTAAGTGCCCTTAAAGACAAGATGGATTCTTTGAAGAGAATCAATTGCAGTGAACGAGTGGCAGTTGTGTGCAATGGCGAAAGAATTAAACGCTTAGAAAAATTACGGTACGTACAGTGCCGTTGTAGCTTAGCTGGTAGAGCACTCGACTGTTAATCGAGCGGTCGTCGGTCCAAATCCGACCAACGGCGTATGGGGCTGTAGCTTAGCTAGGTAGAGCGCCTGGCTCATAACCAGGTGGTCATCGGTTCGAACCCGATCAGCCCCACTACACATTTTGTTTCACGGCTTGTTATTTTTAGATTCCAAGTTATATATAGAAATAATTTAAGAGATTTTATTGCTAACTCAATTCTTGTTCTTGAAATCTATGATTCCTTGCTTCTTTGTGGAAATTGTTGAGCTTTAATGTAAAGTTGCTGTCCCTGATTTTCAATAACATTGCAGCAGTTATGTATTCATTTGATAAGTTATCAACGAGTCCGTAATTTCTATATTTTTTACTTTCACCAAAAAATGATGAGAGTTTTCTATCTAGGAATGGATTCTCCCCATGTTCCGTCATTGCGATCACCTTCTTTACTGCATTCCTATCTAAATCAGAAATAAGCTTCTCGCCATGCGCAAGTATTTCGCCTATAAATCTGTCCATTCGTTTGCCCAAGTCGTCAGAGTTTATTGTATAGGCGTTTTGCCTTTCAATTCCTACTGGAGAGAAGAATCTCTCTGATAATTTAATTCGGTAAGCTACATTGAATAAATCTAGATAGTGCAGTATTGTGCTCCTGAGTTCTTGTGAGGTTTCACAGTTCCTGAGTCTTAACTGAGGATCCTTAAAGAAGTTCTTTACTTCATTTTTGAGTATATACTGGAGTTCTCGGATATCTCTGTGAACAGATGCAAAATCCACAGAAAATGAGTGAATGTAGAATCCACCCCTCTTTGGATTTTCGACATTCTGGTTTGATAACTGATCGGCAGCAACCCACGCTAGAAACCATCTGTAAAACTCGGCGTCCGGCGGCATAGACGAGAAAATATTATCAAGCGGGGCTTGTCCATCAAATATAATATCTTCTGAAAAACCCAACCCCCTATCTACCCTTAAGTAAGATCCCTCTTTATTTTTTAAGCTGATGATTTCATCGATAATTGGCCAGTTGGCCTTTTCATATTTAATCAGCGATTCGTCAGATAGTCGCACCATGTTTTCTCTTCCGACTTTATGGATTGATACCTCATCTCTTTGCTTCATTTTCTTCAATTTTTTCCGTATAGTCTCATGACTAAGACCACTCATCAATTCCAGTCTCTTTTGGCTCATTTCCCCGTTGTCATGGAGGGCTTTCTTAATCTTCATTTCAGAATCTTCGCCTTGCTTTTCTTGAACCCATCTGTTTCTTGGTATTACCATTGCATAGCACAATGCAATAGTAATATACCTTACCTTGCCTAAAATATAGACATATGGAGACCCTTCACATATCTAAAAGGGCTAAACTACAATTGGCCGAACTAAAGAACATTAGAGAGTCGATCGAAGAAAGATGCGTAACGTATGACGAAGTCGTGAGAGACCTACTGGAATATGCCAAGAACAGGAGATCATAATGGTGATCGACATCCGACCTTTGAAACTTAGGGCAACAAAGCTACCGCAAAGAGTGGCAGTCTTAATCTTGCAAGAGCCGGACTTTATTGAATCTAACGAGTTTTTTGTAAAGTCTGAGGTTTGGTTCAAACTTTTATCAGCAGAAATCGGAGCGGAACAAAAATGAAAGTGACTGCCAGGAAGCCTATCGAGGTAATCACTAATGAGTAATTACTCACAAAATAAAAACATTCCCAGTCTGTTCTTTGACCCTAACATCGTTTGCCTGAAGTGTAGATATCATTCAAAGGAGCCCCCGCAAGGTGAACGCGTAAATTACTATTCTTGTGCTAGCTTGGAGATCACAAATTGGGTAGGAGATGGCAACAATGTCGGAGCCACTTCGCTAACGGGGTACGCTGTCTTCATCGACGGAGACGCCGAAGAAACTCGGGCAGTTATCGAAAATTGGATTGATACACTCTGGTGGAATACCGGCAACCCAAGGCATAGACAGTACGCATTCTTTCTCAAGGATGAGCCTCTTGAGGGAGCCATACCGCTCACTGATGGTGGCTATATCAAGACAAAGAAGGGTTATGTGATAATCCCACCTTCCATTCATCCAAACGGCAGAAGATATGGAGAAGAGATCAACGACGTTCCTATCGCATTAGTCAGGAAATCAGATTTATTGAAAACATTGCAACCTTACATGGTAAAGAAAAAGAGGAAATTTGACGAGCAAAAGTCACAGAAATACGGGAAAATTGATACCTCAATTCTTGAAGTATTGAAAGCCTACAACGTCAACATTATGGCGTTCAGGCATACCGGCGCATGGATTCGTGGATCGCATCCGATCCATGGTTCTGAAACCGGCACAAATTTTGCTGTAAATCCAGAAAAGAACGCATGGCACTGTTTTCGGCACGACACTGGTGGCGGTGCTGTTAGTCTTATTGCCGTTCTACAGAGCATTGTGAGATGCGAGGAAGTGGGTGAATGAGCAAACTACCCAAAGGGGCAGCCAAGAAGGCGATAGAGGCTGCCAAGGAACGGGGAATTGAGATAGAAATTCACGATGTGCCCAATCTGTACTTTCCAGGTGCCAAGGATGTTTGCGATGAGCTAATGAAAAATGAGAGATTCATTACAATCAAGGAGATAGGTACTAACACAGAGGATATCTGGTATTTTAACGGTCAAATTTACGAACGAGCAGAGGAACATATCAGAACGGCAGCACACACACTGTTCTTAGAGAAATGGGGCGATGTGCTCATTCAGTTAGAAACAGTCTCCAAAGATAAGCGGAACGAATTTACACAAAAGCTCTACGGCAGACTCAATAATGCACTGCACACAGGCCCGAAGGAGAGCCAGATTAGAGAAGTTCTCGCAATGATCAGAAGAACAACGTTCGCTGATGCCGATGAAATGAATCCTCCAGGAAATATTCCCTTTTTGAATGGTCTCCTTGAGATAGACAGCAGAAAATTGGTTCCATTCAGCAGCAATTTATTCTACACATACCAGATCGATGCGAAATACTTAGAACAAACAGTGACGCTTCAGGATACTCCGCTGTTTTCAGCACAACTCAACCAAGTGTTCTACCCGTGGGACATACCCATGGTTCTCTCATACTTCGCCTATTGTCTTCACCCCGAGCTACCAGTACACAAAGTTCTTGGTATATTCGGCAGGGAACGCGTGGGAAAAGGGACACTTGGTAGGGTATTGAAAGGCCTACTTAGACGCGGATTTGGATCGTTCTCTTTGGCTAGACTGCTAACGGCAGAGCGCTTTCAATTCACTGGGATAGAAGGAAAGAATGTCTTAGTAGATTTTGAGGTCAAGAGAAAATTCAAACGTGGAACCGTCAAAAGTTGGTCGGACTTCAACAATCTATTCGGCCAGGACACCCTCAGCGTGGAAAAGAAAACAAAGGAAGCGCAGGACAGAATCTCAAAAGCCAAAGGTGTCATAATTGGCAACCTGCCTTTCTTTTCAGTGGATGATAGCGCCGCAATTGAACGCTGGCTGCCAGTGGTAACGAAAGGTGAAAAACCCGGTCGCACAAAGCCAAATATTGACGCAGAGATCGTTCGGAAGGAGCGTGACAAGATCGCAACTCTCCTTGTTCATATCCTTTTTGGGTTGATGGACCGAGGCTGGATTTTCCCTGGCCAGCTAACAGCAGAGTCCACTCAGGCCCTTATGGAACTACTAGCAGACCCGGTTGAAAATTTCGTGGACGAATGCACAGAGTCACTGGATGGTGCGACCGTTGAAGTGAATAAGGCCTATGCTGCGTTTGAAACATGGTGTGTCGAGCATGGAATTACGCCAATCTCGTCACAGACCTTCAAAAGGCGTTTCGGGCAGACCTATCCAAAAAGGCGTTACAAACATGGGAAGGGAAACGGCTATGAGTTCGTTGATTGCGTGTTACTAAACGACAAAGATTTAGATGACGCCGAAAAGGGAACGGAATCTCAGACTAAGTTGCAAGTTGGAGCTGGATCGAAAACTCTGGAAGCCCTGAAAAATGGCTTCCGTGGAAACGGGTACAGGCGGTTCCAACATGTGCACCCATTACCCCGCATGGGAGTTGACAATAAAGAACCAGAAAATAACAAAAGAGATCATGCACACAAATTGGAACCAGTCAAGTCCGCCTCAGAAAAACCTGAAAATAAGCCTCTGCGTGGAATAAAGGACCGTTCCAACCTGCAAAATGATCCAGTGCATGAAGAAAACGAAGTTAAATATGAAGGTGCAAAGGAACCGGTGAAAAACTTCGATGTATCTCATGTCCCGAGCGGATTTTCAAAGGAAATGGCAGAAAGAGTTATTACAGAGCTTTTGCAGCATGGATACCATGTTGACATAGACCATGGTTTTTCAATTGGCAAGAACAGTAAATCCTATCATATTCGCATTCTCAAGACTAGCACATCTGGCCGCTTTGATGATCTGGAAGAGAGAATGGCATCGCATGGGTTTTATTTTGTCAACTACCAGGAGAGATTTGGTTATCTCTTTGGAAGAGAAATTAGCAGGGCGGATGAAGAATAAAATTGGAAAAAGCGATCAATCAAACAATCAGTTAGACCGGAGCTTACGGAATCAAGTACAGTACCTATCATTGTTTAGAAGTGGTTTTTAGTGGGGTGTTGTAACCTCCCCATTTGAACTACCACTTCAAATTATTTGTTACAGCTTCCGTGCCCCCATCCTTCTTCTTTGAGATATTGCAATATGTCCTTGTAGCTGTTGCTTCTCATTGTAATCTCTATTGGTTTTCCGCATTTGATACAGGGATAAGTTACCATGTACCAATTTTCAGCCTCCTCGTATCCGTCAGCCCAACCATTATCGTATCCACTCTTTCTTCCATTCTCGTATGACAATCGCTCCAGACGAGGCAACTTCACTTTAGCCTTTTCAAAGTCCTCTTCGTTGATTACTTTGATAGATTCGCTGTCTCTGAAGTATGAATAATCGGGTTTCGAGCCTTCCTTGTGACAGAAATCGCATTTCCCATCTTTCCAAAGAGTCCACTCCCTTCCACATTTTTTACATGCACCCCACTGGGCATATCTTGCTTCTGCCTCTCTAAATCCCCTATGATAAGAAATAACTGCTTCATTTACAGGGAGTCTCTGTATTTCCTGTTCCAGGTTGAATGTGTCATTAATAATTTCATTGATTACTTCTGCATAGGACCTGTCTCCCTTTACAGCATCTAGATTCTCCTTAACCTTCTTACTGAGATGAACTGTAACTGGGGGATGTTCGATCTGATATCTTACGTACGAAGGAGGATAATGCTTGGTTTTTGGCATTACTATATAGAATTAACTCTTCTATATAAACATATATTCTTTCAGATGTTTTTCAGTTATGTGTCGGGTATGTGTTCCATAGGTCAAAATTGCTGGAACTTGTTGTCAAATATTGGTTATTTTGAACATTATATTCAGTATAGAATTCTGATGAATGACTAGAGAAAATTAGGGGATCGTCAGCAAGGAGACCTTGCAGTTTCTCCAGTGTAGCAGAACTCATATTCCACGTAATTCGACTTGCTCAGAATTTTTCAAAGAGTGCACATTACGGCTCAATGAGTCTAAGAACAAGTCAACATCTTTTTTCGTCAATACTGGGGCCGCAGTGAAGTCTATCTTGTAGCGAGTTTGGGAAACTCCTGCTGGTTCAGCTGACCCGAAGTGGGGTATATCAGTAGACCTATACCAGGACAGGTATCTTCCTGCCTCTATCTCATCGTACGAGGGGCCTTTTTCCTCCGGGTCTTCCATACTGGAATGCCTTATTGCCTCCATAAGTTTTACATAGCCATCCTCTTTGTTGATCTCTCCAAGTGCTATATTTATCAGTTCTCTTAGGCTGAGCCCAGCATCTTCCTCTCTGAGGAGGATGGAGGCAATCAATATTTCCTCTCCCTCATATGGAAACACTTGTCTGTGAGAAAAGATGTGCGATCTCTCTGTTCCGACACTTGTTTTGACCTCCACCCTCTTTTTTCCAATTGAGAAGTCAAATTTCCGTGATGGTTCACTGTGCCAGGATGGCATCCAGAATTTGAATCCTCTTGTGGATTGCATAAAGAATAGTTCGCCCCAAAGTCCTTGCCTCTGCGCTTTAATATCCCTTGCAGGTCTTGCAGAAAAAAGATAAGAAGTAGATCTGAAGAATGAAACGAGTGAGTTCCTATCCAAAGTCGACTTGCCACTGTGCAAAAGCAAGCCTTCTATTATGGCCAAGAATACCTGTATGTCATCTCCATTGTTAGATTCGCACATTATAGAATCAAAGCGCTCTATTTCAGTTGGTGCCCCAGGTCTTGTCACCCTGAAATCGTTCCCCAATCTGAGCGATACATGCGAAGTGCGTACACTGGGTTTGTGAGAGAGGTTTTCCATAGATTTTACGAATAATGATGGAAGGCCACTAGAACTGACACCGAGGTAAGCATCCCTCATCTCTTCAAGCGGAATGACTGCATATGAATTCGAATGGCTCTCTTCTGTCAGCCTCCTGAACAAATTAATCAGATTCATCATTCGAAGACCTTACAACATAAGTCAGATCAAATCTCTGATCATCCTTGGGGATGAATAGTGCGAACGCAGTAGTTAGAGTCCCAGGCTGAATGCCTTCGCCTTCTGGTGCTATAATATGAACCTGAAGCTGTGGCTCATCGAAATGAATATACTCATCACCTTCGTAATTTGGGTTTCTTCCCTGCATTGGATTCACCCTACCCTGAGTGACAGTTCTCTTCCTAGTTTCTCCTCTTGACATGAAAAGAACTCTCATAGAACCAAGTCTGCCAGAGATCAAAAGCCGTGTTAAGTATTCCTTATTATAGGGGTTGTCCCAATTGGTACCATTCGTTTTCACATTGGAGAGCAATTCAGACACTATGAGTTCAATGGAGCAACTCTCGATAACTGTGTGCTCTGTTGATCCGAAGGAACGGACAGTTCCTTTATGTCTCTCAAAAAAATGTCTTACGCTTTGGACGTTTGCGCCAGCCAACTCACGCTCCATAACTAGAGTGGTCTGGACATCCCAGCCGCTTCCGCGGAAACTTCTGTAGTCGGCGACATTCCTTCTGGTTGGGAATAACCCCATATCTCGATCAAGCCTTAGCATCCTTGGCCAATCCCTAATGGATATTCCTTGCCTCATATTTCTGTCAAGCGCGTCCCAGAAATCATCTTCATGCCTGAGCAACTCCTCATAGTTCCTTGAGAGTTCCTGCGTTAGGAATATTCTACAGAGATCCAAATACTCCTTTTTATACCCGAACCATCTGGCTCTTTGCTCCAAGGTGTCCGCATTAGTTTCATTTCTTGCCCTTCGAGTTATGTAGGTCACGGCAAGCCCCCGTATTGTTAGCCCTCTGCCTAGCATATTTCCACCCACAAATATATTGTTAACTAGATTGAATGGTGTGCTCATTGGATCTTGGGCGCTGGGAAGGCTGTTTACCATCCAAACTTGAACTTGCCAGATTTCATCACCAAGTTTTTCCTGCACTTCTTCCCAACTGGGAGGAGAATTAACCGTACTAGCCAAGTCATTATAGGCGTTCCTGAAAATGCCGATTATATCACCTCGTGCTGGGTCAGTTGAAGAGAGGTTCAATCTAGTTCTCCACTCGATTATGATATCCATTATTGCACGGTGAGACTGCTCATGCTCCGCCTTTCTGCTGCTGTTATGTATGAGCATGGAGTGGAATGCATCAATCTCTCTCGTGTGCCTTATTACTGCTCCAACAAGAAAAGTGGCGACTGCCAATTCCAGAGATTTAGTTATTTCCCCGCTTGAGGCGATCGCATCATCATTAGTCACGTTTCTAACGAAATTTTCCACGTTGTCTCCAAAAAACACTGATCCCCCACAGTATCCCTTTCCTGGATACACGAGTTCACCAAAGTCTGGAGAAAGCGCATCAATTGAATCTATCAGCAAGTTTGCTTGGGGAGTTGCAGTGTATGCTATATAAGCATGGTTATGCAGCACTTCCCTGAGAGATAGGATGCTCCTGTAGACTGAAGACTGCCCCCCTCTCCTGAACTGAGTGTTCAATGAAGCCTCGTCACCCTCGTCGTCAATAATAAGGACTGGCTTATTTCCAAGCTGCATATCCCTAAAAATATTTCTGACATTGTCTATCCTTTTTCTGTTCTTCAGCACAAGAATCAGAGCATGCCTGCCTGAATGCACAACGCTCCTGATGACATCAGAGTTTACAGTGCTCGGGTTTGAGAATTGTGCGACACTCGTCCTGCCATCGGCAACGTCTTTCTTAAGTCGTGCTACAGTCTGCTCTAGAAGAGGCTTCTTTGTCCCAGATAAAACTATTGTGACGGGATACCCATTGTCAATTGACAATGCAATCAAAGTGGTATATGAAAGTGTCTTTCCGCTTTGCACTTTCCCAAGGGCGAGACCTGTTACCCTGCCATTACCTGGTTCTGGAGGGGGGCATCTTCCCAGTATGTTTGCGGCAGTCGTAAGCGTCTCATTCCATTCATTTTCCTGTATTTCCTCACGGTACTTCTCCCTGAGGTTCTCCACCTCTTCTCCTTCGATGAAAACGTCCCATGTAGGGTGGTCATAGTCATGTACAGGATCTAGGCCAAAACTTTCACGTGTCATTTTTTCTCTCCAGTTCAGCAGCCCTTCTTAGGACCGTGTTCATTCGCATCCTAATGTCTCCAGGATCTATTTTCTCATTCCTTGAAGTTGTCCTTGCTAGTTTCTCTGCAAGTGCCAGAGCCATCACAAATTTTTGAAGAAGTTCAAGGTACCGCCCGTCATCAAGGAGTCCCGAAAAGAAAGTATTCGACATATTGAGAAATATGTCAATAAGGTTGTCTTGAGGGTAGTTTACCTCCATCCACGCAGCATCGGTCAACTGATCCTGCCAATGTAGCCTGAAAGTCCAAGTTCCATCAGCAACCCGCAAAACATATTGGACAGGCCCATTGCTGACTGTTGACAGCTTTTCCGAATCCTTGGTTTCTTCTTCGGCTGTCTTAGGTTTCGATGGGAACTTAATCTCCTGCTCTATTGCAGATTCGAATTTCTCCTTGGTGAAAATGTTCCTAATTGGCTCTGAAACTTGTTCCATCTCAGCCTTTGTCACAGGCTTCTCTCTTTCCCGGTAGCCCTCAGCCTTGTCCATATAATCTTGGCAAGCCAACTTTAGCTCTGTTATGAAAGCCTCTTCTAGGTCTCCAGACCAATCAAAGTCGTCTTTGGCCTGAGTAACGGGCCAATTGTCCATGTTCAGTTCCCCGATGAGTCGCTGTGATCTGTAAGAGTTTCCGTAACCGAAGATCTCCACTGGCTTGAATCCTTCACTGGGTCCCCCGATGATAACTCTCCCTCTTCGCAATAGGGCAAATCCTGCATTTTTTTGGCTCCCAGGATTCAAAATACCAACCCAGCCAGCAACTGTGAGCTCCTCGCTCGATCCTTCAGCTGGAACCTGGAATTTTACCTCTTTTTTCCACTCTACACTTGTACCGTCTTCGAATTCCTCTCTTAAGAAATTAGGCTCCTCATAGTAGACAGGGGCTCCATTCCACTGTATTTCGATCTCTCCTGTCCGTATATCATGCCTATATAAGCTACCTAGCTGCTCGCGTATTCTTCCTACCGTCCTGCCCTTTAGGGGCTTGTACAGGTCTTGGATTTTTATTTCTGTATAGTGCTCATTCCTTCCGACTTCTCTCTCCGATACGCTCAAAGTTTCTATTTTGCTCTCGGCTAGTTCAGGGACGTGCACTTCAACGTAGAGCTCCCTGTTAGATCCCAACTGAGACGTTCGGATGGCCCATCTTCTTCCGAACCAGCATGCGGCTGTCTTGAGCCCCATGCCAAATTCGCACCTTCCGCTTCTGTTTGGAGGGGGCCTATTAAGTGCTACAGCCCTCTGTAATTCGTCCCATTCCATTCCATTTGCGTTGTCATGAATTGTCAGGACATCTTTCTCAACGTCGTAGCTTATTTCGATCTGAAGTCTACTTGTATTGTCGCTGGTTGGAGGCCCCCCCAATAGGTGCTCTCTGTGGTCAAAGTAATTTTGGGTTGAGTTGTCTGCAAATTCAGCTATTGCATTCCACGCCTTATAGCTTAGTCTCTGGTAGGTGGCGTATACCCCAGAATCTGGCCTTACGCTCAGCATTCCGGCATGGAAACTGTTACCTTCGATTGCCATGCAAATCAGACCTCCTGAATAACCCGGTCAGCGATATCTTCATCTCCTACTTCCAGCTCAGTCATATTCGATAGGTTGTTCTCTTTCTTTGCTCGTCCCACAAGAGCTAAAGCAACCCTTCTTGCAACGGTGACATTGACTGCGTTTCCCAGTGCACAATATGACTTAGAAGGAGTTTCAGGGAGATATTTTAGCTTCTCCATGCTTTGTAGTATCTTGCACTCCTCTGGTGACACATAGCGATTTTCCCACATAATGATGGGCACCTGAGTCATATTCATCGCAACGATAGATGGGGATGTAGATGGCCTCTTGACACGAACACCTGAGGGTCGAAGTTGTACTACATAGTTTTTCAAACGCCTATCCTCATCTTCAGGCCTTTTTTCGTGGCAATTCCACTCCAACTTTTGAAAGCTCGGGGGGAAGTCTGCCATTTTCCTTGACCACTCTGCAAGTTTCAATTGATGTTTTGAAAAGAATTCCCGGCTCCTTTTGATATATCTAATTTTCCAATCTGGAAACTTATCTTGCTCTCTCTGAGCATAAGATGGCAAGGCCTTCAAAATCTCATCCTTGCTTGAAAGATTGGACAAGTCCCGGCCAAAGGGCCCCTTGTATTTTTTTAGTTCAGCATAGCTTTCAGAAAATGGAGTGCTATCCTCATAAGGATAGGTTGCACCGAATTCCATTCCCCAGAGGGGCAAGGGAATCGCCTCATTGGTCGGGATCAGATCAAGAAACTCTTGCCATGCATCTAACCTGGTTCTAACATCTGTTGAGATATAACGCGGTTCTAACGGGCGATTGAAAAGTGCCTCCCGAAGGCTTCTTTCTTTCAGTTTTCTGCCCAACTTGAGTTTGTTTTTCACCCCTGTAAGAGGTTCTGTACTCGCAATTATGTATATCCTATTCCTAATCTGAGGAATTCCAAACTGGTGGGGTGAAATGTGCTCCACATCCACATTGTATCCTACTTCTTCCAACTTCTCCTTTATAGTGGACCAGCTCTTTCCGTTTCCATGCTTCTGCAGATTGGGCACATTCTCCAGGATAAGGTATTTGGGTTTATGCAGTCTTACAATTCCAAGAATGTAGAGATAAAGATCTCCAAGTGAGGGGTGATCTAGTCCCTCCTGGGGGCCCGCCTTGGAGAATGGCTGACAGGGAAAACCAGCGCATAAAATATCATGCGGGGGAATCTCAGCCGGAGAAACATTACGTATGTCTCCAGAGCATTTCATCTTAAAATTCTTCTCGTATAACTCCCTGAGTGTGCTGTCAATCTCAGATGCAAAGACGCACTCGTGCCCCAATTCACTTAAGGCAAGATGGAAGCCTCCAAGGCCAGCAAACAGATCGATATATCTCACATTTGTGCAGCTCATAGATGTATTAATTTTTTCACGTCACAAAAATCAAGTGACTTGACATTGAGCCGTGATTGGTAAAGAGGCGACAATCTAATGAGGACTGCTTGATAGGTGAAATGTGGACAAATTCTCAAAGGACATCAGATCACGAATAATGTCTAGCATAAGATCAATGAACACCTCACCAGAATTGCTACTGCGTAAATGTCTATTCAAAATGGGACTGCGCTATAGAATTATTTATGGTAATTATAAAATAGACATCGCCTTTCCAAGATACAAAGTTGCAGTTTTTGTAGATGGATGCTTCTGGCACCAGTGTCCACTGCATTCTAACGTTCCAAAAAGTAACAGTTCCTATTGGGTACCAAAGCTCAAGAAGAACGTTGAAAGAGATAAGAAAAGGGACGCCGAGTTATCAGAACAAGGTTGGGTATGCCTGCGCTTTTGGGAGCATGAGATCAGAGAAGATGTCGAGCATTGCGCAAGCACGGTACGTTCTGAACTAATCCGAATATCGAAATTACATGGAATCAATTGACCATTACGGTTTAAGCCTTATCACCAATTTGAATTAGGCCATCTGATTACCCTCTAACTTATCCAGAGCCACATCATATGATGAAAACATGCTTCCTATGGTACTCAAGATAATCCTGTTTTGGTAACATTTCGCCCCCACCTTTGATTCCCATCTTCTTTCCTTCAAGTTGCTTCACATGTCTCTCAGCAATAGGATACTCATTCAGTTTAGTAGACCCGATCACCCTATAGTTCTCATCTATGGAAATAATCCCTCTGTCGAACATTTTATCATGCATTGCACAAAGCAAGATTACATTTCTCGGGTCTGCCCTTATCTTTTGGTCTGCTTTCCAGGGAACCACATGGCTTGCCACCAGTAGCATAGGCAAGTCAATGTGGCATAGACTGCAACTCTCCCCATAAATTGATAGTGCATTGGCCCGGATCTTAAACTGGCTCGTTCTTACCGCAGCCCTTCCATAAGAGTCAGGTATATCATAATTCTTCGAATCTATCCTTTGCTCGGTATCTATAACCTCGGATGAAGGGTCTGGGGATTGGATAAAAAGATCAAAGATCTCTTTTGCTCTCTCGATGTCGTCTGAATAAGCGGTCCAAACCTTTGCATCCATCTTTGAACCATGTTCAAACCCTTTGCCCTTAGAGTAAGGATCGATGAACCTGAAGTTTGCAGATTTGAATGATACAGCCCCAGGAGTTCTGCTGAGAGCTTCTGCAAGCTTTACAAGATCAGGATCACTGTCATCGATCTGCCTACGGCCCTTAGAGAGGTACAAATACAAACAAGCAATGTCTTCGAGTTCTGTCCAGTCTCGTCTGGTTGCCATCCTATTTTGAACATATATTCATTATTAAGTCTGTTTGTCCCCAGTCAAAAAGTCTTCATGCATGAGTTTTCCTGGTCTTTAGTATGAGCACCTTTGCCTTTACCGTGGATGGAAGTTTATCCTGCTTGAACCTTGCATCCTGTGCCAAGGCTATATTTTCACCTGATCTTTGTTTGATAGCTCTTTCCTGATTTTCTCCAACTTAGATGAGTTCTTGAAGACATCAGATAGTACAACTTCCAGTATGAGGTCCTTGTATTCGGGTGGGAATGACTTTATCATCGACTTTGTGGTGTCATCAACGACACCAGATTCGAGAACGGTTTTCTCTATAGCAGCAGCTTCTTCTTTGAGTTTGTCGTTCGTAAAAGTCTTGTCAAGAATCATCCCACATTTCCAGCAGAATTATAATTGGGCTCATTGCATCTTGGACAAGCAGAAGGTCTTTCTGATAACATGGGCCTTCATCTTTGACATCAATACCGTACGCTTTGAGGATCGCATTATCCTGGTCCCTTCCCGATAGGTGGACATATGTTTGAGTCATTCTTGATTCATGGATCCAGCCCATCTGAGATCCAGGAGGTCCTTCGGCAACTTTATATGAATGCTTGTCAAGGTATTACACCTAATCACACTTGGAAACGTGCAAATAGATGGTTTAACTTTATCGAAGTGGAAGGCAGGAAGAAAATTATAAGTAAGTGGAAATTAATTTAATCTGATGAAAAGGAGCCAGTTCAGAAATCTTCTACTCGAAGCGGCAGAGGTTACCACTAATAATATCGCTGCATTGAATAGGGATTCTCAGGGAAAAGTGAGATTGGATGATGAATTTGAATACGAAGCTACCTATAAGGCGCATTTGTATCATACGCTGTTAGACATGGGAGTAAGCTACAAGAATTTGAAACTAGAGATGATGCCTAACAGAGAGAAGTTATCTGGCAAACACATTGATTTATGGTTTGAACCCAACAATGGTGGCTATAGTTACCTGATAGAGGTCAAACAAGTATTCAGGCTCAACCAAAAGCGGGATAATGTTGGAGACACTGATCTACGGGTATTCCAAAACGGTGAGTTGAAAAGTGGGATTGTTGCCGACGTGATCAAACTTACAGAGGCCTGCAAATCTGACAAAGATATGTATGGGGTCATGTTGATGACTTGGTCTGATTCTAGAACTCAAGACAACCTGGAACTGCAGTCAGTAAAAGAAAAAATCTACGACATCGGTTGGGATTTTAACCTGAGAAATAACATCAGAAGGATTGAACTTCTGTGGAGTTCTGAAAAGCGCACTGAATATTTGTGATGCTCAATCGTTTTCGCCAGAGGTCTGGTCATTCCCAGCTCCAAAAGCATCATCAAACTCACCATATGTCCAAACGATTGATTGTAACCCGTTCTTAATCATTTCTGCGCGTGATTCTAAGAACTTCTCGTAATCATCCTCCTCAATGCCAAAATCTTTGTATTCTTCCTTTATTAAATGGCTCATGAGTGCAGAACTGAGATTGGGGTTAGAAGTGCGCAATGGATTTAGATAATCTTTGGGTGCATCGTCACTATAGTGTAAGTTTGATTCAGCAGGTACTATGCAGATATTTGCAACTCTATTGGCTAACTCTTTTGGGATACCTTTCTTTGATAAATGATTCTTTGGGAAGAAATGATGATAATGTCTACTGTTACTTCTGGCTAAACTGGAATTATCAACCCTTACTGGGGTATTATTTTCAAGGCTTAAAGGCCTATTAGAAGCGAGAAATGCCAATATCATTTTACAAAAAGCATTACTTAGTGAGAATTCAGTTCTCAGTACTTTATCTCCATTGAATGCGGTCCATCCATCAGGATATGCGAAGGTTCTTTCCTCTTCTGCCTTGCCGGAGAGCAAAGTATCCATTTCCTTGATGTCCTGCCCAAGCTTTGTCTCTGTCCCGGATGAGTAACGTTCTATTGCTGCTGATCGCCAAAAATACCTCGAAAGAATACGTGACTGAAAATCATCCGGTTGTCTGAACTTGTTTCGATGGTAGAAATATGAGAGTGGAACGATAACAGATGGATATGGAAGTAACTTAGACGATGGAACGCCAATATTATCACGGAGGAAATCCACTGACAACTTTATGGATTTGGCAATGTCCTCCCATGCCTCTGATATTTCGCTCCTAGTTATAGACAAAGTTAGTTTTCGAGTGCATCCGCTTTTCAGAATCCCGGATATAGCTTGCATTACTGATGAGGTCCCAACTCCTTCAAATTGAGCCCTTTCCAACTCTATGACAAGCTCGTTGTATTTCTCCCTTAGGTTGAAATCTTCACTCCAAGTCTTCGCCACCATCAAGTCGAACAGGTTAAGCTCGGTTCCAGTGTTGTTGATCCTGGTGAATATATCACATATAACGTCCAGTGGCTGATCTTCTATGCGTACCAAAGGAAAATCATAATAACGGAAAGCATCTCTTATTTCATTGAATCGCTTCTTTCTGGGTGAAGTGAGTAGATCATAAGATAGGTGTGCATCATCACCAAGAATATCTTTCAAATTAACGTATCTTGACTTGTCATGCTGATCCAGAACGAATACATCGTCACTTTCGGAGGGGGCGTCCAAGTCGCAGAAGACCTGGTACTCTTTGTTATTGATCTTGGCACCCATCAGGCAAGCGTATAATGACGTGATCCTTTGCTGCCCATCTAATACATAATCGACCACTCTATTCTCCGGAACCTCCTTTAAGGCAAGATTGCCTATATTTCTATGTGATTTCAGACGATCCTGAGTACTCCAAAATATGAAACTCCCTATTGGAAATCCTTTACTCACGCTATCCAACAGATAGAGAGTTTGTTCTAAGTCCCAAACAACTTGTCTTTGAAAATCAGGTATTTTTATTACACCACCTTCTATTTCAGCCAATAGTTCTGGGTACTTCATGGTATCAGCTTTAGGTTGTTTCATGCAATGTAAAAAATGAAAGAGATATTTAAAATGTCATTTACAACTTTTATGGCAATCTGACAATTGCCTTGTCGCCTGGAATTGCGTTGATAAACTCAAAGCCTTCATTTATGTATGCTTCTATGAAATTAAGCGAGATGACCTTCTGCCTTGAACCATTAATAGTTTTGGAAAGGGCGATTCTGTCGATTCTAGCTGATTCCTCTGGATCAATTTCTTCGCCTTTGACATCAGTAACAGAGCCATCTGCAATTTTCTTAAGTTCTTCCTTGAAAGCACTGAAATCAAGGCCCATTAATCTCGTTCTATCCTCGGGAGTTAGTGTGATCCCTTTGGTAATTTCAATGCTGTCAATCATGGCTTCATAGTAGACCTTTGAGCTGTCCGTTCTGGCCTTAGGTGAGGATTCAAGAAGGTCAAGGCATCTCTCATATGAGTCTCTAACAACCTGCTTTATCTCATCGTTGAGATTTCCTTTGGCATTGACGTAATGTGCCTCCATGTCCCCCTTATGGCCCATGATGAACTGTCTCCATTCATGTGTGATGTATCCGCGCATTTCGCCAATTGAGAGAGCAGATGCAAAATACCTTCTCAGGACGTAAGGACGCATGTCATCAAATCCTGCTTTCCGCATGGCATCCCTGATCTCACGGGTTATCAGCAGAGTTCTGGGTACATCTCGTTTCGTGTCTTTGCCCCATCTGAATCTTATCAATGGTGTGTCTTTGTTGAATTTCTCCCCTTCTTTCTGTCTGTCATTGAGATATTCCCTGATGTAAGTAATGCCCTCGTCTCCGATCAGAGTGAAGTACTCATCACGGGTCTTTGAAAGATTGTCCCTAACGGTAATGATTGCAGGAGACTTCTCAAACTCAAGTGTCTTGAAATTAAGCCCTTCAATGTCTCCCAGTCTGATACCATCCGTTCCTTCATAATCCCCTATAGACTCTGGTCTCATACCACTGAAAGCCATAAGTGAGATCGCAATTCTGCCCCTCTTTGACGCATTCCTGATGATTGAAAGCAGCTCAGACTGGGATGGCACTTTCTCATGAAAAACAGTCCTGAATTTATCCGAATCATGTATCTTGTCTTCAATTCTGAAGGGTATGTCGTTATGACGTATCCAGCTGTTCAAGGCAGTCTTGTATTTCACGATGTAGGATCCGGCCATTTTCTGATCTTCCATTATCTTCATATATTCCCTGAACACCTGTCTCAGTTCACCAGTGTCGGCCATCTCAAGAATTCTCCCGGGTGTTGTGTCCATCCTTTCACAGAACAGGCCAAGATTCCTTAATGAAACATCAGCATTTAGAACAGAAGTTCTCCTACAAGCATTATACCAGTCAAGCACTTTTTCATCTTCCAGGAGCTTTGAATGCTTGTTTTTCCATGCCATAAAATCATAACAAAAACTAGGTTAAAAATACTTGCCTTGAAACAACTTTTGTTTCACGTCCGATCAGCCCCATTTGGTTCAGTAAAGGGGCCGTCATGGCTTCATTACTCCTTTTTTCCTGAGCATTTCGAAATAATATTCCCTACTTATTTCCTTAATGGCTGCCGGTGCTGTAATATCAGCGGCAACCGGAATCGCTGCATTGGTTGCTGTCGTATTTGCGGTAGGCGGAATCACAATAGGTCTTTACGATTCTTGGGGGGAGATAATGGTGTGTTCTTCTACATACAATACTTATCTTAACAGTTGCTTATTTCATTACAACTTCTATAGCAAAGGGGCGAGGACCAACACCCTAATATTTTATTTTTGAAGGTCCTTCACACTTTTGTGTGGGTTCATGGATAAAGCTCCAGATTTCCACACCTGAAGTATATGGATGTTCTGAGGTGTGACCTGTTCCTGAATCCTTACGCCATCTTTTCTATCAGAGCAATCTTTGAATTGATCCCTTCCGCCTTTGCATTGGTGATTATGTGAGTGAAATAGTTCAGTATTTTGTCGATGTGCATCATCATCTTTGCCGCAATCTTCATGGCATCGATGGATGAGTGTATGACCCATGAGAGCCAGTTTTTCCAGTGTTCCTTTGCCTCCTCCAGGGATTGAAGATTCCAGAGGCTCCTGATGTTCTCCTTCATTGAATATGCTCCAAATAATAGTGTGTTGTGTATCCCATGTCCTCTAGATCGCATTGCTGGAACCATACCGACTGGTTGGGCCGTAACTATACCCGAATTGGGAATAGAAGGAAAAGAGATGGATCGGTGTTGGGTTACTTAACGCACCGCTTACCCTGTTAAGATAAGTATACCTATTGTCTCCAAATAGTGCGGAACTCGCATTTGCGCCGACATCTATCGCGTTATTCACTGAATGAGCGTAGTATAATGAAGCTACTGAAGAGAAGAACACCGGATATATCGCTGCCATTGCGACAGATATAGGCACTGTGGCAGGATCTGTTGCGAGAATAGCATCAATTACGCTATAAAGGGTTCGGCGTAAGTTTCGCCGCTAGAACTCCAAGATCCGTTCGTTAATGACTGCCAAGAAGCACTACTAAATGTCGTTAGCAGATTAGAAATTGAAGAAGTTCCAGTTGCAGTGTCTCCGAACCAGTCTCCTGTCAAACTCACATTTTGGTTAAACGAGGAACCCCCCAATACTTAGAACTAGTTTGTGCTAAGCCCGCGGAAATTGCATGTAAAAGCTACTGGTTTGTTGGGAATCACGCCACTTGGTCCCCTGAGAACCCACGCTATCCAGAGAGCAACATGTGGCAATTGATTCTGGAAAACGAAATATAAAAAAGCAGCATGTACATACAATGGAACCTTTGTCTCGTGTCAAATCGACTTACAGAGTCCAGTTTTCCCGTTTTTTTACTTTTAAAGATGCCATGCAACTGTCTGTCTACCTGAGTGAACTTGGCATATCTCACGTGTATGCTTCCCCCATAATGGAGTCTATACCCGGAAGCGTGCATGGTTACGATGTCACAGACTTTTCAAGAATTCGGGAAGAACTTGGGGGAAAAGATGATTTTGAAAGGCTGAACAGCAGTCTCAGAGAAAAGGGCATCGGATGGATACAGGACTTTGTCCCCAACCACATGGCTATGGATACGAGGAATCCATACATATGGGATATCCTTGAGAATGGCAGAGATTCCACTTATTCAAAACTTTTTGACATAGACTGGAGCCATCCTTCCTTTGGAAAGGACAAACTTTGCTGGCCCTTCCTTGAAAAACCCTATTTCCGTGAACTCGAGGCGGGAAATTTTTCCTTTGGGCTCGGAAACGGGATAACGCTCAAATACAAGGGCCTTGAGATGCCTGTGTCCACTTTATCCTATGAGACCCTTCTTGGCAAAGAACTTTCCAGAAAAGCACGCCAAATCTTTTCAGGGCGGCAGAAGAGTGAACATGGCAAAGAAAATGGCCCTGGCATTGATGAAGAAGAGAAAACAATGCAGGAAATTTCCATGAGGCTTGAAATCTCCGGAGAGAACCTGGAAATAATGGACAAAGTAATTTCCATGCAGAATTACTCTCTGAGATACTGGCGTTCTGCTGACTTCGAGATCAACTACAGGAGGTTCTTCGCGGTTAACGGGCTTATTTGCCTCAAGGAAGAGGACAGCGATGTTTTCAGAATAGTTCATGAAAAGCTTCTGTCACTGGTAATGTCGGGTAGGGCCGATGGAATAAGGATTGATCATATCGACGGGCTTTACAATCCTGGAGTTTATCTTAGGAAACTAAGGGATCAAGCAAAAAATGCCTATATTGTCGTCGAAAAAATACTTGAGCACGACGAATCGCTGGATGAAAAATGGCCTGTTCAGGGCACGACCGGATACGATTTTCTTGGAAGAGTCACAACTTTGATGTGTTCCGATGCAGATTTTCACACTCTGGATAAAATTTACAGGGAATTTACAGGAGTGGAGGGTGATGAAAGCGACATGTTGTATTCTTCGAAACTCAACTCATTGGACTCGCTCTTTCCTGCAGTTCTTGACATAGTGGCCGCTGCATTCTGGAAGGGGATGAGAAAGAAGCCGTTTGGCCGGGATTTAACTTTCCATGGTATCAGGAGTGCGATACGTGAGATCCTCGCGCATACTCCAGTTTACAGGACATACATTGCAGACAGCAACCACTCGAAGAGGGGGCTTACCCTCCTAAACTCAATAATTCAAACCTCCATGGGCTTCAGAGAAGACCTGTTTGAATATTTTAATGCAGTTGAGATGTTCGTGAACGGATATACCGATGACTCCGAAGCCTCCAATGCCATCCAGACACTGCAGCAGTACATGCCTGCAATACTTGCAAAATCAGTTGAAGACAAGCTTTTTTACACTTATAACAGGTTGATATCACTTAATGAGGTTGGAATTAACCCATTCCAACCGCAAAACTCGATTTCGGGTTTCCACAGCTTCAATAGAGCAAGAATGGAAAACTCACCTGTGTCAATGAATGCACTTTCTACACACGACACCAAATTGAGTGAGGATGTAAGGGCCAGGATCAGTATCCTGTCAGAGATTCCGGAAGAATGGAAGGAGATTGTTCAATCGTGGCACATTACAAATTCCAGATTCTCCAGCAAGAACAATGGTGTGATCTGCCCTTCCAGAAATGAGGAGTATTACATTTACCAGCTTCTACTGGGTTCTTATCCCAACTCAGAAGAAGAGGAAAGAGGTTACAGAGAACGAATTCTGACCCATCTGGTTAAAAGCATCAGGGAGGCGGGTGAGAACACAAACTGGGATAAGCCTGACAAACTGTACGAAAGAAATTACACAAACTTTGTTGATTCACTTCTGGATAAATCCGGAAACGCTGAATTTTGTGAATACTTCAGGGATGTGCAATCTCTCATCTCGCACCATGGATTCCTGAATTCAATTTCCCAGAAGATCCTTCAGATGACATCTCCAGGCATCCCGGATACCTACCAGGGAACTGAGATATGGAATTTTAACCTGGTCGACCCGGACAACCGGAGGAGTGTTGATTTCCAGCGGATTATGAGATTGCACCGCACTGTCAGAGAGGAGTTTCAACATGACCACAGCGTACTTTCTTCCTATCTGGACGAATACAGGGACGGAAAGATTAAGCTTCTGGTGACTTCATTGATGCTTAACCTTAGAAGAAAACACCCGGGTGTTTTCCTCAACGGAACTTATGAACCTGTTTTTGCCGAAGGACCCCACAGGGAGAATTTGGTTGCATTTTACAGGTCCTTTGGAGACATGACAATAATTGTAGCGGTTCCACGCCTCACCGTATCTCTTGGAAAAATGAAAATGCCTGTAGGGAACGAGGTCTGGTCAGGAGATACCATAACTTTTCCAGACGGAATCTCTGGCGAATTCAGGGATGTTTTCACTGGCAGATCCTTCTATTTCGATCCCCATTCCAGCAATGCATTAGGGGATATTCTGGTTGACACGCCATTTATTGTCCTGGTTTCCATGAAAAATACCACCCCTGGATAAACTAGTTATTGCCGGTAAGTCATGTTTATCTATGCCTAAGGGACGTTACAGCTTCGGCCCGTCACTGGAAGATG
>OFHI01000001.1_pt1 | contig 167949 bp, 172 predicted proteins | sample 1522021 | NCBI WGS metagenome assembly OFHI01 (sample SAMEA2464839, study PRJEB22497) | soil metagenome | biome: Grassland; feature: Farmland; material: Clay | place: Australia | collected 2013-02-01 | depth 1.4 m | reverse complement strand
CGCGACGGCGGCGACCGCGCCTGCCTCCCGTCGCACCCGGGCGCCGGACTCGGCAAGCCGGCGCAACGCGGCGTCGTAGCGCTGCAGCGTATCCGGGTCGTCCAGCCTCGCGTCGTCGCGCACACCTCCTCCTCTCTTCTTGTCCATTTACTCGTCCTGTTTGACCTTCCCCCCGTCTGTTGTCTGAGCACTCCGCACCACCGCCACTATCCTCGCTTCCCTGAGAATTTCCGGAATTCTTGATTCATCGTACGAAACCATAATCAAAAATGGGAATGACCGTAATAAGTTTGATTGAAGACCATACTTAACCTATATATACCTTTAAAAATTACTCACTTTCTATGCCTATTATGTTTTGTCCCAAGTGTGGATCATTGATGTCCCCATCAAACGGCAAGCTTGTTTGCAATAACTGCAATTATACAGAGAGCGCTTCTGAAAAGGGGCAGGGCCAGATCGTGAGCAAGAGCACCTCAAAAGAGGTCATCATGATAAAGGAAGAGAAGAGCGTCGAACCGCTTGATTCCGATGCAGTCTGCCCCAAGTGCCGCCACAAGGGAGCTTATTATCTCCTGAAGCAGACCAGGTCAGCAGATGAACCTGAAACAAAGTTTTACACCTGTGAATCCTGTGGGCACCGGTGGAGAGAGTACTGAGCTCCACAACGGAATAACATGTAATCCGCATAACTTAAAATCGCATGATTATATGGTGATACAATGGTTCTAGAAGGCCTTGCAGGATCTCTTCGTGAAACACTGAGAAAGATTTCACGCTCTAGCTTTATTGATAGGGAGACTATCAAAGAGGTAGCCAAAGATGTACAGAGAGCTCTGCTTAAGGCTGATGTCAATGTCAGGCTCGTGATGGAACTCTCTTCCACCCTCGAGAGAAGGGCGAACGAGGAAAAACCTCCTGCCGGAATGACAGAACAGGATTATCTTGTCAAGATCGTGTATGAGGAACTCCTCAATATTCTTGGAGAAGATTCTAGATTAACCCTGAAGGAGCAGACCATCATGCTTGTTGGTCTCTACGGGCAGGGAAAAACAACATCCGCAGGGAAGCTCGCAAAATTCTTCCACCGGAAGGGCCTCAGCGTTGGGCTCATCGCAGCGGATATCCACAGGCCGGGTGCCTATGATCAGCTTGAGCAGCTTGCGAAGAAGCTTAACGTGCCGTTTTATGGCGAGAAGGGGCAGAAAAATCCCGTGAAGATAATCAAGAGCGGCCTCAAGGAAATGTCGGATCTCAAGGTGAAGATCATAGATACCAGCGGGCGTGACTCACTTAATAATGAGTTGCTTGAGGAGATCAAGGAGATAAAGAGTGCATTCAACCCGGATGAGGTACTGCTTGTGATTGATGCCACCGTGGGACAGCAGGCAGGACCACAGGCCAGAACAATGAATGAGACCGTGGGAATCACTGGAGTTGTTCTCACCAAGATGGATGGTACCGGAAAGGGAGGAGGTGCACTCAGTGCCGTATCGGATATCCATGCACCGGTATATTTCATAGGTACAGGTGAACATCCTGACGACCTTGAGATCTTCAATTCCAAGAAATTCCTTTCGAGGCTCCTGGGGCTCGGCGATCTCGAAACTCTGCTCGAGGCGTTCAAGGAAACCAACATAACAGAGGAAGAGGCAGAGGAATCCATGAACAAGCTCATGTCCGGAAAATTCAACCTCAAGGACATGTACGAAATCTGGGAGAAATTTGCACAGCCCGGCATTATCAGGAAGATGTTCGACTCACTGCCTCTGGCAAAGATGCCAGGTGGAAACAAGATCGACCCCAATGCCATCGAAAGTGCCCAGGACAAGCTGAACAACTACCGGATAATCATGGACTCCATGACCTATTATGAACTTGAAAATCCTGACGATATAAACGCTAAGAGAATTGCAAGGATTTCCAGGGGAAGCGGACGGCCGGAGACCGATATAAGGGGCCTTCTCAGGGAATTCAAGGCAATGAAGGGAAACCTCAAGGCAATGAAGGGAAACAGGGGATTCAAGAAGATGATGCGTTCCCAGATAAGGTCAGGAAACTTCGGCCTGGACCAGATCGAGGGAATGGATCAATAATCCGGGGGCAGCATCTCGTCGATCACGGAGTCGCTTAAGGATGCGGCCCTGAATATTTCCTCCGCGGAGATTTCACTGAAATCAAACCGGGAGAGATATTCAAGAAATTTTTCCAGATTTTCACCGGAAGACCTCCGGGATGCCTTCCGCAGCCTAACACCATAGTTCATCCCCGGAACAAGGTCCCTGTTTACCTTTTCACTGTAAGAGATGGCAGCAGGTCTTCCATTTGCCGATGCTTCGATTATGGATTTTGCAGCCAGTTCCCCGGAAATCACTGCCTCCCTGAAACCTGTCATGAAGAATTGATCATGCAACCCGGCGAAAGAGCCGACGTTCAAAACCCTGCCTGCGCCCGGGTATGGCGAATCGGGGTAGGATACCGGAACCTTCCCGGAAATTATGCTTCTCCCGGCCGTGGTGTCAGCCTCAGACTTCTCGACGGTGCTGTCTCCGGCTCTCCTCGACACTGTGAGAATGTTCGAAAGGTTTCCTCCCATGGGAACATTATAGGTCAATTTTCCCGCCTCCTCCATTGTGAGAGTCAACGGGTGAACCTCGCCTGATACGAACCTGTTGTAGGCGTATTCGATCTCTGTGGTGCTTCCCGAAGGTACTGCCTGATTTTCCGGTTTGGGTGGCCCCATTGCCATGATTGCATAGTCTGCTACAACTCTGTGAACCTTGTCCCCAAGCCTGTATGCGACTGTAACCTTCCCGGAATCTTCCTCGAAACCAAGGAATTGAGCCCTTATCTTCAGTTTTCCGCCCGCAATGAGTGCCCTTGACATGAGTTCCTTGTCCAGCCGGTCGCGTTCAACAATGGTGTTGAAAGCGTCATTTTCCCCGTACGAGGGTTTCAGCACCACTGCCTCAGAAGTTGGATTCCTGCGCATCCTTAGTTCTTTCAGTCTGGAAACAACTAGCCTCGTGTCTTTTCCAATGTCATCCATTCCCGTCACTTCAAGGTTTACCATGTCGGCACATATTACCGGTGAGCCTATCTCCATCTTTGAGTCGAGCACCAGAACATCGAATCCTGATTCTGAGAGTATCCTTGCAGACTGGGAGCCGCTGGGCCCCCCTCCCACAATGACTATGCCGGCTTCTTCCGGTTTCTCCGTGTTTCGTGAGGGGACCATCATGTTTCACTTACCTATAACATCCCATGAAGAACCCTGCAATTAAAAATCTGTGTGCATGGTCATTCTTCATGAACCCTGCTGGTTAATTCCTCCCCGACGCAATTACCTGTTTGAAAAAATTAATGCACAGAACTGTGCACAGTGGTGTTCGCTAAACAATGTTTAAATACCGCCGGTAATACAGAGATTGTAGTAGATTCCCATGAAAAACGGCGGAGAATACGATGTGATTGTTGCTGGTGCCGGATTGGCTGGAACGTTAGCCGCCGCAACCTCAGCAAGGAAAGGAAAGAGCGTTTTAATGCTTGACAGAAACCCAGAAGCAGAGGTTGGAAAGAAAACCGTCTGGGGGTGGACTTGCGGAGACGCAGTCGCAGGCTCCCACATAGATTTTGTTACGAAAAAACTCGGGGTGACATTCGGCCAGCCCGAACTTGACAGAAGAGTTGATGGCGTGTACGCACTTTCTCCTGACCTTAAGACAAAATTTAAGTTCGAAGGCGTAGGCTACACCCTGGACAGGCCTGAATTCGAGGCCAAGCTTCTCGAGATCGCCAAGACCTCCGGTGCTGAATACCAGAGCCAGTTTGAGGTTCAGGGACCCATAATTGAGGATAAAAAAGTTGTGGGAATTTACGGCAGAGACAAGAACAAGGAAGAATTCACCTACAGGGCAAAGGTCGTTATCGACGCTCTGGGCATATCAACCGTCATAAGGCGAAATCTTCCAGAGAATCCCTATGTGGATCGCACTGTTGACACGGATGACGTGGAGTCCACGGGGAGATATATCTATGAATATGAACTTGACCACGAAGACCTTGCTTACTTCGATCCGGAGAATGCCCTCATTCACCTGAACAACGTCATGGCACCCGGAGGTTATGGATGGGTGTTCCCCAAGAGCGGCAACAGGGTCAATGTTGGTCTGGGAGTCCAGAAAAAGAGCCTTGACATAAGAAATACCAAACTGGAAAAGAAGGACAACCTTCAGACACTTATCGATGAATACGTGAAGTGGAACCCTCTCTTCAAGGACCTCAAGCTCTGGAACAAGGACAACAACGGTAAGGGAATATGGTCCGTGGCTGTTAGAAGGCAGATGGAGAGCCTCGTGTATGACGGATACATGGGAGCCGGGGACAGCATGGTAATGCCCAACCCAATCAGCGCAGGAGGAATCGGTCCTGCACTTATTTCCGGAATTCTTGCCGGAGAAAACGCTGCAAAGGCCATAGAGGCAAATGATACTTCGGTCAGGGGACTCTGGCAATACAACGTAGACTACAACCAGGCATACGGAAAGAAAATGGCAGGAATGGAAGTCTTCAGGATTTACCTCCAGTCTTTGAACAATGACATCCTCAATTACGGGATGAAGACCTTCCTCACAACCAGGGAGGCATCAGACATAACCCTTGGTATCGTTCCTGAGCTTAGCCTTGCATCAAAGTTCAAGATGGTGCTGAAGGGCGCCAGAAACATAACCGCGTTTTCAAACCTAGTTTATGTGATCGGAAGAATGAAGGAGATGAACGCCCTCTATGAAACCTATCCGGAAACCCCAGACACTTTCACACCTTTCAAGGATAAGGTAGTCCACACCATAGAGGATGCCAAGAAGAGATTTCCCTCTTCCCCAATTTAAATTTTATAAAGCAGCATCTTTTGACCGCCGGGAACCGGCTTCACTTCTTCCCTTTATTCGCACTCTTTTTCTTTGAGGATTCCTCTTTCTGCAATTTCCCGTAATATTCACAAAATTCAGTGATCCTGCATTCTCCGCATCTCGGCCCTATGGGCCTGCATATGACCTTTCCGAATTCCACGAGCATTGGGTTGAACCCGAGCCAGTATTCTTCCGGTATTATCTTCTTCAGGACTTCTTCCGTGTCTTCCGGGTTTTTGGTCTTTGACCACCCTATCCTGTTGCTGATCCTGTGGACATGCGTATCCACTGCAATGGCGGGCTTCCGGAACGCATCAGCAAGAACAACATTGGCTGTCTTCCGACCTACCCCGGGAATGGTGGTCAGTTCCTCGATTGTGTCCGGCACATTGCCGGAGAAATCCTCAACGATTATTCTCGCTGCATCTATGACTCTCTGAGCCTTGACCTTGCTGAATCCAACCCTGGATATGAGAGAGAGGACTTCCTCGTAACTCGCCTCTGAAAGCCTGTCTGCTGTTCCATATCTTGTGTGCAGGTTCCTGGCAGCCCTGTCCGTTACCTCATCCTTTGTCCTGTGTGACATTATGGTGGTTATGAGAACCCAGAATGGATCATTGAATTCAAAATGGTGTTCCGGGCTCTGGCTCTTAATCCTCTCGTAAATCTCCGGGAATGTCTCCCTTGCCCTCTTCAGGTTCATACGGCTCACCAGTACTCCTTAAGTTCCCGGTAGTCTATTTTCACCGCTGCCCTCATCGAATCTATAAGGGCTTCTGCAAGCTTCATGTTTGTGATCAGGGGGATGTTTTTCCTGATGGCCAGCCGCCTGATCTGATGCCCGTCCTTGATTGCACCTGACCTTGAATTTGGAGTGTTTATTATGAGACCAGGCTTGTGGCTTTCAATGTAAGAATCGATCCTGGGTTCCCTGACATCCTCCATCTTGTATATCACCGTTGAATCAAGCCCGATTTCCGACAGATGGTGCCTTGTTCCAGGAGTTGCCACCAGGGCATAGCCTCTTGACAGAAGATAGCCTGCCACATTCTTCAGGGCTGGCTTGTCCTTCTCACTTACGGATAGTATAACCTCACCCCCATTGTTGCCCACATTCACATTCAGGAGAGTGAGGGCCTTTGTGAGCGCTTCCTCCAGCGTTACTCCCGCTGACATGCCCTCTCCCGTTGACTTCATTTCAGGACCAAGGATTGCGTCAAGGTCCAGGAATCTATTGAACGGGAAAGCCGGTATCTTCACGAAGAAATTCCTTGGCTGTTTCTCGTCCTGTGTGATCACGCCGTCCAGCATTGCCTCAATGCCCGCAGATATCCAGTCAGCGCCTGTAGCCTTGCTCACAAACGGCAGGGACCTGCTGGCTCTTGAGTTAAGCTCGATCACGAATATCTCCTCTCCCTTGAGGGCAAGCTGCAGGTTTGAAAAGCCTCGCAGAGAATACTTCTGGGTGAAGGAATTCACAAGATCCACAATCCTGTCATGGACATGTTTATCCGGGAAGTCTGGCCCCATCACCATTGTGGCGTCTCCGGAATGAGTGCCTGCTTCCTCAATGTGGATGCATATTCCACAGACAACCGCCTCCTGGCCATTTGAGACAAAGTCGACGTCTATCTCAGTGGCATCCTCCACATATCTGCTTAGCAAAACAGGGAAACCGGGCCTTTCCTGAAGCAGTGATGCAACCCTGCCATAGACCTCTTCCCTCTCATTTATGATGTCCATTGCCCGTCCGCCAATGATGAAACTGCTCCTAACTATGACAGGCAGTGGTGTCCGCTCTATGGCTTCCACTGCCCCCTGCATGTTTGTCACCGTGACAAATTCGGGCTGTTTTATTCCGTACTGGCTCAGGGCTTCGGCAAACTTCTTCCTGTCCTCAATGGCCTCTATGCTGTCTGGGCTCGTGCCCAGGAAGATGTCCTGCCCGAACACCTCCTTGAGTTCCATTGCAAGATTTTGGCCGGTCTGGCCCGAAAACTGTATTATGAGCCTGCAGGGACTTTCCCTCTTTATTATGTTGGATATGTGCTCCAGAGTGAGAGGTTCGAAATAGAGCACGTCTGAAACATCAAAATCCGTGGAAACCGTTTCAGGGTTGCAGTTCACCATCACTGTCCTGTAACCTTTCTCCTTGAGCTTCAGGACAGCCTTCACAGCACCATAGTCGAACTCCAGCCCCTGCGAGATCCTGTTAGGGCCCGAGCCTATTACAATGACCGTGGGAGCATTCTCCTCCCCCCTCACAAACTCAGATTCCATATCGTAGGTTGAATAGAGGTAGGGAGTCTCGGCATTGAATTCTCCCGAGCAGGTGTCTATTGCCTTGAATGCAGGCAATACGCCCTGTTCCATGCGTTTCTTAAGTATTTCAACCTGTGATATGCCGGTGAATGTGGATATGATCAAGTCCGGTATTCCAAGTTCCTTGAGTTCCCGCAGGTTTTCCGGGAATTTTCCTGATGACAGCTCCGATATCCTGTCAGTGACATTCTTCAGCTTTTCTATAAAGTAAATGCCGTAGCCCGACAGTTCAGAGATCCGTCGCGTGCTCCATTTCCTGAGGAGCGCTTCCATAATTGCGTAGACCCTGAGGTCGGAGGGTATCCGCATGAATTCTTCCAGCTTGTCGTCCCTGGCACCAATGCGTATTCTCTTTGATTCGTTAGTTTCAAGAGATGCCATGGCCTTGAAGAAAGCCTCCTCAAATGTCCTCCCTATTCCCATTACCTCTCCTATGGACTTCATCTGCACGCCGATTCTTCTCTCGACCTCGAACTTGTCAAACGGCCATCTGGGTATCTTTACAGTTATGTAATCCAGAGAGGGTTCATAGGCAGCGTAGGTGTTGCCCGTAATGGGGTTTATGATCTCCGTGAGGTTGTACCCTACTGCAATCTTGCTGGATGTACGGGCTATGGGATACCCACTGGCCTTGGATGCGAGAGCAGAGGATCTTGAAGTCCTTGGGTTCACTTCGACTATGTAGTAATCCCCGGTTTCCTGGTCCAGTGCAAACTGTATATTGCAGGCGCCACGGATTCCAAGTGAGGAAATCACCTTGATAGCGGAATCCCTGAGAAAATGGTATTCCCGATCGCTGAGTGTCTGTGAAGGGGTGACAACAATGCTTTCTCCAGTGTGCACCCCCATTGGATCCAGGTTTTCCATATTGCAGATGGTAATGCAGTTCCCCTCGTTGTCCCTTATAACTTCATACTCAATTTCCATCAGTCCTTCCAGCGATTTTTCAAGTTCCAGCACCTCTCCGGGATAAATACGGAAGAATTCGTCCGCAAGAGCATCAAGCTCCTGCCTTGATCTCAGTATCCTCCCGCCGGAACCTCCCAGTGAGAATGATGTCCTGACTATGAGCGGGTAAATTTCCAGTTTTGACAGTTCCGTCCTGTAGTTTTCAATTGTAAGCCTGGCAGAGGGGGCGACCGGTTCGTCGATCTCGAGCATAAGAGAGTGGAATTTTTCCCTGTCTTCCGCCGTATCTATTGTCTCGACAGGAGTACCGATTATCCTGAGTGAATGCTTTTCTATGGTGCCTGCCTTCTTGAGTTTCAGGGCAAGGTTAAGGGCAGTCTGCCCCCCCATTGTCGGAAGGATTGAGTCCACGGCTTCTTTTTCAACAATTCTCTCAACTGCCTCAACCGAGATGGGTTCGATGTAGATCCTGTCGGCAACGCTGTGGTCAGTTTGTATAGTTGCAGGATTTGAATTGAGGAGGACCACTTCTATTCCCTCCTCCCTGAGAGAGAGGCAGGCCTGCGAACCGGCATAGTCAAACTCCGCAGCCTGGCCGATTACAACCGGGCCGGAACCGATTACCAGCACTTTCCTGATGCTCTTGTCCAGCGGCATTATTTCACCCCCAGGTTCTTTCTTATGTCTTCAAAAAACCACTTTGAATCGTGCGGTCCGGGAGATGCCTCGGGATGATACTGGACGCTGAAAATGTCCAGTGACTCATGCTTCAACATTTCCACGCTGCGGTCATTTATATCCCACTGGACAGCCCTAAGTCCGGTGTCTTTCAGTGTCGATTCATCCACTGCATACCCATGATTGTGCGATGTGATGTAGATCTTCCTGCCGTCCGTGACCGCGTGGTTTGATCCCCTGTGCCCGAACTTCATCTTGCTTGTTCCTGCACCCAGGGAAAGAGATATAAGCTGGTGCCCAAGGCATACCCCGTAGATGGGAACCTCTCCCGCCCTCCGGCCAAGGAATTCCGTGACTCCTTTGAGAGATGCGTGCGAAGGATCGCCAGGACCGTTTGAAATGAAGATTCCGTCATAGGTATGGCCTGCCGAAAAATCAGAGTTGTACGGAACAACCTCAAGATTTGCAACCCTTGACATTTCCCTCACTAGACTCTTCTTTGTTCCCACATCTATGAAAAGCAGGTTTCTGTCAAGCCCGGAATCAATTCTATATGCTTTCCTGCAGGTTACCTTTGAAACAACGTCCTCTTCCATTGGATCCGGGAAATATTCCGGGATGTCTGGTGTTGAAGAAATATATGCCCTCATGACACCGTTTTCCCTTATCTTTCTCACCAGAAAGCGGGTGTCGATGAGATCCAGGCCGGGAACCATGTTTTCTTCAAGAAGCTGGTTGAATTCCAGCCAGCTTTCATCTATCACCAGCTGCGCATGTGCGTCCCGGGTTATGACACCCGATACCTGTACCAAATCACTTTCAAAGAGGCCTTTTGAAAGAGGATAATTCGCAATTGTTGGGCTGGCAAATGTAAGTATCTGGTTCCTGTAGGAGGGGTCCGTAATAGATTCAAGGTATCCGGTCATTGATGTTGTGAAGACTATTTCACCATATGATTCGCCAAGATATCCGTACCCTATACCCTTCAGGACTGTTCCGTCCTGAAGTATGAGGTACCTGTTCATTGGCTGCCCCTCCAGAAAGTTGGCACCTGGCCGACAAATGTTTGCTGTGTGTCCATGAAAATCAACTTGTGTCTCACCGCAAAATCAATCAAAATAAATGAACCGGCTGGAACAAGATTTTTTCCCATCCATTTTCCGGTATTGAATTGCAAGAGTGTTCGGGCTTGTTGATACAAGAGACAGATAAAACAATTTTGTTTGGTTGCCCTGAAGTAACGGGGCTCACCTCTGCCATAACAGCACCCGGGACACGTTCCGGGGAATCGAAGTCTCCTGGTCCATCGTTTGAAACACAACTGTTCAGGAGTATGAGCCACAGAGGCCTATTTGCCCCCTGAACACAATGGAGCCATCCTCGAATGAGAACCTGGGTATGAAGTACTCCACTCCGTCTTCAAGAGCCTTCCTGAACTCCTGATCAAATGCTGGATCAGTTTCTGCATTTGGTACAAAGCACTGGGCATACTTCCTGAATGCGAGAATCATGATTAGGGACCTGCCTCCACTCCTTACATGGTCCCTGAGAATGGTGAGATGCTCCTTTCCCCTTTTGGTGGGGGCGTCCGGGAAAGTGGCAGTAAGTCCATTCAGCAGAGTGCACCCTTTCACTTCTATGAGCGTGTCCTGGAACTTGAAATCCATCCGGTGGTTTCCGACCGGGACCTCGGGGGTTGTACCTTCCGGCAGAAACCTCGCCGCCACGGAGGAATGTATTCGTGTATCGGTTAGAACCCATTCTCCTTCATGATATGCTGCTGTCACTGAATGTGAGGTCTTTACTCCCCTGGTGGGCCTGCACAAAACACTGTTCCCGGGATAGATGAGCTCCCTGAGCCTGCCGGGGTCGTGTAGATGGCACCCAATCTCCTCCTTTCCAGTTCCCACATTTACCAGGAAACGGTTTGGCCGGTCCAGGACTGTTCCTTCAAACATGCTCTGGCCAAAACTGTAGACAACTTCGCCATTCCCGGGAAGAGTGATAATATCGCTGTCAGATTTCACTTCTGGTTCTGAAACCTGATTCCGGCATATAGATTCCGGTGTTGAATGATTGCACAAAAACAGACTTTCTTCAATTGTGCCTCGGACGGGAACCCAGAAATGTGAATTGAAGGCTAACAGTCACCTGGCATGATTATCATTGAACCTATTGGCAACTAAGCCTGAATTTTCAGAAAAACTATACCTTTGAGGGGGAAGACATCAATTGATGCTGGCACTCAGAGCAGTACTTTTCTCCCTGATCTGTGGAACACTCGCACATACAGGTTGGACTGCCTAATTCCAGCTTGCAGAATACACACATATGCCTCAGGATTGTATATGAGTATTTGAGTCTTTAACGATAGAAAAAAGGTGAGACTGGTCTATTTCAGTATTCCAAGTCTCTTTCCAGCCTTGATGAAAGCCTCTACCGCATACTCTATGTCCTCCCTGGAATGTACGGCAGAGGGCATCAGGCGAATTCTTGCGGTTCCCTGGGCTACCGTCGGGTACACAATGGGAGATGCAAACACCTTTTCGTCGGCATATAGTGTCTGGCTCAGTTCCAGTGTCTTCTTCTCGTCACCGATCATAACCGGTGTGATGGGTGTCTTCGTGCTTCCCGTGTCAAAGCCGGCATCATTCAGTTTCTCCCTGAGCATCCTGGCATTATCCCAGAGTTTCTTGAGAAGCGAATCATCCTTTTCCATTAGCTCAATGGATTTCAGAACTGCCGCAGTGTCTCCCGGGTTCAATCCGCTGCTGAAAAGGAATGGCCTTGCTTTTCTCTTTAGATACTCTACGAGATCCTCAGAGCCTGCCACAAATCCTCCCATGGATCCTATTGCCTTGGAGAATGTCCCCATCTCAACATCTATCCTTTTTGAAAGGTTGAAGTGATCACAGATTCCCCTGCCATGATCTCCGAGAACTCCCTCTCCGTGGGCATCGTCCACATAGCTCATGGCACCGTGCTTTTCAGCCAGTTCCACAATTTCCGGAAGGGGGGCAATGTCCCCATCCATACTGAAAACTCCATCCGTGATTACCAGCGAGCGCCTGTATTTTCCAGCATTCTCCTTGAGTTTTGCATCCAGGTCGACCATGTTCAGGTGTTTGTATACACCCCTCTGTGCTGAACTGAGGCGAATGCCGTCTATAATGCTGGCATGGTTCAGTTCCTCACTAAGAACGTAATCCTCCTTTCCAACAAGGGACGGAATAGTGCCTGAATTGGCGAGTAAGCCACCCTGGTAGACAAGGGAGGATTCCATATGCTTGAATTTTGCAACCTTCTCCTCCAGTTTCTGGTGAAGATCATTGGTACCAGCTATTGACCTTACAGCCCCTGCACCTACACCGTATTCCTCGATGGCATCTATGGCTGCCTTCTTCACTTCGGGATGATTTGCCAGTCCAAGGTAGTTGTTTGAACACATGTTCAGGACCCTGTTGCCTTCTATCTTGACCCAGGCACCCTGCGGCGACTGTAAAATCTTGATGGGAACAAATCTCCCTGCGTCCTTCATTGCTTTTATTTCATCCTTAACCCACTGCAGAGACGTCAATTCAATCACTCATTAATGCACGTCAAATTTTTAAACTTCTGCATAGGCATAAAATTAATCCATCCGCACCAGGAGACTTGTGTGAAAGGCATTCAGTAAAATCAGGCATGCAAATTAGGTCAGAATCACTTCATAAACAATATATACAGATGGTTAATGAGCCTGAAGTGGACCTGTTCCTGCTAATGATGCTTGTTGCGTTATTCGTCTCATCCATACACATGGTAGCTCCGGATCACTGGCTCCCCCTGAGTGTGATAGCCTCTGCCAGGTCGTACTCTCCTTCCAAGAAATACGTGGCTGCCGCGGCTCTTGGATTTGCCCATGCAGGCACTTCAATTGCCATAGCAATTGCGGTTTTTTATGCGGGAATAGTACTGATACACCAGTACCTGGGCTATTTAATCCTGGTTGGGCAAGTACTGCTTGTCATAGTCGGGATATATTTTATAATCAATGGATACAGGGAAGGCCGGGAAGAAGAAACCTCATTCACAGAGACTTCTGCCATCTCAATAAGTGCTTTTCCTGATTTCTCACTGCTCCCTATGGTAATTTCCGCAGCTTCTCTCAGCACGTTGCAGATATCAGGGATTTTGGCAGTTTTTGCCTTATCCAGTGGCTTATCGCTGATGGCAATGGTGTTTGTTGCTGAAAAAAGTCTCGGGAAGGCACTTGCAAAAATACCCCCGAAGTACATGGATTATGTGATAGGGGCAGTTCTCATACTGACAGCTGCCCTGGTGAGATTTGTCTAGATGATTTCAAGATCGAAGGGTTTTATGAGATTCATCTTTACGGCCCTCTCGTAGTACAGCTTGAGGGCTTCTTTTCCCTTCTCACCGAAGTCTATAGAAAGCGGGTTGACGTACATGCGAATGAACTTTCTCTCAAGCTCCATGTCTGAATACCTTGCATACTTCAGGGAGTATTTCACTGCATCATCCTCGTGTTCCATTGAGTACTTGATTGAATTTTCAAAGTCCTCCTTGTATTTCATTGCAACGTCTTTGCCGAGGGACTTCCTGATTGCGTTGAATCCCAGCGGTATGGGGAGATCGCCCGCAAAGGCTTTCCATTCGTCATAAAGGTCCAGCACCTTGACCAGGCCCTTGTTCTGGAACGTAAGCTGCTCGTCATGAATGAGGATGCCTGCATCCACTTCTCCTGAAAGAACTGCTTCCGGGATCTGGTCAAACCTTACTTCCCTGAACTCTTTTGGTTCCGGCGCAAACATCCTGTAAAGAAGGTAGGCGGAGGTGAACTTGCCTGGAACGGCCACCACAGCTTTGGAAAGGTCAACGTTCTTTTTTGCAACAACTGCGGGTCCGTAACTGAGCCCGAAGCTTGCACCGGAAGTCGTGAGGTAGTACTTGTCATGAACCCTGGCGTACCCGTTCGCGGAAATGGCAGTTACGTCATACTTTTCGTCGGGTGCCTCCTTGTTCAGTGTCTCGATGTCCTTGACGACCTGATCGTACTCAAATGCACAGGGTATCTTCTTTTCAAACATGCCGTAGAACATAAATGAGTCATCCGGGTCCGGGGTGTGAGCTATTACGAGTTTCATCATGGGAAATCGCATCATGAATGAATTTCTTTTCCCTCATAACCCATAAGCAGTTCAACCTGTCCCGCTGTTCAACAGCACCTGTAATTATTATATTGTCCGTTTACCAAAGAAACATAGTTTTAGCTGATATCTATTGAATTACCATACTATCCGTTAAATAGTTCCTCTGGATAATGAACATCCCACTCTGGTGAGCTCATGAAGAAGATTCTTATTGCATTTGGAGGAAATGCGCTTCTGCGAAGTGGCGACCCAAGCACATTCGAGTCACAATTGAAACGGGCCACGGAAGCTTTTGAAAAGATTTACGGCATAATCAGCGATAACGACGTGACCATTACTCATGGAAACGGTCCGCAGGTCGGGAATATCCTCCTGCAGAATGAAAATTCCACAAGTGTTGCGAGTTCAATGCCCCTCCACGCATGTGGTGCCATGTCGCAGGGCCTCATCGGTGAGATCCTGCTTGGTGCCTATGACTCCGTAAGGCAGAAGAAAGGGTTGATGAAGGAGGCCTCTGTCATTGTCACCAGAACCGTTGTTGACAAAGGTGATCAGGCATTTGAGAACCCCACCAAACCCATCGGACCTTATTATGATAAACAGACTGCAGACAGGCTCACAGCAGAACGATCCTGGAAAATGCGGGAAGAGAACTCCAAGGGATTCAGAAGGATAGTTCCGTCTCCCGTCCCCATGGACATAGTGGAAAGAAACGCCATATTCAACTGCCTCAATGATGGGTTCTTGCCCATTTGTGCAGGGGGAGGAGGCATACCTGTCATAAAAACAGGAGATGGATATCAGGGCATAGATGCCGTGATAGACAAGGATCTGGCATCCTCGCTCCTGGCAACCATACTGGAAGTGGACAAATTTGTGATGCTCACCGATGTTGATGGAGTTTACAGGAATTTTGGAAAGCCTGACCAGGAAATAATCAAAAGCATAAAATGGGACGAACTAGAAAAAGAACTGGGAGACGACAACTTTCCAAAGGGGAGCATGGGACCCAAGGTGCGTGCAGCAATAGACTTTGTCAGAAAGACTGGGAAGGAAGCGCTGATAGGCTCACTTGATTATGCAGGAAAAGTTTTGGAAGGGGAGTCCGGCACCCTGATCCACTAATACTATGCCTTTGCTTCCCGGTAGAAGTATTGCGAATCGCTTGACAGCCTGCCGGATTTTACAAAATCTTTAAGGACCCTGTCCAGGTGTCCATCCTCGATTGAGAGGTCGTAATGTTCTTTCAGCAGGGCCTTGATTCCAGGCAGATCAAGTCTGTCCTTCATGGTCTTGGACAGTAGATTGTCAAGGTCCTCGTAAACATTCCAGGGGAAAATGAACCAGGTCCACTTGTCCTGTGAGACCTCCTCGCCATAGAAATCCGGGATGAATTCCGATCTCGTGATGTGAAGCATAGTTGCGGTTTTTACCACTTCGGGTTCCTGTGACTTGACAAAATCATAGGCAAGCTTCATGCTCTGTCCGGTATCGGTTATGTCGTCTACCACCAGAACTCTCTTTCCCTTGAGATTGAGTTTTCCAGGATCGTTCAGGATGGCTTCTCCACTCCTGGTGGCCGTCAGGCCCCAGTGCTCTGTCTTTATGGAGAGCAGATCCTTAATCCACAGTGAGTCCGAAAGCATCCTGGCGGGAACCAGGCCACCGCGGGACAGCCCCACAATAACGTCCGGAGTAAAATTCTCCACAACTTCGCACCTGATGCTACTGCACCATTTCTCAATGTCGTCCCAAGAAACAATGTGTGCCCTGAAATCCATGGGTTACCAACCCCATATGTGGTGCGACATTTAAACATATGTCCAAGGCTGATCCTGGATGCACTCTTTTCAGCGAAAAGCCTCAGGTACAATTTAATTGTTTAAATTTAATCTTAGTAATATTTTAATAGGGCTCAGGTAATTTGTATCCAATGAGCACTCTAGACATTTTGTTAATAGTTGTCTTCCTGATCATTGTGTTTATCCTTCTATCAGGGTTGCACATTCTCAAGGAGTGGGAAAGAGGCGCCGTATTTACACTCGGGAGATTTTCCCAGATAAAGGGTCCCGGTGTTGTTTATATCTGGCCCATAGTGAGCAGAATCTCTTCTGTTATGTCCACAAGAATACAGGTTGTTTCGTTCAAGACTGAGAGCACCTTCACAAAGGACAACGTTCCAATCAATGTGGACGCAGTCATGTATTTCCAGATAATTGACCCACAGAAGGCTGTTTTGAATGTGGAGAACTATGGTTCTGCAACCAACTACTCTGCACAGACGACCCTAAGGGAGGTACTGGGAAAGAGTTCGTTTGATGAAGTCCTTTCCGAGAGGGAGAAAATAGGCGAGGCAGCCAGGGAAATTATCGACGAGAAAACCGAGAACTGGGGAATAAAGGTATCCTCTGTGGAGATAAGGGATGTAATTGTTCCGCAGAACCTCCAGGAAGCCATGTCCAGACAGGCTTCAGCCGAGAGGGAAAGAAGATCAAGGGTTACTCTTGCAATTGCGGAAGTTGAGGCCGCACAGAAAATGGTTGATGCTGCAAACCAGTATTCAAACAATCCCACGGCATTTCAGCTGAGATGGATGAACATACTCTATGAAATTGGTCTCGAGGGCAAGGGAACACTCATGATGATACCAGCCAACACCCCGCCGGTTGGAGTTTTCAACCCACTTTCGGCAATGGGGCTCGAAGACCTGGCAAACAAGGCAAAACAATCTAAGGGGAAGACTGACGAGTAATATACCCGTCAACTATCTCCAGCAACTCTTCTGGAGGTATTTCCCCAACCCTTTTTTCACCTGTTTCAGAATCTATACCCTTGAGGATGCCCGATATTTTTTTCCTTCTGGCTGAGAACAGCTTCCTGAAGATGCTATCCGCCCTGAGTATCATTTCTTCGGGATATGCCCCTCTGGGCATGAGTTCAACAACGGACGAATCCACCTCGGGTACGGGATAGAATGACCTCCGTGATACGTTTGCGATAATCCTGATCCGGTATCTCAACTGCGCATTCACGCTAAGCCTTGAGTAATCTCCTGTGCCATGTTCTGCCACCAGCCTTCGGCAAAACTCTCTCTGAAACATCAGCACTGCTTTCTGGAACCTGTGAACAGGGAGCCTGAAAACTATTTCCGAAGAAATATGGTAAGGAACGTTGCCAATGATTCCGTCGCAGGTTTCGCCTTTCATTTGAAGGAAATCAGCCTTGATCAACTCGAGAGAGCCGCCCTCAATGTATTCGCTGAATTTTACGGATAATTCCTGAAAAAATCTGTGGTCTGACTCCACCGCCTTCACCCTGTATCCGGATTTGAGAAGAATTTCGGTGATCACACCTGGCCCGGGGCCAATCTCCAGTATCAAAGATCCACCTGGCAATCCAAGTGAGGCTACCTCAAAATTTGCAACCTTCAGGTTCTTGAGCAGAACCTGCCCGTATTTCCTGGTATACAGCCCGGAAGGCTTTGGCATCATCTCGCCACAAACAGTTTGTATTTCTCGTACCTTTCCTGGAGTTCCACCGCTATCCGTCCCGCAATCATCTTCTGCGGGTTGTGGACAGTCTTGACCCGTTCGGTGAGATCATGGAACGATTCGAAAGGCTTTTTCTTTCTTTCATCGAGTATGCTCCACATTGTCTTGTTTCCAAGCCCGGGCAACAACTCCAGGGAATGTAGCCTTGTGGAAATTGACTCGGCCTGGTTGAAGAACTTGATGAAGTCTGCCTCACGTTTGTTGATTATGGTCTCAAGAGTGAAAGTTAGTTCATTCGCCGCAGCGTGGGTCAGATCGGAGTATGAAATCCTCCTCTTAACCGAGAGGACTTTGTCCCGCTTCTCCTGGTCCTTTCCTATGTAAATCCTTTCGCCTATTACAATTACAGCATTGGGCTTTGGTATGATTTCGAGAAGCTTGAATTCAGTTTCGCCTACAGCAAGCGCCAATGAAGTCTTGTGATAACTTTTGTCATCTGCCCTGCCCTGCGGCAGGTAATCTAATACGTATGCATATTCTTCCAAAAAACCAAAGCCTCCCCGCCTTACTCGCCGGTAAAATAACTAACGAGGCTATTTAAATCTTCCTCGGATAGTAAAATACTATAACCGGAAACTATACTGGTAATTTCCTCTTTTGTCTTTGGAACAAGATCCACAAGTTTAACTGCAGTCTTTTCAGGAAGCTTGAAGTTCTTCACCAGATCAGAAACTGCTTTCTTTGAGTCCTTGCCCTTCATTTTCAGGAAAGCTTCACAGTATCCCAGATTTTCTGCCTCTGTTTCGTCGTGCTCATTCTTCTTGGTAAGGATATCGAAAACTTCCGGGATAGTAATGAATTTGCTCTTCATTATCTGCCTTCTATCCTTTTCAGGTGCACTGGCCCTGCAAGAACCTTCTTATGAACGCCGCCAATTTTTACGGTCAGGAGATAGCACTCCCCCTGCTTGCCTGAGATTCTTCCGGTAAGGCCCTGAAATCCATGGTAAGGCATTCCAGAATGTATAGATGGTTCAATGTTAACAGCTGCGAGATCTCCAATTTCAAAATTCTTGAAGAATCTAGTAACCGGAGGAAGTCCTCTATCTTTGACACGTTTTGTCATTTTCATTCTGGAGCCCGCTCTTGGGCCGTGTGACATTTTAACCATTTATTCACCATTCCTGTGGATCCAGATCACATCGAGGGTATCTACGGCCAGTTTTGCACCGTAGGTTTCTGAAAGGCTCGGTTTCGTTCTGCCTTCATCACCGTGTATGAGTTCCTTAATATAAGTCCCTGCCTCAGCACGGACCTTTATCACGGCAATGTTGTCGAGAACGTCCTCAACAGACATTTCCCTTACCATCTTATCCCTGACGAGATCAGATCTTCTGGTAGATACCCTTAATGGTGTCCTTTGATAAATATGTTTTCCAGATAAATTTTCGGCTGACTGGAGAAGCTTCTCCCTGTCCATGGGATTCTCACTTTTCACGGTGACCCTGTATGTCTTGTCAGGTGCGCTTGATTTGAGGGCCGCAACCCCGGACTTTGGCACAAACCTCAGTTCATCAACTTCCACTCCCTCGCCCGATGAATTGATCATTTCCTTCAGCCTGGACAAATCTATACTCCTGAATCTTGGTTCCAGGGACTCCATTATAAATTCCCTTCCATTGCCGAGCATCCTCACGTCGACATCCTCTCTCCCGGCCCCATGGAGGAAGTAATTCTTTCCCCTGGTGAGTTCGTTGAGCTTGTCCCCCACTATGGTTTCGATGGAAGCGTCGATGTCCTTCTTGTGTATCCATCTTGTCTGGGGTATGTCCCTTCTGTTCTTCCTGTAGATCCCGTAAATGAACAGGTTCCTGGGCTTAATCTTGAAAGAGTCGTAGGTGAGATCCACCACAACCGTGATGTCGGGTTCCTTGAACTCTGCCTCTTTGTGGATCCTTTCCGATACATATTTTCCGAATTCCCTGTTGAACTCCCGCTTGACGGGTTCTCCATTGTTTCCGAACAGAACCTGGAGCTTCTCCTCTGTTTCCAGAGATTTCCCGGGGAACTTTGAACCAACAAGGAATGTAGAATACTCAATGTCCCCGATTTCCTCCATGAGCACTTCGTAATAGTCCTCAAGCCTGAGAAAAACTCCGTGGCATATGGAGCAGGATGCCTCATCAGAAAGCCTGAAGCCTGCGTTATAAAAGGATTGTTCATTCTCCGGATAGAAAGATTCACCTCTCTCAGTATTGGAAATCCCTGTCCCCACTTTGGCGAAAGAACGCCCAAAGCACCTGATGCATACTGCAGGAACTTCTAAATCCTGAGCGGTGTCACTTGACATTATCTTGCAAGTATTACTTTCTCTATGCTCGGCCTTTCTTTTATGAAAACCCTGGAACCGCATTCGCACTCAATTTCTGCAGTTCCAAATGATTTCTCAAGAGGCCTTCCGCACCGGATACATTTATACATTTTGGGTTTCCTCTGGCTGGAGAGCTACGCGTGCAAAGTCAGGTGTATAGGAACCTCCAGCGAATTTGTGGTTGCAGTGCCTGCATTCCCATACTCCTGCAGAGACTCTCTTTACTTTCTTCTTCTTGCAGGAAGGGCAGTTATAGTAGGCAATCTTCTGCTTGTTTATCTCGTTCCATGCCTTTCTGACTGTAACCCCATATCTTGGACCGAAGCGTCCTGCCGCACCAACCTTTATTGTTCTCTTGGACATTTTTATCACTTAAGGTATTTCTTGCGAAGTTGTTTGCCTGTATCGCTTGATAACTTTATAGCTTTTTTTATCTCGTCCATTGTGAAAGAACCGTGGTCTCCCTTCTGCATAGCCCTGATGTGTCCATCTTCACTGATTGAGACCGTTATCCTTGCGGAGGAAAGTTGCTCTTCTTCAACGGTCGGGTCGCAAAGCAGTTCGTCTCCAATCTTTACCATGGTCACTGAAACAGGTACAGTGGAGATTGGCAATGGGAAATCCTTGCCACCCTCTTTGGAGGCAGGCACTATGGCAGACTTGAGCGCCGAAAGGGTGCCCAGGGTGCACGCATCTATGAGGTTTCCATCGTAATCTATGACATTTATGTCCACGAAGACTATCCAGACCTTCTTCCCTGGCTCGATGACGAGCTTCTGGATGTCGATCATTTTGCTTTCCCTTATGCCTCTGTCTACCACCCTTGCAATCTCAATTGAAGTTTCATTGGGAGGACCGGATTCAAATGTGGGAAAAGCCATGGGGAGAAGTTCAACATTTGTTGTGAGAACTCCCTGATTTGGCGTGTCCGGGAAGGGCTCACCGGATTCTATCTTGATTCCTGCAACAATCTTGGTTTTTCCAAGTTTGACGAATGCTGAGCCTGCAGCACGCGGGACGTAGTTTGTCTGGATTTCTATTTCTCTGAAGTCGGAAAGAGCTCTTCCGTCGTCTCTCTTTCCTTCCTTGATTTTGCTGAGTATGTAATCTCTCTTTATTTCGGAAAGTATTCCTGCCTCATCTCTCGGCATTACTCACCACCTCTTTCAAGTGCGAGGGCAACAAATTTTCCTTCCAGTGCCTCACGCTGTATTTCATTGATTCTCTTCGCGGCGTCGAGTATCATTTCTGTCGCCTTGTCGAATTCCTCGACTGAAAGGTCACCGTCCATCTGAACCAGTACCACTTTTCCGGAATGTGCCAGGATCCCCATTGGAAGGTCGGCCTGACCGAAGTTATCCTCTTCCTTGCCCAGATCCAGTACTATCTGTCCATCGATTTTCCCTGCAGTACAGCCTACAACAAGGTCCCTCATGGGTATACCCGCGGAGGCTATGGCCACAGATGCTGCTGTTAGACCTGCAATTCTGGTTCCTGCATCTGCCTGCAGCACCTCGATGAAAACATCGATCTGTGCCCTAGGAAACTGTTCCACCATTATTGCGTTCTGCAGTGCTTCAGATATGACCTTTGAAATTTCAACAGACCTTCTGTCGGGTCCGGGCCTTTTTCTCTCATCCACCGAGAATGCTGCCATGTTGTATCTGGCCTTGACTATTGCCTTCTCTATATCCTGCGTGTGTTTGGGATATGCCTCCCTTGGTCCGTACACTGCCACAAGGATCTTGTTTCCTCCCCATTCTATGTAGGCAGACCCGTCTGCTCTGTTAAGCACGTCAGTTTCTATTTTCAGGGGCCTCAGTTCTGTTGGCGACCTGCCATCAAGTCTCAGCCCGTTCTTGTCAATCAGCTTAATATCGCTTGCTGTTCCCATCTATTCACCTTTCAATTCTTTAAGATAATTCTGTATTCTGTCTGTGAGTCCCGTTGTATGGGCCTCCCTTTCAACCATTTTAATCGCCTCGATGGCCACCATAACATTTTCCGGTGTACCATCAATCCATATGAGGCCATTCTGCCCCACAACGATCCTGGTATCTGTGCTGTCCTTTATCATGTTTACCATGGAGCCGCCTTTGCCTATGATCCTGGGAACCTTCGGTGCGGGAACCATTGTTATGTGCCCACCCTCCAGTTTTCTAAGTCCTACATCTTTCAGGGTCAGCCAGCTCTCCTTGATCTCGTTGAGAGTCATGACCTTTGCATAAACGTAGTTTCCGGGACTGAGGTATTTCTTGAGATCTCCAGAGTTCGTCCTCCAGGGAGTATCGTTCATGTGAAGCAGCGTGTGATAAGGGGAATTGATATCAACTGTCCACATTGAAGGGCCCACCTCTATTACTTTACCTATGACCTTGTCTCCTCTTCTGGGATAATATGGCCCAGAAAATGGGACAACGTCTACGAATTGGTCACTTACCTGTATGATGCCGAAATAAGAGGAACAGAACTGGTTCTCTCCACACTTATATACTCCGTTCCTCGGTTTACCCAGACTCTCTTCCAATGGGTCTCCAGGCATAACTATCTGTTTTGTCTCTGACATTAGTTCACCTTCGAAATTTCAAGCATGAATTCCCCTGTCGCTATTTGAACAGTGCTTTACAGATTGGAGAATAATCAATATTTCTCCTTTATCCACTTTCCTCTTTTGCTGAATGAGGAATCTGGCTTGAATCACTTTTTCTTCTCGGCAATTCATATTTAAGCCATATTTAGTCTTTCCGTATCTCATAATTATATTTGCTAAATCTTTTTGTTAAGATAAAAAAGTGGTTATCTCCCCTTTACAACTTTAATCTCAATGTCGTCCTGACCGCGCCTGCTCAGGGCACCCATAATTTCACTGGCCATCCCGGCCGGAACCTCGAGAAGGCCTACCCACGAACCGTCGCTGCCCCACTCCTCCTTCACCAGGTAGCCTCCGCGTGCGATTTCACCATAGACTTTACCATAGGCGTCTCCGGTGAGCTTGACCGCAAGTTTCGTCTTCTCCATCCTGATGGGAAGAAGTGGCTTTATGGCCTTCAGTACTGTCTGAACCTGTTCCCCAACGCCCTTGAACGGGTCTATGTGCAACTTTGCATCATCTATGGCCTGTGAAATTCTGGCTGGAGGATGCGGGGCATTGGTTTGTGGGTTTATGGATTCCCTTGCAATGGTCTCTATGATCTGCTTCCTCTTCCTCTCCGTCATCTGGTGCCTTTGCTCTGTGGTGAGCTGGATCTGGCCTTTTCTCACAATTTCTATGATAATCTGGGAAATATCAGTTGTCTTGAAGACTTCTTTCAGAGAATCCTCGCCAGCTTTCTCTCCTTTCTTGGCATCCTTGTATATTTCATCCAGCGCCACATCATTTGCGAGGTCAAGATTGCCCTCCTTGATCTTTTCTGTAGCATCCGGATCAACGAAGATCTCAAATTTGTGACCGTGTGATTCAAGCCTGGCCACTATGGCGTCTTCTACTCGAACCATGGCATGAAATAAATACAGATGATAAAAAATGTTTGATTAGCGGATACAGAAAAAAACTTACTGCATCAGCTTTTCTACTTCTTCTCTGGGGTATATGCGGAATTTGTTGCCTTCTGTGATGGCCGCAACCTCTGGAATTCTGAATTCGGAAGAGTCTTCATAGGCTCCCTTGAGGGCCTTTATTGCAAGCTGGACAGCATCCTTCTCGGACATGTCTTCCTTGTATTCCTTCTCGAGTGTCTCAACCACAGGATTCCTGAATTCTCCAATCGCAACTGCCTTGTATTCGTTGATTGTTCCCGCTGGATCACAATCAAAAAGTCTCGGCCCTATGCTGTCAATTCCTGCAAAGATCATAGCAACACCGTAAGGCCTTACGCCCCCGTACTGAGTGTACTGCTGCATCTGATCTGCAACCCTCTTGACAAGATTCTCTATGTTCACAAGAGACCCGTAAGTGATCTTTTCCTGCTGGACAGAAACCCTTGCAAGGTCAATAAGAATCCTTGCGTCTGCCACGAGACCGGAAGTGACCGTTGAAACATAATCGTCGATAAGCTGGATCTTTTCCATAGAATTCTGCTCAACAAGCCTGCTCCTTACTTTCTTGTCTGAAATGAGAACTACGCCATTCTTGAATCTTATGCCGAGAGCTGTTGAACCTTTCTTAATTGCTTCTCTTGCATATTCAACCTGAAAGAGCCTTCCGTCTGGTGAAAATACGGTTATAGCCCTATCGTAAGCCATTTGGCCCTGCTGCATCTATGTCACCTTGGCATCCATAAGCTACACCAATTATAAAGGTTTTCTCAAGCTGGAACAGAATGAAATTCTCTATGAATAAGTATTACAGCCGCTATTAAACTTAAACCTTTCCAAGAATATTTAATGAGTGGTTGAAAAAATAAAAATTGAAATGGGTCACGCCAAGGTTTAGATCCTGAGATTGTAGAATTCCCGGGATAACAGTGGCCCGATGGCAGTAATGGCCAGAACGCCACCAATGAAATAGAAGGCGCCACTTATGCTGAGGAGCCTTATCAGAACTCCCCCAATGGCACCTGACAGGAAGGTCATGCTGATAGCGAATGTGTTGATTGCACCCATTGTCCTGCCCATCATGTCCTGATCCACAATCTTGACCATTGCCGTCAAGACCAATACGTTGGTCAGGCCAAGAAGAACACCTATGACGAATGAGATTGGGTAGTCCATTAGAATGTTCTGCAGCAACCCGATAAAAATCAGTGCCATTCCCACGAGAAGTAACATCACGACAGCGTACGGCCCCACTTTTCCCTTGACCCTGGAACCCAATGCCGATCCTGCGAAGATGCCCAGTGTCAGTGACAGGAAGAATGCCGAGAAATAGATTGCAGGCAGTGAGAACATGTCATCCACCTGAAATGCCATGAGTATCCCGAGTGTTCCAAAAGCAAGGTTTGCCACCAAAGAAAGGAGGATTATGGCCCGGAGGCTCCTGTTGCCAAATATGAAGTTCAAGCCGTTTAGAATGGATGAGCCAATTGATTTCTCATTGGAAACCTCCTGTAGCCTCTCATTTTTGAGGAAGAGAAGGGGGAGTACAGAAGTTGCAAGTATTATTGCAAAGCTGTAGACTGCAAATTCCAGGCCGAATAGAATCAGCACACCGGCCCCTAGAAATCCCAGGGCCTGTGCAAGGGATGTGACACTCTGCATGAGGGCTGAGCCTCTCTGGTACTGCGTATCTGTAAGAAACTGTTTGGTCCAGCTTGCACGGGCTGAGTTAAGGATATCGGAGGTCAGCCCGACCACGAAGGTAACCGAGTAGATGGAAACAACCTCCAGGATGAGATTGGATGAAATAAGGGCTACCAGAAGTGCCAGTATTACAACTGCCCTCAGGACTGAGGAGACAATAGCAATGTTCCTCTTGCTAACCAGGCTGTCAATATATGCTCCGAAGGCAAAGCTGAGGACCAGGGGAAGAGCGCCCATGCCATCTGCGAACCCTGAAATCACTGGTGAACCCGTAACTGTCAGGGTTATCCAGATGATAGCCAGGCTGAACGCTGATGTCCCCACGGTTGAAAGGCCGGAGTTTATGGTGACCAGATGGAAGTTCCTCCCTATTTTCCCCTCTTCCACAGTGTTGGTATTCTTTCCACTGGCAAACATATCAGGGCCACCCACCGAATCTTGTGTTTTGAAGTCCATCCCTTACATGTAAATTTGACATATATGGGTTAACAATGTTTAGTCATATAAATCTTGTTTATACGTAAATATAAGATTATAATATGAATATAAGACAGATGGAACAACCGGGACACTTTGAAACTCTGTCGAATACTTTCAGCAACCCGACCAAGTTTGGAATAATCCTTCTGTTGACGGAACATGAAAGAATGACGGTCACCCAGATGGCCAAGTACCTCAAGGTAAGCAGGTCCAATATCTACCACTTTGTTGCCCAGATGGTTTCAGACGGAATATTAAATGAACCTGAAGTTGTGCCAAGGAAGAATTATGTTGAAAAGTATTACACCCTTGATACAAAAATGATTGAGTTCAATGAGGAGGACTGGGAGAAGGGCCTCAATAACATGGGTGTTGAAGAGCTGAGATCAATGATCAGCTCGGCCCTGATGGGCTATTCAATGAGCCTGAAACTCACCGCTGAACAGGTCTCCCATGCGGGCAATGATGAAGTTGCCAGAATCCGGGAATGGCTCCTTGATATGCCTGCCTCCATGTTGTACTCCACAATGAGGATTTCCACAGCCGGGAACATTAAGAAACATCTTTTATCCCTGTCCGGGGAACTGATCAGCAGTGCAAAGGAACATGAAGAAGACGAGTCAAAAGATGCTGCGAGGCTGATGATAGTATTCCTTCCTTTCCTCATGGGTGCCATCAATTGAGACTTTGCCCATCATTGGCCCGGCCCGGCTGGTGTTCATTCGCGATCGGGAGGTCACTATAAATGTCCTTACAGGGAATGCCTGAGGGAGAATACATCATTTTCGACAACCACATGCACCTCAGCCCCCGGGGAAGATTGCTGGAGGCCGTGGACATGTTCACCGCCGCAGGAGGGGATTCATTTAACCTGGTCAACCTTCCGGATAAAGAACTGGCACTGGATCACTACTATGAGAAACTGTATGAGAGAACACTGAAAATAGCTGCCCTCCTGAAGTCGGACAGGGGCCTTGAAGTTCCGGTAACACTGGGCCCGTATCCACTTGACTACTTCAGGTTCCAGGAGAGGGGACTGGATCCAGTTGCCGAGCTTAAGAAGGGTGTCGATCTTGCAGCAGGCTACATATCAAGAGGCATGGCGCACGCCATAGGGGAGATTGGCAGGCCTCATTTCCCCGTGCCTGAAGCTGTAATGGAGCAGAGCAATGAAATCATACTGTATAGCATGGAGAAAGCCGCAGAGCTTCATTGCCCGGTGATCCTGCACACGGATGACCTCGGCCATGAAGGCTATTCACTGATGGAGAAGCTTGCAGGAAAAGCGGGCCTTGGACTGCCCATGGTGGTAAAACACCACGCCCTGGCTGAAGACATGGCAATAGAAACGCGAATGCAGAGATCTGTCCTGGCTTCAAAGTCCAACACTAGAAAGATGTGTGCAACAGGGAAGCCGTTCCTGCTGGAGACGGATTATGTTGATGATTTGGAACTTGGGTGGAAAGTTATTCCACCGGATTCCGTGCCAAAAAGGGCCATACTTGTCAGGTCTGAATTTCCGGAATGGGAGGCAATATTTGGGCGCACTTTCAGGGATCTTCCAATGCTGCTGTTTGGTGAAGGCACGTTCAGGAGATTTCTCTGATTTAGCAATGGTTAAATATACACATTAGCAATTGAAATGCAATGACCCTAAACCCGGCACAGATCGACAAAGTTTCTGATGAGTTGAGATCTTTTCTCAGGGTAGAGGTCAGATCAAAGAAGCTGAAAAAGCTGGATCCAGCTTTTTACAAGAATGTTACAAGTGCACTTGAAACCCTGAAAGAAGAGGCTGATATTTACCTTGTCAAGCAGGACATTACGAGCTACATAAACCTGAAGGCAAGGATAAATGACATTGAAAGGGACTTCAAGGCACTCTTTCAGAGGCGTTTTGAGAAGATAGCCACGCTCTCCATTTATGATCTGGACAGTGAGCTGATGAACGCACTGACACCCGAGGAAAAAGAGTTCATCACCAGGCTGCACAACATAATGCAGGATCAGTACAACATCCTGCTAAACAAACTGCCGGCAGTGGAGGAGGAAAAGCCGGAGCCTGGGGGAGAAGAGGCACCTGAGGCTGAACCACAGGCCGGGGATGCACTGCCAGCTCACGAGGAGGTGCCGAGTGAGACGCCACGGGACGAATTCCAGCTGGTCAGGATACTGGGAGACCAGCCGCCCATAGCACAGCCCGACCGGGATTACTACCTGCATGACAATGATCTCGTATATCTCCCCGAAAAATTTGCAGAAATACTCATAAAAAGAAAAGCGGCTGTAAAAATAAATTTGGGGTGAATGGAAGCAGTTTTTTTCTTACTTCCTTCTCACCAATAACAGATACACTACCAGCGCGATGACTGCGATTGCAACCACCGCTATGACTGCTATACCCCATGCCGGAATAAGCGGGCCTCCGCCACCGCCGATTGAATCACCTGATATTGTTATGTTGTATGAAGTGAAGTGGGGTATGTGCAGGAGTACCATGTAGCCGCTTTGCGTGGCTACCACTGCATACGATGGGGTGCTGCCTGTGCTGTTAAGAACGCTCCCGACATTGTTTGAGAGAGTTGCTGCCTCCCCGTTAACGTAGAGGTAGACATTGCTTGAGGAGTTCAGGTATGTCTTGTTGACGAAGAAGGCGAGGTTTGTTCCCTGTGAAATGCCGGATGAAGCCTGGAAGTGAACCTGTCCGGGTGATTCACCGAGGAACTTGAAGTCAAGGGAGTTGTTGTACAGGAAGCTGTAGTTGAGCGGTGTTCCATTGAGGTAATCACAGGATATCTGGCCCGCAAGGTTTCCATGCTGGTATGCGTATTTCAGGTCCTGGAACGTTCCGGATGGGATTTCGTTCAGGCCGGGTGGCATCACGAAGTTTACCATTCCAAGGCCAGCGGTGGATACGCTTATGGTGCCAGTGGTTGCATTGTAGGTTGCATTTCCTCCGGTCACTGTCAGGAAGCCCCTGACGTTTGAGTTGTAGATCATCATGGTGTATCCGCCCGCCATGACCTGGTTGGTTGTCCCAAGGCCGAACTGCTGGTACTGGTTAACATCATACCGGAGAGGTGTCAGGTTAAATCCGCTGTTTGAGCCAAATGGCAAAGTGACCGTTGTGACATTCATCCCTGCTGGAAGCTCAAACTGCATTGTGCCGTTGTTGAGTACCATGTTCATCTGCAGTGCCGGGTTGTTGTGGATCCCGTAGACGAAGGAACTGTTGGCGAAGAAGAAGATGCTCCCGAAGAGTTTCACCTGGTCCATGGGCAGGTATGGCAGGAAGAATGAAGTCCCCATGTTGCCGTTGCCTGATGCAGTGATTGAGGAGAACACCTGTGATGATGTGGGAAGCTTGGAAACCAGGTTGGTTATGGCACCCGTGTGCTCATTGAAGGTGAAGCTGAGGTACTGGCCAGAAACGAGGCCCGTTCCCGGGTTGTACGTGAACTTGTGGTAGTTCTGGTGCTGATACATGTAGTTGTTCATAAGGTGCAGGAAATCACCACTGCTGATGAATCCGGAAACCAGGATAGAGAACTCCACGTTTGTGAGGCTAACCCTGTTTGAAACGCCCTCAACATGAATGGTGGTGTTACCATTGGACAATGTTGCATTTCCATTGGTGAAAAAGTATCCGTTGTATACGCTGTTGTCTATCTTGTACAGGGAACAGTTTTCATCCAGCTGGAGAAGGAGGTCCTGCTCAAGGTAGTCTCCAAAGGGGCCATCAAGACTGGAGTTTGAAACCAGGTTCATCTCTGTCAGGCCGTTGTTCAGGTTGAATGTCATGTTGGGGTGGGTCACTATTGGAGGGAATGCCCCAGATATGTTGGAGTAGCTAACGAATGCGAGTCCATTGAGCTGGCTCTGGGTGTACATTGTTGCATTGTTAATTGAAACTTTGTCGAGCCCTGCCTGGGTTGCGATTTGTGTGCCTGATGCACTTATGTTCAGTGTGCTCGAACCGTTGATAAATACGCTGTTAACCAGCAACGTCGAGTTCTGATTAGTGCTGAAAACTATATCGCTGACCAATCCCTCACTGCTCAGATTGTACGTGTAGGAACCAAGTACGGGATCATTAACTGCAAGACCGCCTCCTGCAGCTGAGTACGTTGTCATGGACGCAGCTCCCCCAATCATTAGCAAGACGAGAGTAATGGACAGCACTATTTTGCTGTTCATACCCTACTTATTTAAAGATCTGATGATAAGATTATAGGTACAATCGATCACTTTGTATTGCACGTGGAAGCAGTGTAGTGGCTATTCAGCAAAGGATAAACCTCATTACATGTTAACAGTAATCTTTAAGTAATGTTTGCAATACAAACCAGTGGAAAAGCCCGAGGGCAACTTACGCTCGCAAGAGTGAGGAAAGTCCCCTCTCCACGATGGAGTCCAACCTGCTCAAGCAGGTACCCCGGGAGGGGTGGTTCAGGGAAAAGAAAAATACGGCTCCCTGCGTAGTATGATTCCTCTGGATGACGTTTCAGGGGTGCCGATGGAAACTCTTCCTGGACGGAGAAAGTCTAAACAGGCCCAGTGATGCCACCGAGAGGGCCGGGTAAGACGAAGCTTCAATGCAAAAGTCGAATGTTGCCAGCCCGAAAGGGTGAACAGAAAGGGGCTTACTCCGGGCATTTCCACTTCATACAAATCCACGGTCGATATAGATAAATATGGCTGTATGCTGTATTTATGGACAGTGATTGCAAATGGCAACTAAAAACTGTGAAGTCCCGGACTGTACAAATGAGAGTTTCAAGACGGTCCCTGCAGATTTGGCCAAGAAAGTTTTTGAAATTGATGACAATTTGACAAAGGTGCATCTCTGCAAGGCGCATTACAAGGAATACAAGAAAGGAACCAAGAAAGAGAGAGACGTCAACCGTATGGACTGGGTATAATTACAAAATGCCTGAGCAATCTGCCGGTATCTCCATCGTCATAACTGTCAGGAATGAGGCCAGGAACCTGCGTGAACTGTTCTCGAGCCTTATGGGACAGTCCAGGCCTTTTGAAGTGGTTCTGGTGGACTCCGGGAGTACGGACGATACTCCCTTAATAGTGAAAGAATTCGGCAAATCCATGCCCATACGCCATATGGTGAGAAAATGCACCCGGGGAGAGGGACGGAATATAGGAGTTGAAAATTCTAACTACGACTCTATTGTTTTCACTGACGGGGACGTTACCGTAAGCAATGATTTTGTCGGGTCCTACAGAAATCTGTTTGCACAGGGTTTTGACCTGATCGCAGGAGAGATTGTACCGTCAGGCGTTGAGAAGTTCAAGCTTGAAAGAGTCAAACTGATCTATTCAGGGTTCGAGATAACAAGGCCATCCGCTAATTTGGGCTATGCAAAGGAACTGTTTGTCAGGCTTGAGGGTTTTGACAGGTCTTTTGTTACAGCTGAGGACATTGACCTGAACCTCAGGGCCGTAAAGTCTGGTGCCAAGCACACTATCTGCAGCGACTGCATTGTTTACAACAAAACCAGATCGAACTACAGTGAGTTTGCAAGGCAGGCATTCTGGAACGGGTATGGAAGAAGGCAGCTGAAGAGAAAGAACAGGGCCATCTGGGATAGCATCGAGAAGATGCCAAAAATAGGGCAGGGTGCACTGATGCCGCATCTTGTAAGGCTTGGTTTTGGAAGCCTGGGTTATATTTTCGCAGCTATCAAAAACTGAAATGTCAGGCTCTCTCTTTGGCAGTCTGGAAGGATCGGCCATCCTCATGGAGTTTAAACCCCCATGGCCATTGCCCAGTCCGCGCTTCAGCATTCAGGAATACTGTTTTCCTTATCCGTAAATTATAGCTACTGGCGTGTATGCAATTATCAGTTTTGCCTTTCTCCTAGGGAAAGGCTGTACATTCGTGATTCGTCTTCAGGATTCCATATTTAGAAACTTTTCCCTTTATACTCCCTTCATAATGTATTGCAGATCGCGTTTACTGCTCTTTCCGTGAGAAATTAAAATGAGGGAATGCGTAAGTCATGGAGCAGCAAAATGCCATGTCCATTGATGGTGGGGTTATCTTCAGGGTTAACCCCCGGAATGTTAAGGAGTTCCAAATGTTATAAATAAGTCAGGCAATGTCCTGAGGAATGCCGGAAACAGACGATCTCTTTAAGGGAGTCAGGAGAGCTGAACTGCGTGTGTTTTTCAGGCTCTTTCCGGTATTCAGAAGATACCTGAAGGACAGGGAAAGGGCAAAGAAGGAGGAGGAAAGCGCCTGGAGCTACGAGAGGGAACGGAACGGTGTCAAGGCCTTGAATGCCTTCGTGTCCCTGGGCCCGACTTTCATAAAACTGGGACAGGTACTTTCCGCGCGTCCCGATCTACTGCCACGGGAATACCTGTCCTCTTTTCAGAAATTGCAGGACGAAGTGCCTGCAGCACCTTTTGATAAGGTCATGCCCGTTCTCGAGAGAAATCTGGGCAAGCTTGAAGAGGTATTCGAGGAATTCAACAGGGAGGCCATTTCTGGCGCGTCGCTCGGCCAGGTATATTTTGCACGATACAAGGGCAGGGAAGTAGCCGTAAAGGTAAACCGGCCCGACGTAGGCAGGGTGCTCAGGAAGGACCTGTTCATCATAAACAGGCTACTCAAGCTTGTCAGGGGAAGGGTGGAAAATTTCCTCTTCATCAGCGTATCCAATGTCATAAATGACTTCAACTCCAGGATATACGATGAGATCGATTACAGGAAAGAGGCTGAGAACGCCAGGCGAATAGGCGCCAACCTCAAGGGGAAGGAGTCCGTAATAATTCCGGAGATCATTGGGGAGCTCAGCGGCAAGGAGGTCCTTGTACTGGAATACAGGAAGGGGATCAAGGTGACCGATATCGAGGGGCTGAAGAAGACAGATATCGATCTCAAAAGGCTCGCCTTCAGGGTAGACCTCCTCTTCATGCGAATGCTTCTGAGAGATGACATCTTCCATGCAGACCCACACCCAGGAAATATATCGGTAACACCCGAAGGGGAGATAATCCTGTATGACTTTGGCATGATCGGCACTCTTGACCGGAGAACGAGGTTTTCACTGTTGTCACTTTATGACGGCCTCGTAAACACAGACCCGGATGCAATCATGGATGCCCTGATCGCAATGGGGGCACTCTCGCCGGCAGCTAACAGGGCCATAATGAGGAGGAGCATGGAGATGGCCATTTCCAGCTTTCAGGGCAGGAACCCGGAGGAGGCTGAAATCACTGAGCTCTTTGAGATTGCCAACAACGTGATTTTCGAGTTCCCGTTCAGGCTGCCGAGGGCACTTGTCCTCTACATGCGCATGAGCTCACTGCTTGAAGGGGTGTGCAGCCAGCTGGACCCGGATTTCAAGTTTGTGAAGGTCCTGAGGCAACTACTTTACAGTGAAGGGATGCTGGATGAACTGTACAGGCAGCAGCTTGACGAGTTCGTTAAAAAAGCAGTGGTATCGATAGAAAAGGGGCTGGACGTGCTGCCATTGCTGAAGAAGAAACTGGAGGATGACGTAAACAGGCTCCCTGAGAAGCGTGACAGAAAAGTGCCGGCATCCATTTTCCTCGGATCTGTTTTCCTCGGATCAGTCCTGATGCTGAATACCAGGCCCCTGCTCTCGCTAGCGGTAATGGTACTGGACCTTGCGGGTTTCGCTTACCTGTTATTGAAAAAGAGTTGATTTACTCAACTTCAATTGTCTTTACGCCCTTTGCCGGGAATCTTACGACAAGCACGCCGTTGGTGAGCTTTGCCTTGAAGTTAACATCCTGGTCCACTTCTAGCGGCAGCCTGATTCTCTTTGTAAATTTCTCTGGCCTTTGATCCATGTAGACTACTCCCTTTGCCTCTAGTTTCCTCTCGGCAGAGATCGTGAGGGCATTCTTCTCAAGCCTCACGTTGACGTCTTTCTTGTTGAAGCCTGGCAGGTCTGCTTCTACTACTATTTCACCCGCTTCTTCGTACATGGTTACAGGGGGATAGAGAAATGTCAGGATTTCCTTGGCGCTGTCCCCGAGGTTCTTTGCGACTTCACTGGTGAAGTACTTCAATGGATTGTACATATTGATCAAGTAAAAATGAAACCTCATTATATAAAGCTTAACTAGATTTGCAAGCAAAAAACTACGCGATTCTGTTTATGATATTCTCTGCTGCCGTGTATGGATCGACCTTGTTTTCCATGAGGGATTCAAGCATTCTCCTGTCGCTCAGGAATTCCCTGATCTCTGAGTGAAACCGGCTCCTGAGCTCATCGTCGATGGTCAGTTCAAGTTCTGTCCGGAATTTTCTCATAAGAATGTCGGAGTGCTTCTTCACGAATCCCCCATGCGCGTCCATCTCGGAGATGAATTCGTCATAGCCCTCCCTTGTCAGTGAGTTGATCCCCAAAACAGGGGGTTTCCAGTCGCCCAGGGGTGACATTGCCAGTGTCTCCTCGATGTCCTTCATTGCTATGAAGGAACCGGGCAGGTCCATTTTGTTCACAACGAAGATGTGCCCTATCTCCATGATTCCCGCCTTGATAGCCTGTATCTCATCCCCGAGTCCCGGACCCAGTACCATGACAACGGTGTCTGCAAGATTTGCCACATCCAGATCCGCCTGGCCGGCCCCAACTGTTTCCACTATGATGAGGTCTGAGCCGGAGGCGTCAAGAATCTTCACCGCGTCCCAGACGGAGCGCGAGAGCCCTCCCTTGAGCCCCCTGTTAGCAAGGCTCCTCATGAATACGCCGTACCTTGAAAGGCTCTCCTGCATCCTTATCCTGTTCCCGAGCAGTGATCCTCCGGAGAAAGGACTGGATGCATCTATTGCAACAACCGATACTTTCCTTCCCCTTTCGCTGAGAATTGCCGAAAGGTTTCCGATCATTGTGCTCTTCCCAATTCCAGGAGGCCCTGTGATTCCAACTATGTGGGCCCTCCCAGTAAACGGGAATATCTCCTTGACAATCCTCTTGGCATTGTCAGATACCTGTTCATTTTCAACAATTGAAATGGCTCTTGAAACGGCTCTCCTGTCTCCCTGTATGATCCCCTTAATCACTTCCTGCAACTTCAGGTGGATCACTCTTCTTCCGTTTCTTTCAGTTTTCTCACTTCAACTGCCCTGTCCGTGATGTGTTTTATAATGGTTGCAATAGGAGTTCCTGGGCCGTAGTTGCCGGATATTCCAAGTTTCTCAAGCTTTGGCTTGTCAACATCCGGGATGGTTCCTCCCCCAACAATTGCTATGTCTGCCACACCTCTCTTCCTCATGAGGTCGGCCACCTTCTTGAAGACGGTCATGTGTGCACCATTCAGCAGGCTGAGGGCTATGACATCGACGTCCTCGTTGACGGCTGTGTCCACAACCTCCTCCGGCGTTGGCAGGAGACCGACATAAATAACCTCCATTCCTGCGTCACGGAATGCCTTTGCAAGAACCAGAATGCCCCTGTCATGTCCATCAATGCCTGGTTTTGCCAGTAGTATCTTTATTGGCTTGCCCTCAAACAATGACCGGTTCTTTCCAGGTTCCAAAGACTCTCCTCCCGACATTTGAGATCTCCTCGATTGTGGCATAGGCTTCCACCGCTTTCAGTATGTAAGGCATTGTATTTTCATTTTCCTTGCGCATTGCATCTTCAAGTTCTACCAGTGTTTTCCTGACTTCGTCTTCATCCCTGGAAGCTTTGACGAGCTGAAGGCGATCTAGCTGCATCTTCTGCGCCTTCTTGCTTATCTTCAGGATGTTAATAGGCCTCTCGCCTTCTTCGGCGTACTTGTTTACACCAACCATTACCTCTTTGCCTTCCTCCAGCCTTATCTGCCTTCTGTAGGAGGTTGCAGCAATCTCCTTCTGCAGGAAACCCGCCTTCACGGCTTCGAGAATGCCGCCCATGCGTTCTATCTGGTCGAAATACTTGTATGCCTCCTCCTCCATCCTGTTGGTCAGCCACTCGACATAGTAAGAACCGCCCAGTGGGTCGGCTGTGTCAGCAAGACCGGTTTCCTCCGCGATTATCTGCTGCGTTCTGAGCGCTATCTTCACGGCTTCCTCGGACGGGAGGGCCCAGGCTTCGTCGTAAGAATTTGTGTGGAGGCTCTGCGTTCCCCCAAGAACCGCTGCCATTGCCTCGATCGTTGTCCTGATAACATTGTTGAGAGGCTGTTGCCATGTAAGGCTGTAACCTGACGTCTGCGTGTGGAATCTAAGGAGCTGGGTTCTCTCCTTCGAGGCCCCGTATTTTTCCTTCAGGACGTTTGCCCATATCCTTCTGGCGGCCCTGAGCTTCGCTATTTCCTCGAAGAAATTAATTGATGAATTGAAAAAGAATGAGAGCCGCGGGGCGAATTCATCAACGTTGAGGCCGGCCTTGATTCCCATGTCCACATAATAGAAACCGTCCGCCAGTGTGAAAGCAAGTTCCTGGACGGCACTTGATCCGGCTTCCCTGATGTGGTATCCCGAGATGCTGATGTAATTCCATTTCGGAGTGTTGCTGGTACAATACACCATCATGTCCCTGATCAGCCGAAGATGGGCTTCCGGAGGATATATCCACTCCTTCTGGGCAATGTACTCCTTCAGGATGTCCGCCTGCACCGTGCCCGCAAGCTGGTCAAGAGGCACACCCTGCTTCTTCCCGACTGCTATATACATTGCCGTTAGAATTGCCGCTGGAGCATTGATTGTCATGGAGGTGCTGACCTTGCTGAGATCGATTCCCTTGAAAATCACTTCCATGTCCTTCAGTGAGGATACATTGACCCCGCACTTGCCTATCTCCCCGTCTGCCCTGGGGTTGTCAGCATCAAAGGCATAGAGGGTCGGCATGTCGAAGGCTATGCTAAGTCCTGACTCGCCGTGCTTTATGAGGTACTTAAGCCTCCTGTTTGTGTCCTCAGGCGTCCCGAATCCGGAAAACATCCTCATGGTCCACTGCCTGCCCCTGTACATATTTGGATAGATTCCCCTGGTGAAGGGGTACCTGCCGGGCATTCCAAGCAGCCTTTTTCCGGTGTCCTCCGGGATGTCACCGGAGTTGTAAACCTCCTTTACAGGGATGTTGGAAGAGTTGATGTATTCCTTCTCTTCGTAACCGGTCCTGGCGTTCCATGGATCTAGTGTTTCTCCCGTCCAGGATTCGTAGGAAGGGTTGGGTCTGCTGTTCTGGTCCTTGAGTTCCTTGTACCTTCTGGACCAGTATGAACCGGAATCGTTAGCCATGGTTTCAATAAGCCAACAATAAATTAAAATCTTTTTAACAACATCTTCGAATACCTGCCCGGGCAGCCTGTCAGGGACTGGCACGATAAAAATACGGACCGGATGCCGCAGGCCGAGTATATTTTAAAGGCCGCATTTGGAGACTTCTTCAAGCAGAAGTTCAGCCCTGTGGAAGCCTTTTATCTTCCCGACCTGCTTGCCTTCCTTAAAAATTAGGATATAAGGAAGAGAACCTATTCCCAGAAAGTCCGCAATCTCTGTGTTACTGTCATAGTCTAATCTGACAATCTCCAGATCAGCATTCTTCTCCAGCAGGGTGTCAAGTTCCTTTTCCAGAAGCTTGCAGGGATGGCACCATTTTGCGTAAACATCGAGAAGGAAGGTGGCACCCGAGTCTATGTGCTCCTTGAGGAACTGGAAATCAACTTCCCTGTTCATAGGCTGACAGTTAAGCGTCTACCAATAATCTTTGTTTATCATTTCGTCGTAGATATCAACCAGCCGGTTCTTGTTCTCCATCTCGTGCTCTGCCAGGGTCTTGAGGAAATGTCCGATTCCTGTCATTTTGTACTCCTCAGACATTATGAGCAGTACCTTGTGGAGGTCGTTTGACATTTTCATGGCAGAAAGCAGAACGCTCTGGAGATCATTTGGATCCGGTTCATCGAGGTCTTCTGCGATTATGTGATCCAGAAGTTCATAGTTCGAGGTTGGCTTGTCAAAATCCCCTGTCTTGACGCTTCCAGTTTCCATTGCTTTCTTGATCAGTCTGGTATCTTCCTCTTCCTTGTTTTTGAGGTCATCAAGCAAAGATTTGACGTGGTCAAGAAGTGACTGTTGTGCCATCAGGTCGTAGCGCTGGCTAATGCGTTCCTTGAGTCTAATGGTCCTTCTGAGAAGCTGATTCCTGACTTCGTCGAATGATTTACCTGATATGGTATTTACGTTCTTATATTGGTCACCAGGCATGATAATATTAATCATGCCGTTACTTCTTTATAACTCTTTCGCATTAATTGGTTATCTATAATTATCACCAGTAATATATTCTATATATGGAACCATATTTTCTCCGGGTTTGGTGGATTTCATATTGCCGGATTTCCTATTTTTCAGGGCATCAGGGATGAAATCAATATCTGAATTTCATATCACCTTCGTCCATGGTCGGATCTAGGAGAAACATTTTTCACCGAGTCATAGCGTAAATTGTTTCAGGTTATATGGGCAGGCCACATAAATAAGAAATATGAAGGCAGGATGTACACCACGTGATAAAGGTTTCACCGTCGGTGATTTCCTGCAAGCTGGAAATCCTTGGAGAGCAGATTGGGGAATGCAACAGGGCGGATGTTTTTTCCTACCATCTGGACGTAATGGATGGCCATTTCGTGCCAAACCTCACAATGGGGCCGGATCTTGTAAGGGCCGTGAGGAGAACAACGGACAAGCCTCTAGAAACGCATCTCATGATCGAAAGGCCGGACCGTTATTACAGGAGTTTCGTGGAAGCAGGATCTGACGTTTTGCTTATTCATCAGGAATGCCTGGTAAATTTCGGCAAGCTCATATCAGACATCAAGGGTTCCGGTGCAGGATTTGGCATAGTAGTGAACCCTGAGACCCCCTTTTCAAGCGTCCACAATTTCCTTGAGGAATCCGAGATTCTACTCATCATGTCCGTACATCCCGGGTTTTCAGGCCAGATGTTCATAGAATCGGTTGTTCCAAAGATTTCCGAGGCCAGGGAGTACCTGGATGCACATGGCTTCAAGACGCAGATAGAAGTGGACGGCGGTATCACTGACATCACTGGAAGGAAAGCAGTGGAAGCAGGTGCTGACATACTGGTATCCGCATCCTACATATTCTCTGGAAATATAGGCGAGAGGATAGGTATCCTCCAGAATTTATGATGTTTCCAGTAGTATTCTTCCGTCCCTGATTTTCTCAAATTCCTCCATTGCCTTCCTTGTATCGGACAGCTTCATCCTGGAGGCAACGGGTGCGCTCAGCTTGTGGTTGCGGGCGATCCTGAGAAGATTGGACATATCCTGAAGAGAACCGCCCGTGGACCCTACAATGCTGATCTCGCTGGTGTAGAGCCTGGCGATGTCCAGTTCCGTGTCTTTTCCTGTCTGGACGCCAAAAGAGACTATCCTGCCTGCAATTGCCACATGGGAAATTGCCTCCTGCCAGAAATTAGCCCCAATGGAGTTGATCACTATGTCTGCCTTGAAATCAGCGGGTACCTCGCCGGTCTTGAATACCTCTCCGCATCCAAAGTCCCTGATCCAGCCCTTTCTCGAAACGCCATATACCTCGAGCCCCATTATTGAAGCCAGTTGAGAGGCGAAAATTCCTGTGTTTCCTGATGCACCATATATGAGTATGGATTCTCCCGGCCTTGCATTAGCCCTCATGAGGGCCCTGTAAGAAGTGAGTGCACCTATTGGAAGTGAGACGGCAACCTCCTCTGACATTGCCTCCGGAATTTGAAACAGGTTTCTCTCCGGGAGTGCCACGTATTCGGTGTAAGCGCCATTGGAAACAACGCCCCATATGCCACCATTGCTGCAAAGATGCTCCCTGTGTGTTCTGCACATGCCACATGTGCCGTCGAAGACCCTGTTGAAAATCATTACCCTGTCCCCTTTCCTGAATATCCTGCCGTCCGACTCCACAACACCAATTGCTTCAGAGCCTGGTATGTGAGGCACGGGGTTCAGGTTGTAAACAATCCTGCCGTGAATGACGCCGTAGTCTATGGGGTTCACTCCGGCGTGGGTTATCCTGACAAGCACTTCTCCGTTCTCGGGCTTTGGCTTTTCCATTTCCACAATCTTCAGATTTTCTTTTCCAAATTCAGGGCCTATGCTTACTGCCTGCATGGCATAAACATGAAGAACTGCGTAATATGTATTTCCAAGCGGGGATGAAAAGAATAAATTAATAGGCAATTGAGTTGATGAAGCTGCATGGATGCGGATATGGAGATAGAGAAGTTTTCCTCCTTCATGATTGGAGAAAGGAAGAGCCCGCACACCATCAGGGAATACAAGTTTCTAGTATCCATTTTTCTGCATTATTCAGACAAGCCGCTCAACCAGTGCACCACGGATGACATAGAAGGTTACAAGAATTTTCTCGCGTCCAGGAAGAAGTATTCAAAGACAAGCCAGTACCTTGCCATCAAGGCCTTGAGGCACTTCTACAAGTTCAAGAACATGACCCCTCCGGTCAATCTTACAGTGCCCAAGAGGCCGAAGAAAATGCCCAACTACCTCAGTGAAAGAGAAGCTTCCAGGCTTATCGCGTCTTCTGGAAAAGACCTGAGGACAAGCTTGATAATTTCGCTCCTTGCACACACAGGAATGCGTGTGGGAGAGTTGTGCAACCTCAAGATCGGTGATGTGGATCTCGATGAGAATGTTATAGGCATATACTCAGGGAAAGGCGACCGGGACAGGATCGTCATAATTCCGGAGGATTGCAAGGATCTGCTGGAAAAATACCTCCCTGAAAGATACCGGGTGCCGTCAAACACAGAGATTCTACTGGTGAGCAGGAAAGGCACAAAGTTCGACCCGTCCACCATCCAGAGAATTGTCAGGGAGCTGGCAAAGGAAGCAGGCATATCAAAGAGAGTCACCCCTCACGTCCTGAGGCATACCTTTGCCACGGCAATATTGAGGAATGGAGGAGACATAAGGTTCATACAGCAGCTGCTTGGCCATGCCAGTGTTGCTACAACCCAGATATACACCCACGTGGACGACAACACCCTTAAGGAGATGTACCGGAAGCACAGGCCGAACTACTAGCTCTTCCTTTCTATGATATAATGTGCGAGCCAGTTCAGGAATTCCTTGATCTCGGGGTTGCCCCTTACCTGTGAGAGATATTCCTTGCTCTTGTTTATCATCTTCTGCATCATGTCCCGGGAATAATCGTATGAACCGCTTTTCTTGACGATGTCCTTGAGTTTTTCGAATTCCTGGTCGGTGACGTTCCCGCTCGAAAGGCAGTCCTTTATGAACCTGCTCTCATCCGGGGGCGAGAACTCCATTGCCTTCAGCATGAGGAGTGTCTTCTTCCCTTCGTTGACGTCGCTCTTGATGGACTTCCCTGTTTCTGCCTCTTCACCGAAGAGCCCCAGGATGTCGTCGTGAAGCTGGAAGGCTGTTCCCAGGAGTGTGCCGTAATAGCTCAGGGGCTTGATGTCTTCATCTGTCCCGCTCAGGAGGGCACCCATCATGAGCGGCCCCTCAATCGTGTACCTGGCAGTCTTCAGTATGTGAAGCCTCAGCAGATCACACTGGGCGAATTCTTCATTGCTCGCGGAATCAATGTCGATTAGCTGCCCATATCCAGTCATCTCTATAATTCTGGACAGTTCCATGCTTGCCTTGAGCACTTCCTCCGGTTCCATGCCGCAGCCCAGAAGTGCCTGATGTGCCATGGAATCGGCGAGATCGCCCGCAACTATGGCCATGTTTTCAGATATCCTTCTGTAATCCTCGACCCTGTCCTTGATCTGGTTCCTTACACTCACGTGCAGGCTTGGCTTTCCCCTGCGGATTTCACTCTGATCCATAATGTCGTCATGGATCAGCAGGTATGTCTGCGTCAGTTCCATGGATACGGAGGCACGGTAGACCTTCTCGTTGTGTTCCGCGAAAAGGTCATGGCCAAGGACCACAAGCATGGGCCTGAGCCTCTTCCCCCCGTTCATTGTGAATGCCTTGATGTGTTCGTTGATATTCCTGCACACCGGGTCAAGAGATTCCCCTTCCCTCTCCTGAAAGAATGATTCGAGTTCTCTGTCAATGCGTTCCCTCATTTTCTTCATGAAGGAACCGTGATCCATTACGTCCATGATGTGAGCCAGTCTCATGATGATCACAGAAAATTTAACACTTTTTCAAAGCTACCCCAATCCATGGTACAGGAATCCGATCGGGGCAACTTCAGTTGTGGCGTTGATGAGGCGGGCAGAGGTCCCGTAATTGGCCCACTGGTAGTGTCGATCGTATGCGGGTACGATGATGAGATGAGGGAGATTGGTGCGAGAGACTCCAAGGCCCTGGGAAAGAATTCCAGAAAGAGGCTTTACGAACTCATAAAGGAGAACAGTGCATTTCATCTGACCATGGAAATCTCCCCGGTGGAGCTCAACGAGATGATGTCCAGGATCAATCTCAATGAGATTGAAGAGGATGCGTATTCTGAACTTATCGCAGCTGCTCCGTTTGACTGTGTAGTCTACGTTGACTCGTTTGACGTGAATTCTGACAGGCTTTCCGGAAAACTCAGCAGGAGGACCGGGAAAAATGTAGTATGTGAGCATAAGGCAGATGCCCGGTACCCCACTGTTTCGGCCGCCTCCATCATCTCAAAGGTGACCCGCGACGCGGATATTGAGAAACTGGAGCAGCAGTATGGGAAAATTGGATCGGGTTACCCGTCTGATCCTGTGACCATAGGTTTCCTCAAAAGGTCACTGGATGCTGGCACAGACATTACCAGGATTGTGAGGACACACTGGAAAACATACAGGAATCTTGTGGGAAACAGCAGGAACCGAAAACTCTTCTGAAGACCCGGGAACAGCATGCCGGAATGCCAGTAGCATGTACCCGGAACAGAGAAATTAGCCATATGTGTTTATTAAGGTTAATATATCATAGCCTACTTTAGGCATTGTGTCCACTTTCATACCTACAGGTAAATCAGAACAGGCAGACGACTATAACGAGAGGGGAATTTCATACTTCAACCTGAAGAAGTATCCTGAGGCTGTCAAGGAATTTACAAAAGCCATCAAGTTGATAGATAACGAACCGGATTTTCATTTCAACAGAGGCCTGGCATACTACTCCATGAAAATGCTTGAGCAAGCTATAAAAGACTATCAGAAAAGCATTGAGCTATACACGGATCACGCCGATTATTACAACGCCATTGGTGCTGCATACGAAGACTTTGGCGAGGTAGACAAGGCCATAGAAGCATTCTCCAGAGCCATAACACTTGAGAACGACATACCAGACTATTATTACAACAGGGGCAACGCACAATGGAGAAAGAAGGACTATGACGCTGCCCTGAAGGACTTTAACAAGGCAGTTGAGCTAAACACCACAGACCAGATTTTCACTTACAGGAGATACGAGCTCCTCATGCACATGGGGAGATATGAGGATGCAATCAAGGATATGGACAATGCACTCAAAATGGTACCCGACAACTACCAGTACCACCTTGCGAAGTCAGAAGCGTTTGAAAAACTGGGCAAATTTGAAGAGGCGCTCAACTGCGTTGAGGACGCTGGAAAGCTCCTTCCCGACCCTAAAGTGCTTGACGAGAGAAGAAATGAAATCCGATCCAGGATGGCCTGACCGGAACAAGATGCGAGAGGGCATGGTTGCTTGAAACCTTGGGACTTAGAGACTACCAGAAGAGCCTGGTAGAATATGCAACGAAGAAACTTCTTTCCCATCCCGCCGTTGCAATAGAGGCACCCACCGGTTCAGGAAAGACTCTGACCGGACTCGCAGCCGCCCTGGAATTTTCTGAACAGAACAGGAAAAAGATACTGTACCTGACGAGGACAAATTCCCAGCAGGAACAGGTACTCAGGGAACTCAGGAAAATTTCATCCCACCGGAAGATCAGGGCAGTTCCAATTCAGGGCAGGTACAACCTGTGCCCGCTCTACATGGAAATGGAGAATGAATCGGATTTTACGCCCGATTCACTTTCAAGATTCTGCAATTCAAGGAAGAGGAAAGTGAAGGAAGGAGACAGGAATGCGTGCAGATTCTTTAATGAGAAGGTAAACTCAGCGGATACCCATAACCTGATTTATGCAGAAATTCCCGATGCGGACAAATTTCTGAGCTACGGGATGGAGAATACCGTATGCCCCTATGAAGCACTCAAGGCCGCAGCTTCAAAAGCTGACATCGTGGTTGCGCCCTACACGTTTTTCCTGAACAGTGCCGTGGCTGAACGTTTCCTCTCCAGGTGGGGAGTTGCCAGGGAAGACCTGGTGATCATACTGGATGAGGCCCATAACCTTCCCAACCTTGCAAGGGAACTTTCTTCTTACACCATAACGCTTAGAAGCATTGAACTCGCAGAAAAGGAAGCACAGGAGTTCGGTGATTCCGAACTTTCTGAGAGGTTCAGGGCAACGGACTACTGCGAGATGCTGAGAAATGCCATACTTGATCTAACTAAGGAGTTCCTTGTTGAGAGGGATGAGGCAAGAATACAGTTCAGGGACCTTGTGGAATACGCAGCAATAGGAGCAAAAATATCGCTTGATGACTTCTGGTCCTACACATCCATCTTTGCACTTTTCGGGGAAATGGTAAGCCAAAAGAAGGAGGACATGGGCAAGGTCCCCAGATCACACGTGCTGAGCCTGTCCGGAAGGATGCTGACGTGGAGAGAATCTGAGGATGAGAGTTACGTAGCAATAGTATCCAGGGACGATGACGGGAAAGTTGAGGCATTCTGCATGGAACCCAGAGACATACTTGACCCCCTGAAACGATCAAAGACGATCCATATGTCAGGTACCCTGGAACCTTTCCAGATATACCGAAACATCACCGGCTTCACCGATCTCCCTGCCAGGAAGCTTGGAAACATTTTCCCCGAAGAGAACAGGCAGATCATCTTCTATGATGACATTTCCACAAAATACGATGAGTTTGATGATCAGCAGGCGGAAAGATTCAGGAACCTCATCGAGGGCATCGTGAAGGACCTGGGACGCAAGACCGTGATCTTCTTCACGTCCTACAACCTCATGGACAGGATAATCCAGCTTGGTCTGAGTTTCGAGTTCTATGCAGAATCCAGAAAAACCAGCCAACAGGATCTGATGAATCTGCTGGAAAAATACAGGAAAGGCAGAAAGCCACTGCTAGCGGTGATGGGTGGAAGAATATCCGAGGGAATGAACTTCCCCGGTGATGAACTGGAGGTCGTTGTCATTGTCGGGATACCCTATCCGCGCCCCGATGCAAAACAGAAAGCCCTTTACGCTTACTATGAGGCTGTCCATCGCAATGGCTGGGAGTACGCAGTCACTTTTCCCGTCCTGATAAAGATGCGGCAGGCCATCGGAAGGCTAATCAGGGATTCAAACGATGTTGGATCCGCCATAATACTGGACCGAAGAGCTGCTTACTTCAGAAACTACATACCTGAAATGAAGCTTTCCCAGAACCCTGTGTCAGACGCACAGGAATTTTTTACCTTGCGAAGCAAAGAGAACCACTTTCCCAAATAATTTATAGGCTTCTTAAATCACATTCCGGTGTCAAGACTCCGCAGGGACAGCCCGTTTGTGCAAAGCATCATCAGGATGCTCCAGAAAGGTACAATAGGTAAGTGGGTACTTGTCGGATTGTTGATTGGGATTATTGCCGGAGTGGGCAGTCTTGCCCTCTATGAGTCGATCAACCTAGTGTCAACCTACATGCTCACGGGCATTACAGGGCTTAAGCTGCCGACCGAGGGAATCAACGGCCAGACATCCAGTTACACTCTTGGCACATTCAAGGTTCTGCTCATACCTGTATCTACCCTGCTTGGAGGGTTGATTTCAGGATTTATTGTTTACAGGTTTGCCCCTGAGGCCGAGGGACACGGAACAGACGCTGCAATAAGCGCATTCCACTACAACAACGGCAAGATCAGGAGAAGAATACCAATCATAAAGCTGGTCGCTTCAGCAGTTACGATCGGTTCCGGTGGAAGTGCGGGAAGAGAGGGGCCCACTGCACAGATCGCAGCCGGTTTCGGCTCCTTCGTTGCCGACACATTCAAGCTCTCAGATCATGACAGGCGCATTGCCATGGCCGCGGGGATAGGCGCCGGTATTGGCAGCATTTTTATGGCCCCGTTAGGTGGTGCCCTCCTTAGCACAGAAATCCTTTACAGGCAGGATTTTGAGGTTGAGGCCCTGATTCCGTCCATTATTGCCTCCATCACCGGGTATGCCATATTCGGTTACCCGTTCGCATACCACCATCTTTTCACAATACCGACAGGAACTGTTCTTGGTTTCAGCCATCCCTCTGCACTGGCCATATACCTTCTGGCAGGAATACTGGCCGGCCTCGGTGGAATCCTGTACGTCAAGACATTCTATGGGATCCAGGCACTGTTCATGAGGTTCAACCGGATACCCAAATACTTCAGGCCGGCTATCGGAGCACTCATTGTCGGGTTAATTGCCATAAAGTTCCCTGAAATTCTTGGATTGGGCTATGGCTGGATTCAGATGGTCTTCTTTGAAGGAAATCACATCACTGCACTCCTCCCTCTCTATTTGCTTATCATATTGTTCTTCCTCAAGATCATCGCAACTTCACTGACCATCGGATCGGGAGGATCCGGCGGTGTCTTTGCACCTGGGATTGTCACGGGAGCTTTTCTCGGGGCGGCCCTGGGAGTAATCATACACCCGTACTTCCCGTTCGTTGACGTTGCAGAAATTACCATTGTGACAATGATAGCATTCTTTGGGGGAATCTCCAAGGCGCCGATTTCCGTTCTTATAATGGGAACAGAAATGACCGGCGGCTTCGGCCTCTTCCTGCCACTGATGCTTGCGACCACCGCTTCGTACTTCGTATCCGGAACTAAATACTCCATATACCGGGCACAGGTCAAGAACAGGGAAGCCTCGCCTGCCCACAGGCATGAATACGAGCGCCCTGTGATGGACCAGGTTTCGGTTTATGATGCAATGGCCACAGACTACCCTTCGACAGACCCAGAAAAGACCCTCAGGGAAGTTGTTGCTCTCCTCAGATCAACGCGGACAAAGACCATAGTGGTTGAACAGAATCACCACCTTCTTGGAACCCTTTCAATCGAGAACATCAGGCAGGATATGGACCTCTCCTCCACCAGGGTCGCTGACGTGATGACAAAAGATTCTCCCACCATAACTCAGGACGAGAATATACACGTCGCCCTTGATATGCTCACCCGGACATCTACAGGTAAGCTTGTTGTCGTTGACTCCAAGGACAGGCATAAAGTGCTTGGAACTATAGGTTTCGCAGACGTGGCAGAAGCCTACAACCGTGAAGTGAGGAGAATAAAACTGCGGCAGCTTGAGCAGTCATGAATTTTCGTCCCCCTATTAGTAGAAAAGTAGAAATCCCTTGATTACTGTACGAAAAAAGGCAGGATGCATATCGACAGTACCCAGTACGGAACCATCAGGCAGTTCGAGCCACGTGACATATCGAGAATACTGGAGATAGCAGAAGGTTCCCTGAGCGAGTACTACACAAACAGCCTCGTCATAGACCTTTATGAATCATGGCCTGATGGATTCAATGTCTACACCATAGACGATACAATCGCAGGTTTCATGATCTGTGCAAGAAACACTCCCAATGAAGCCAGAATTCTAATGTTTGCAGTGGACAGGGAGTTTCGCGGGAAAGGCATTGGCGTTTCCCTCATGAAGGATTTTCTTGCCTTTTGCGGCAGAAATGGATTCATCAGCGTGAAGCTGGAAGTCAAGACGGACAATACCTCTGCAATTGATTTTTACAAGAAATTCGGGTTTGTGATCACATCAAGGCTCAGAGCCTATTACAGCGATGCCTCTGATGCTTTCACAATGTGGAAAATAATTTAGAAGACGGAAACTTTTCCGTCCACGAACATCTGGGTGAGTTCGCTTATTTTCTCTAGTCTTTCGTCGGCTATTCTTCTTATGTTATTCTTCAGCTTGGAAGGATCAACATTGTCTGCGTAGATCACCTGAAGGCTTGCTACGTGTGGGTCATCTATCCTTCTTCCAATCTGTGAAACAATCCTCACGTGTATTTCTTCCACGTCGTTTCCGTGTTCCTTCACAACGTCCTGCGCGATTAGATTGGAAAGCACATTGTAGAGTTTTCCAACGTGGGTGACTGGGTTCTTTCCGGCTGCAGCCTCCATGCTCATTGGCCTGTAGGGGGTAATCATGCCTGTGACTCTGTTTCCCCTGCCCACTGAGCCGTCGTCGCCGTTCTCCATTGAAAGCCCGGTAACCGTGAGGTAGTGGCCCGTTCCCTTGCCTTCTTCCTCGTCTGCTGTGTTGATGAAAATCTTGACATCATTGTCAGTGAGGCCCTCAGCGTTCTTCGTGATTGCTTCCCTGAGTTCTTCCTTTATGGAGAAGTACTGGGGGTCGTCCTGGACGAATTTATCAACATAAGCTGCTGCAACTGTAAGGTTGATTGTTTCCTTCTGCCTGAATCCCATAACCTTTATGTCGTATCCAATGGCAGGAAGCTTTGCCTTGAACTGTGCGCCGTTGAGATATTTCTCTGTTTCATAAACCAGCTTCTCTGTGTCGGAGTATGGCGCAAAGCCAACGCCGAATGATGTATCGTTTGCCCTCAGTTTTGAAGTATCATAAATCTCTGTCAGGTCCACCGAACCGTGCCCTATCCTGCAGTCGATCATGACATCTGATTCAAGATCAAGATGCTTGAAATTGTTGTTGAGATACTCCCTTGTCGCCTTTATGGCGATTGCCTTATAGGGTATCCTCTCGTTTCCGACCTTTGTGGTGGCCCTTCCGCTCAGAAGTATATAGGTTGGTTCCAGCACCAGCCCTCCACCGAACTTTGGAGCTGACTGACCGCCTACAACCTCAACCTGATCTGTATTATGATGGAGAATTTTTCCGTATTCCTTAAGGTAATACTTACTCAAAGCTCTGCTGACTGATTCTGCAATTCCATCGGAAACACTGTCCGGGTGTCCTATTCCCTTTCTCTCGACTATCTCGACATCTCTTTTGTGCGTTGGTATCTGAGTGATTCCCTCTACCGCAATGTTCCTTTCCATTGTATTGCCTCTTGGCGTGGGATTTTAAATTTAAGATAAAGGTTTTGTATTCTACTCCGCCAAATTACCCTCAAAGCATTTTAATTACTGTTGGTAATAGAGATAATCACTAGCATGACACGCACATGAAAATGAATTAAGGCAGTGTGTTATCTGCAAATATAATGAAAATCTTGGCCAGTGTTGACAACAAAACAGACCTTGATACATTCCTGAAAGGAATTTCCAGTTATGTCACGGAAATTTTTGCAAGCGGAGGCACACACAGGTTCCTTGCAAACGCGGGCATAGAGGCCACAAACATTTCCAGCCTGACCGGATTTGAGGACCTGCTTCAGGGCAGGGTCAAGACCCTGCATCCTGCAATATTTTCAGGCATACTTTCCAAGCGTGATGAAGCCGGGACAAAGCAGCTCCAGGAACATGGATTTCCTGAGTTTGACATGGTTATAGTGAACCTCTATCCGTTTGAGGAGGCTGCAAAGAGCAATGATCTGGACCGCATGATAGAGAACATTGATATTGGTGGATTCTCACTGCTCAGGGCAGCAGCCAAGAATTACGAAAACGTGGTTATTCTCTCAGATCCCCTGCAATATGCTTCAGTACAGGAAGAACTTTTAAGAAATTCAAAAATTTCAGCTGAAACACGGAAAAGCCTTGCACTTAAGGCATTTGCAAGGGCATCTGATTACGATATCGCAATATACAACTCACTTGCAAAGAATTTTCTGGGCACAGCCCCTTCAAGGCTTTTTGTGAGAGGAGTAAATGGGAAGGAACTCAGATATGGTGAAAACCCTGACCAGAAGGGATACATGTACTCTGACGGAAGCACCAAAGGAATAGCCAATGCTGAGCAGCTTCAGGGAAAAGAACTCAGTTACAATAATCTTCAGGACGCGGATGCAGGGTTTGAGGCCATACTTGAGTTTAGTGAACCTACCGCGGTTGTTCTGAAACATAGCACACCCTGTGGGGTCGCAACAGCGGATACAATTTCCGAAGCCCTGAAAAGAGCTATTGCCGCAGATCCTGAATCAGCCTATGGCTCCGTCATGTCATTCAACCGGACTTTTGACAATGACTGTTTTGAAACCATCAGGAAAATGCTTGTAGAGGTGGTAATTGCACCTGACTACACGGAGGAAGCGCTGGAATCCCTGAAGAAGAAAAAGAATCTCAGGGTCCTGAAAGTTCCATTGGTGGCGGATGACAGCTTCAGGGTCAGGTCGATCTCAAACGGATTTATCGTTCAGAACAGGCTGAAAACAGATTTTGACAATCTTATCCTTAAAACTGAAAAACCATCCAGTGAAAAGCAGATCAGTGATCTCAAGTTTGCATGGAAGGTTGTCGCACACTGCAAGAGCAACGCAATCGTCCTTGTGAAGGATGGTGCCACTGTTGGAATAGGGGCGGGACAGACTTCCAGGATAGAGGCTCTCCGGGGAGCGGTTGGACGCGCAGGGGAAAAATCCAGGGGAGCTGTGCTCGCATCGGATGCATACTTCCCATTTTATGACAATGTTGAACTTGCTGCATCATCCGGAATAAGCTCCATAATCCAGCCAGGGGGTTCCATAAGAGACGATGAGGTTATCGCAAAGGCCCAGGAACTCGGGATTTCAATGTATTTCACGGGAAAGAGGGTATTCCTGCACTGATTACAGTAGTACCTGAAAGACTAAGAAAGCAACAAGAAAGCCGGAAACGGCTCCTCCATTTATCATGGGGAGCCCTGGTGCCGGCTTAGAAACCTTTGTGAACAGGAGAAGGGCCATGCCAATGATTGACCCGATGAGTGGCAGGAGCAGGAATGCAAGGAAATTTGCCTGGCCATAAATCGCAGACGACACCACCATGATGCTTGGAAACACCATGTCCCCGAATCCCAGCAGCAGGACTTTCTTGTCACCTTTTTCACCGCTCTCGCTCAGGTTCAAGTCCTTTAGCTTCAGACCTTTCTCCCCTGGAAAAACGAAGAGCAGGGGCAATTTCTCGTCGACGGCCACCCTGGCAAGGCTGACCATGTGTTTTGTCCTGTACACGGCTATGTAGTCGTAGATTGCAAAGACCAGCAGGAAACCCACGGATGCCCATACCCCGATAACCAGACCCCAGATCGAGGCAACACCTGAGACCAGGAAGAATCCGGCCGCGTCCACCACGTACCATTCGTTCTTGAATATCATCAGGAGAACCATTATGGCTGGTGCTGCGAATATTATGATATAATACTGAAGCTCCGTCTGTGCAATGAAGGCTCCAAGATACAGCCACACGTAAAAGACCACGTACGCAATGACGGCAATAAAGACCCATCTGAGGATGCCTGCGAGTTTCTTTCTTCCGAGGAAGATAACGATTCCAGAGAATACCAGTGCGGCAACAAGGTAATAGATTATGTAGGAAGCACCTGCGGTGGGGCTGGATGGAGCGGGCTGCAGGCCGGAATCGATTATCAGTAAGGAGAGGAAAGTTGCGAATAATGAAGAAAAGATGAAAAGCAGTATGCTTGAGATCTCAGGAAGCCTGCTTCTTATCGCTTTTGTCACTCCCTTTCTTTTTTGACTTGTTGTACTGGCAGTCTATTTTGGGGCAGAACTTCCATGCCCTCTTGTTTCTGAATGCTATTATCAGAGGAGCTCCGCAATGTTCGCAAACTTCTCCCGTGTTCTTTAGCTGACCCATCTGTGGAAGAGCATATGTGACCGTACAGGAAGGGTAATTTGAACAGCCCAGGAATCTCTTGCCGAACCTTGACTGCCTCACAACCAGGTTTCCGCTGTCCGTGGGGCATGTGCCCATGACTGACTTGTTTGAGTTGTACTCGCACTTCGGGTTGATGCACTTTGTTTCTGGAGATTGTCCCTTGCGGATGATCCTTATTAGGGGCAGGCCGCAGACTTCGCATTTCTGGTCAAGAAGCTGCGGTGTTCCACGCACCGGGCTGGCAAAATCTATGCTGCAACCCTCTTCCTCGCACTTCAGCCTGGAATAGTCCTTGTTCCTCAGGAGAACTATGTCCTTGTCGTGGAACGGGCACTTGCCTATGGGATTTCCACGTCTCAGTGCCGAGATGATAGTCTCCTTTATGATCTGCTCCTTGGTCTTAAATTGCCTTAGAACGTCCAGGAGCATGTCCTTGGAGATCTGCACAACTTCGCTCTTCTTTCTCTCCTTGTTGGCTATCCCGTCCATCTCGCTCTCAAGCGTTGCGGTCATGTCCGGTTCTGTTATGGTTGACTGGACCATCAGAAGTGCCTCGATGAGACCCATGCCGAGGTAGGTCGGCCTTACAGGATTTCCCTCGATAAAGCCTCTCTGCTGCAGTTTTTCAATGATATCATGCCGGGTGCTCTTCGTGCCGAGGTTCAGATCCTCCATCTTCTTGATGAGAGACGCGAGATCATATCTTCTTGGAGGCTTGGTTTTCTCTTCGTTGAGATTCCACTCCTTCCCCCTTACATCAGAGCCAGGCTTCAGTTCCGGTATGATTGTTTCGTCGATTTTCCTGTACGGGTAGAGTTCCAGCCACCCCCTATCCGTCACTGTCTGCCCCTTGGCTTCAAAATCGTGGCCGTTCACATCGATGTGTGCTTCTGTGACCTCCTTCTTCCCTTCCCTGTACAGGGTTGCAAGGAACCTCCTTACCACCAGTTCATAGACCCTGGCATGATCAGACTTCAGGTCTCCCTTCTTGGCCGCCGATACAGGATAAATGGGGGGGTGGTCGGTGGCCTCCGTGCGCCCTCTTGACGGCCTGATGGTTTCCTGATCAAGCACCTTTTTCACGTCATCGGAAAACTCTGTTGCAAGGAGCTTGTTCAGTATTCCCTTGAGGTTAATTGATCTCTGGTACACCGTGTTGTCGGTTCTTGGATAACTTATGTAACCACGGGTGTAGAGGTCTTCGGCAATCTTCATTGCCCTGGCCGGATGAACCCCGATTCTTGAGGCTTCCCGGATGAATTCAGTAGTGTTGAATGGCGGGGGCTTGTATATCCGCTCCTCATTCCTGGAGAAGTCCCTGACTGTGCCATTCTTTCCGTCAACTTCCCCGAAAATCCTGTCGGCATCCTCCTTCTTCCAGATTGCCCCTTCCTTGTAGTGGCCCATGAAATCCCTTCTCTTGTTGAACAGGATGCTGATGGTCCAGTAGGGCTGTTCCTTGAAATTATTGATTTCTATTTCACGCCTGACAATGAGGGCCAGAGTGGGTGTCTGTACCCTCCCGACAGAGAGGAAATTCTTGCCAAGCCTGTTGGAAGTCAGTGAGAAAAATCTCGTAAGAACCGCGCCCCAGAAAAGATCGATCTCCTCCCTTGCGGAAGCAGATTGTGCAAGATCATCGTCAACCTCAGCCAGATCGCCAAAAGCCGTTCTTATATCATCTGGCGTCAGTGCGCTGAACCTTGCACGTTTGATTTCAGGGTGCGATTTTATCTTGTCAAGCACATTCTTCTTAACTATGTCAAGAGCCTCCACGCCAATGAGTTCCCCCTCACGATCATAGTCAGTAGCCACTATTATGCTCTCGGCTTCATGAGTGAGTGCCACCAGGCTGTTGAAGGCACTCTTGTTCGTGACCTTGTGGACTATCCTCGAACCTATGAGGTGCTCAAGGTCAGTCGATTTCCAGTCTTTCATTTCATCAGAAAAATCTATGGCAACTATGTGCCCGCTGAGTGGAATAACAACGTGTGAATCTTCACCTTCCCCAAACTCAATGTAGTTGAGACCTTTTGATCTCTTCTGCTTTGATTTGCCGTCGGAGAGAATGTAAGCGATCCTTCTGGCCGCATCAGCCTTTTCTGTAATTATAACTTTTCTTGGCGCACTATTCTCTTGCAATGAATCGACCATTAAATGCTTCTTTTATTAAGAGGTTTTCACTCGGAAGAGGCTGTCAACTCTTCGTTGATGTTTGCAGGATTTACACCTATTTCGGATTATAACCATTCATAGGAATCCACAAGATTCTAAACTGTTGAGGGCACTCAAATCCGTGGTCCAGAGATACACGCCTTCCCAGGAGGTCATGGATCTCATGGAAATTTTCACTGAAATCATGAACTATTCCATAGATATAGCCCTCAATAAGATCTAACACCAGAGAAGAGCATCTTCTACGAAATATATCCCACTGTCAAGGACATGAAGATACCCACATACTATATTCCGCCTGCAATCACCAAAGCTATTGCCATGGTGAAGTCATATCGCAAATCCGTGAGGAAAGAGAAGAGGAAAGCAGACAGTATCAACAAGAAGATCAGGAAGAACGCGAAAAACGCAGGGTCAGATCACAGGTTCCTCATGCACCAGTCATTTCCATACGTGCGCATTGCACCCATGATTAAGTACAAGACTGCATGAGAAGGTCTGCCAACAATACAGTAAACCAAAAGCGAAACCATAAGTGCAAGCATTCAGAGCTCGGAATGTGGGCCATTGACCCGAAAGAGCGGGCGGACTTTGTACTGCGAAAACTGTGACATGTTCATGGATCGCGCTGTTAACGCATGCATAAACCAGGCAAAAAGGGGTCGCGTGAGGCTCATGCGATCCTTCCGAGAGGAAAAAGGTCCCCCAGTTGGAGTTGTGAAGCAGTTAAAAGATGGGGAGCGGGTGGCGGGAGGTCAGATCATATCAACTACGATTTGACGGAGTTACTCAGAAGCACATTTTTCATGATGGATCATAAATATATTCGGTATTGGAATCTTGAAGTGTTGATAATTCACTATGAAAAGTACGCCGGTATTTCCATAGAAAGCTGTGAAGGAGTATACAGGCCGGCAGAAGACACATTCCTGATTCTAGATAACATCATGCCTGGAAACAGGGTTCTGGAGGTTGGCTGCGGCACAGGGATCATATCGGTGTACTGCGCCAAAATCGGAAGGGATGTCACTTGCTGCGATGTTGCCCCTGCCGCAAGGATGTGTGCAGAAAAGAATGCCATAAGAAATCGTGTGGACATTGAGATTGTTGACTCACAGCTCTTCAGGAATATAACGGGCACATACGATACCATAGTGTTCAATCCACCCTATCTTCCCACGGATGACAGGTATGAGGAGTCTGAACAGTGGGACGGTGGACAGGACGGTTTCGACATCATCAGGCCTTTCCTGAAGACAGCTGCAGATCACATGGAGGATCACGGTTCAATTTACATCATCCTCTCGAGCCTTACAGATGTGCAGTCCCTGATAAGCGAGTTTGAAGGGTATTCATTCAAGGAGAGGGCCAGGCAGTCATTCTTTTTCGAGACAATATACCTATACCAGGCATTCAAGAGGATTGCTCCCGGGAAGGAAGAGAGCTGAATTCCTGCCTTCTTTCATCAGGAAGTGACACCTTGAGGGTGAGGTTTTCAACAGCGGTCACCCTGACAAGGTCCCCTTTGCTGATCATTTCAAAATCAGTGGATTCTGCGTTCCATACCTGGGAATTGATGGCCACCCTGAGAATGGCACGCCTCTTGTCCAGTACCTTTGCATTCTTCCCTATCATTGCGTCCTTGCCTGTGAGCGGCCCCTGCCCGAACGGGTAACGGAGAAGAGTTCTGGTGATCCACGAACCAATCGCTGCGCCAACCAGGAGAAAAATAACCGTGTAAAGAATCAGAGTGTTATAAGATATGAGCATTCCAGAAATAATTAATTCATGGGATATAATTTTCACCAGTCAGGTACTTATACCAGACAGAACAACGAAAAAAACCCTCCGGGATCTTGTTCTCACATATGGCATAGTTTTAAGCTTGAAAACAATGGGGTATTAACCAAATGGGCACCATTCAGGACAGAATCAAGGAAATAGAGGAAGAGATCCACAAGACGGAGTACAATAAGGCTACCCAGAAGCATATTGGACTTCTCAAGGCAAGGCTCTCCAAGCTGGAAATGGAAGCCCAGTCACAGAGAAAAGGCGGTGGGGAAGGTTTTTCCATACCAAAGTCCGGAGACTCCACCGTGGCACTGGTTGGTTTTCCAAACGTTGGGAAAAGCAGCCTTCTGAACAAGCTTACTTCCCAGGAAAGCGAGATTGGAAATTTTGCATTCACCACCCTGACAGTCATACCCGGCACATTGAACTACAAGGGTGCCCAGATACAGATACTGGATCTGCCGGGGATCATAGAGAACGCTGCCGTGGGTTCAGGCAGAGGAAGGGAGATTCTGAGCATGGTGAGAAACGCGGACCTTGTCCTGGTGATAACTGACGTTGCTGCCAAGGGTGTGGACAAGATTATCTTTGAACTTCATCGTGCCGGCATAGTGCTGAACAGGAGAAGGCGCAACATATCCATAAAGAAGGGAAACAGCGGCGGAATAAGGATTCACAAACCCCGTAAAGTGAGCATCCAGGATGATGAGATCAAGGATGTGCTGAAGGAGTTCAGGATCACAAACGCGGACGTGTTCATACGGGAGACCATAACAATGGATGACCTGATTGACCACCTTAAGGGAAATACGGTATATGTTCCCGGTGTATTCATTGTCAACAAGATCGACCTCCCGCACAACCCCGAGAGAATAGAGAAGCTGAGGAGCTTTGGGAAAGTAGTCACGGCCTCAGCGTCTGCAAATATGGGCATAGAAGACATGAAGGAGGAAATCTACCAGTCTTTGAAACTGATAAGGGTCTACCTCAGGGAAAAATCAGGGAAGGTGGACATGGAAAGGCCCATGGTGGTGAGAAAGGGAGTTGTGGTGAGGGAAGTGGTTAGGAAGATCAGCCGTGAAATGCTGGAATCCTTCAGGTACGCTATAATTTCCGGTCCGCAGAGAAAACAGGCCGAACTCAGGGTCGGTCTTGAATACGAGCTGCTCGACAGCGATGTAATGACCATAATCAGCAGGAATTGAGGGTGTAAAACTTGATAATCGCCAGGAATGTTAAATTCTACGGCCAGGTGCAGGGTGTGAATTTCAGGCGCAAATCAGCGGATCTGGCAAGAACCATGAACCTCGCAGGCTGGGTCAGGAACCATGATGACGGATCTGTTGAGGCACACATAGAGGGTGAACCGCAGGCAATCCAGTCGATGATCCACCAGTGCTGCACCGAACTTTTTCCTGCCAAGGTAGAGAAATTTGAATCCCATGAGGACGAGGTCAGGGGATATCAGGACTTCATTGTAATCAGGTGACTACCTCGTACGGATACCCAAGTTCCTTAACCTTCTCAAGGAGATCCGCCAGATGCTTCCCGTCCCTCACATTGACCGTGAAAGCGACTGCCTGATGGCCAACCGGAGTGCCTCTTGCGAGATTGTCAACCTGAGCGTGGTAGATGTTCCCGCCCGCAGATGATAGGACTGAAGCTATTCTGAACAGGGTACCGGGCTTGTCTGGTATCCTGAAGTCAATCCTTACCAGCTTTGATTCAATCTGAAGGGACTTGTAAATAATTTTGGAGAGCAGCAGAAAATTCATGTTCCCGCCTGAAAGGACAACCACGGTCTTTTTTCCCTTTACATCGATCTTGCCGTCCATGAGGGCGGCCAGGCCCGAAGCTCCCGAAGGTTCAACAAGAGTCTTGTTTCTTTCAAGAAGTTTGTAAATAGCGTGTGCAATGGATTCATCGCTCACTGTAACAATGTGGTCAACATATTTCTGCACGGCCCTGAAAGTCAGCTCACCGGGAAACTTTACTGAAATACCGTCCGCAATGCTCTGTCCGCTCGTATGCGGAACTATCTTGCCTTCCTCCATGGACTTCTTCATGGATTCCGCCAGTTCTGACTCGACTCCAATGATCTTCACGTCCGGGTTAATGTTCTTGGCTGCAATGGCAACGCCGGAGATGAGCCCCCCGCCACCGACAGGAACCACTATTGTGTCAACCTCCCTGAGGTCCTCCATGATTTCCAGGCCAACCGTTCCCTGGCCTGAAATGATATAGGGATCGTTGAATGCCTCTATGAAGACCCTGCCTTCCTTTTGCATGATTTCATCCGCAGTGGCCTTGGCATCCGTATAGTCTGAACCGCTGAGAACAACTTCTGCCCCGTAGCCCTGAACCGCACTGATCTTGGCAGGCACAGAGTACTCGGGCATTACGATCTTCGCGCTTATGCCGTTGTACTTTGCAGCGTATGCCACACCCTGCGCATGGTTTCCGGAACTGGCTGTGATAACTCCTTTTTGCATCTCATCTTCCGTAAGTTTCGAGGCTCTGAACAGCGCACCTCTGGCCTTGAAAGAGCCTGTCTTCTGGTGGTTCTCCATCTTGAAATAGATCTCCCCGCCCAGCATTTCGCTGAATGTGTTTGATCTCAACAGTTCAGTCCTGTTGGCTTTGCCCTTCAGGTACTCCCGTGCCTCTTCTATTTCTTTAAGTTCCGGCAATCCGTCTTTCATTTGTTCCACCGTGATTAGAGCTTTGTGTAAAGCTCATTAAGTGCGTTTCTGTATATCTCCTCGGAATCCTCCATGAAGAACTTCATCTTCATCCTTTCGGATTCCACCAAGTTCTCGTTCTTCAGAGATTTCAGGTTGATCCTGATGTTCTGCAGGACTCCCTTGAGTGCAGCCATTGAGAATTCAAGGGAACAACCCGCATCCGTTATGGCATTCTTGTTTCCATGCGTGACTAGCAGAGCGGAAATTCTAAGGATTTCCTGTGACACCGAAGCAATTCTCCATGGAACCTTTATGGCGATCTTTGTGGCTTTTTCAATGCTCTCCTGCCTTGCCTTCTTCTCTTCGCTGGTCTCCCTGGGCATTTTCCATGCATTGACAATCATGTTGAAGGCGTCCTCGTCCAGTTTCATAAGTTCCCTTAATTCACTGCTTAACTCATTGGACCTCGTTCTGACATGTTCCATCATTTTCTGGTTTTCCTCGTAACCCTTCTTTCCAATTGTCAGGCCGGCAACCATTGAAGTCAGCGACGCGCCCACAATTGCCACCATGCCGCTTGCCGCACCCCCTCCTGGAGCCGGGCTCGGACTTGCAAGTCTTTCTATAAAACTGTCAAGAGATTCCATTTTTATCCCCACATCTTCCTTTCCAATATCTGGTCGCCCTTAAAGCCATTGAGCTGAAGGTAGAACTTTGCTGATTCAATTATTGCATCCAGTGGAACCAGGCCTACAACCTCTGATTCAACAACCGACACACCGTATCTTGAAGCTTCAAGCTTCACCAGCTCGAACACCCGGTGAATTGGTGTTTTCTTGTAGTTGGTGAGGTTCATCGAAATCTGGACCATCTTCTTGTCATCGAGGAAGAAGGCCAGTGCCTTGACAAAGGTGAAGCCCCCATCCCTTGCCCTCAGCGCTTTGGCTATCTTCTTGCCCATATTCATGTCCTGAGTGTTCAGGTTAACATTGTACGCTATGAGGAAATCCCTGACACCGATTATGCTGGCTCCCGCCGGCCCCACTTTTTCAGGGCCGAAGTCGGGCTTCCATACTGGATCGCCCATGGATGCCTTGAGTTCCTCGAACTGGAAACTCTTGCTCCTGATGTTTTCCAGGTTCTTCCGGTTCTCCTGAAGAGCTGCATCCCCATACATGTATACCGGGATGGACAGTTCTTCACCCACCCTCTTGCCAAGGAGACGGGCAAGTTTGACACAATCCTCCATTGTTGTGCCTGCTAACGGTATAAAGGGTATGACATCCGAAGCGCCGAACCTCGGATGTTCGCCAGAGTGCCTGTTGAGGTCTATCAGGGTAGAGGCTTTTGCAATGCCGGCAAACGCTGCATCTACCGCATGCTCAAGATCCGCCACGAACGAGACAACACTTCTGTTATGATTTTCATCAAGCTCCACATCAAGCAGCTTCACCCCACTGACAGAAGTTATTGCTGCAACGATCTGGTCAACCTTATCACGATTGCGGCCCTCACTGAAGTTAGGCACGCATTCGACAGTCTTCATGAATTAGAAATGGCAAGGTTAAATATTAAACTTTGAAACTTCACAATCTCGCTATGATGTATACATAACGGTATGTATGGTTATAGTTTCTATATAGGCGCTACTACGTCATGGTTTCCATCGATTTTGGACGAAAATTCAGGTCAACCTTACCATGAAGAAAAATGGCTTTTCCCCGCATCCGCCGTGAGGTTTATAAGCCAGCTTCACATTGTAATTTAAGACACAAAAGTCGTAGTGTGAATGAAGAAAAACATATATGATCAGAATGTGTAAAACAACAGTTATCATGATGTTGATCAGACCAGATAATATATTACCCGGATGGATTCCACTGTTACCAGAATTGGTAAACCACCAGTAACTGAAAATGGTGATAAATTATTAGAAGTACTTCGGCAGAATGATAACGTTACCGACAAAGCGAAGTGAGATTATGATTAGTGAGCAGGAACACAAGATTAAGAAGATAATAAAGAGAGACGGAACTGAGGTAGAATTCGTCACATCAAAGATCTCCAGAGCAATTTACAAAGCAATGCTTTCAGTGAAAACCGGATCGATGAAGGAAGCTGACGAGGTTGCTGCCAAAGTTGTTAAGGAAATTGAGAAGGAAACCCTTGTTCCCACTGTTGAACAGATTCAGGACAAAGTTGAAAGTGTTCTGATGGCCTCCGCCAGGAAGGGCAACAGATACAATGAAGTGGCCAAGGCATACATATTATACAGAGAGAGGAGACGGACAATAAGGGAAGAAAAGGCAAGACTCGGTGTCACGGATGACCTTAAACTTTCAATAAACGCGATCAAGACCCTTGAGGCCAGGTACCTGCTCAAGGACGAAGAGGGCAAGATCGTGGAAACTCCGAGCCAGATGTTCAGGAGAGTTGCAACACACATTGGTGTAGTCGAATTACTGTATGATTACAGGGCTTTCCAGAAAACAGGCAAGCATCCCAGGGATGGAAAAGTTTTCGGAACACTTTCAAAGACACAGCTGGAAATACTGGAGAGGGCACACGGCCACCTGGTTAGCGAAAACGAAATCACAGGCACGTTTGACGCATTCCTGGACTACGTTTATACAAAGCCCACCACAGCCGCGGATACCATAGAGAAGTACAATGATGTCATGTGCAAACTGGAATTTGTTCCGAATTCGCCCACACTCATGAATGCCGGAGCCAGGCTGGGCCAGCTTTCAGCGTGTTTCGTGCTCCCCGTTCCAGACAGCATAGAGGACATATTTGAGTCTCTGAAGTACCAGGCCATGATACACAAATCCGGTGGCGGAACCGGATTCTCGTTCTCCAGACTAAGGGAAAAGGATGATCTCGTAGGATCCACAAAGGGGGTAGCTTCCGGGCCTGTTTCTTTCATGAAGATATTCGACATCACAACTGATGTGATCAAGCAGGGGGGAAAGAGAAGGGGTGCCAACATGGGAATCCTGAGATACGACCATCCTGACATCATGGACTTCATCATGAGCAAGGATGCAGAGAACACCATCCTGAGTAACTTCAACATATCTGTTGGAATGACTGATGAATTCTTCGAGAAGCTTGATTCAGATGAGTACATTGATCTTAAGAGCCCAAGGAGCGGCAGAATAATCAACAGGGTAAAGGCCAAGACGATGTGGGAGACTATCATCAACAAGGCCTGGCAGACTGCTGACCCCGGACTTATATTCCTTGATGAAATCAACAGGAAGAACCCCGTCAGGCACCTTGCGGACATAGAGGCCACAAATCCATGTATTACAGGCGACACTCTTGTATACACATCAGAAGGCATCAGGAGAGCCAGGGACCTCAACAGGGAAGGTAACCCAATCGACGTGGTCACAGACGGAAGGAACTCCTTGGGGAAGATCCAGCACGCCTCCAATATGATTTCGACAGGTGTAAAACCAATTGTCAGGATTAGGACGAGGGAGGGTTACAGTGTCAAAGTCACTGAAGACCACCTGATTCTCAGCCACGAGAGAGGCTGGATCAAGGCTGGGAACCTCAGGCTTGGAGAAAAGATAAGGATTCTCAACAGGCCAGGAGCTTTCGGCAGAGGGGGCAACCTAGAAGAAGGAAGAGATCTAGGATGGCTTGTTGGCGATGGGCACGTAAACACAGGAAATGGCAACAACAGAGCCGTACTTTCCTTCTATGACAACGATAGACCTCTTGCAGAGGATCTTGCATCATACGTAAACAATGTTGTTAGAGCCCCACAAGTTGGGCTTATTGAGAACAAGCTCAATGTTCCAGAAGTTGTGTTCATGGGTAACGAAGAGATGCAGGCTGGATTCCTTCAAGCGCTCTTTGAGGCAGATGGAACTGTTTCCAGCGCCTCACGAACAAAGCATAGCATAAGGCTTGCCTCAATCAGTGATGAACTGCTTCGGGAGACGCAGATGGTTCTCCTGAACTTCGGCATTTACAGCAGGATATACAGGAAAGGAAGCCAACTCAAGCGGCTCCCTGAGCCTGGTAGGAATCCCGCATACTACAACACTCAACCATATCATGACCTTGTGATTACAGGAGAGAGCCTTGTCACATTTGCTGACAAGATTGGATTCCTCTCAGAACCCAAGAACGGTAAGCTCAAGAAAATTGTTGAAGGCTACACAAAGGAGACATCCAGCAACAACTGGCTTGCAACCGTTGAATCAAGAGAAGAAGAAGGTGAGGAGGAAGTCTTCGATCTCATAGAGCCAATAACCCATTCCTTTGTTGCAAATGGTATAGTTGTCCACAACTGTGGTGAACAGCCCCTTATGCCTTATGAGCCCTGCAACCTTGGTTCAATAAATCTAGGCAAGTTTGTGAAGGACGGAGAAGTTGACTGGGCGCATCTCAAAGAGGTCATACACCTCTCCACAAAATTCCTTGACAATGTCATAGACGCCAACAAATTCCCTGTGGACAAGATTGAGAAGATGGCGAGGACCACCAGGAAGATTGGACTGGGATATATGGGATTCGCGGATCTCCTCGTGCTTATGGGAATTCCATACAACAGCGGAGATGGCCTTGAAATGGCTGAGAAGGTAATGAGCTACCTTGAGGATGAATCTCACGAGGAATCCAGGATACTTGCTGAGGAAAGAGGCGTATTCCCCGGCTGGCACGGATCTACCTACGATCAGGAAGGAATACTCAGAAGAAACTCCACCACCACAACAATAGCCCCAACAGGAACAATTTCCATCATAGCAAACTGTTCCTCATCAATTGAACCACTGTTTGCAATAGCATTCGTGAGGCACGTGCTTAACGGACAGGAACTCATGGAAGTCAACCCTATCTTCGAGCAGATACTGAAAGACAGGAACCTCTTCTCAGAGGACCTAATGCACGAAGTGGCAAAGACAGGAAACCTCCACGAGGTTGACCTCCCGGAAGACATCAAGAAGATATTTGTCACGGCACATGAGATTGACCCTGAATGGCACGTCCTCATGCAGGCAACATTCCAGAGGTACTGTGATTCAGGAGTGTCCAAGACCATCAACCTCCCTGCCGATGCGACACCACAGGATATCGCCAAGGCATACCTGATGGCACACGAACTCCACTGCAAAGGAATAACTGTCTACAGGGACAGAAGCAAGTCCGAGCAGGTGCTGTACAGCGGAACCAAGTCAAGGATGGAAGAAAAGAAGAAGGCACCCGAGCCGAAGCAGCCGGAAGCAGAAAAGCAGACAATTGAGCTCATGACTTCTGTTCCCGACAAGTACCTGAAGCTCAGTGCAACATTCGATCCAGCCTGCCCCACTGGAAAGTGTGACAAGTAACCAACAATCCCTCCCTTTTTTATTTTAGATTCAAGTCATTTGGTTCAGGGCCTGAAGTTTGGTCAGATTATTATACGCCTTATATTTTGAATAACCATGAGATTTGGGAAAAAGTCTGCTTATCTGCTGCTTTTCCTCTTCGTGGCACCGGCATTGCTGTTGACTCCAGTGGATGCACATAACCCAAAACCCGTTTCCAGCGCCACCATGGATTTTTCAATTGCTGAACTCAATATTACAGAAACAGGGCTGCCCAATGGGGCCGCCTGGGGATTCTACCTGACATCCACAGGCAGCACCAACAGCGAGTCAGATCAGGGTTTCCAATTCAACTCTACCGACTTTAGGACATATGTTGAACTTTTCAATTTACCGACCGGAGAATATTCAATATCCTCAGACTACGCACTTGGTACATCCGGAGTGGTCTTCAGCCAATCCGTTGGGAGCTACTACCTGAGTGGGTCATTGAATGTGGTGAACATTCACTTCTACAGGGTGAACATAACAACATCCGGCCTGCCGGGAAATGTACCCCTGTTACTGTCGCTAGACGGTTTTCGCACTGTTATGCCGGCCCATAGTTTTACTATATATATGCCCAACGGGTCTTTCCATGCTTATGCAGGGGCCAGAGACTATTATTCCCGGGACAACCTGAATTTCAACGTGAGCGGTACCCCGGTTGATGCAAACATAAATTTCGCAAGATGCTACAACATAACAATCCATTTTGAAGCTGCTGGAGGCCAACCACTTCCTGAAAAGGCAGCCGATGTCCTTGGGTCAATCACTACGTTTTACGGGCTGGAAACATCGTATGAAGGAGGGTACCATAATGGATCCTTCACCAGCTTCATGGTTCCCAATGGTACTTACAGCATAACGGTAAGCCCTGGGAGTTTCACTGAAAACATTCATTACGGGTCCGTAATCTACGCCTTGCAGCTTAAGTTGGCCTCACATCAGAAGTTCAACCTGAACGTAAATGGAAGCAGAGAGAATCTGACCCTCACCTATTCCGAAACCTATACTCCTTCTAACCTGCAGGCAAAGATATACACATACGGCGTGGAGGCTGCAATCCCCTCAGCCATACTGATAATTGCAGGAACGTTCCTGTTCCTTAACAGGAAGAGGAGGAAATAAGCATCGTTTCACATGTTTTTACCCCATTGGGTCGAGACCAAGCATTAAATATTCACAACAAATTGACTACCGTGTCAGTCAGTCTCATGTATTATAAGTTCAGCATGCCGCTGAAAGCTCCATTTACCACAAGTTTTGGAACTGAAACAAATCGCGTCGGATACATATTCCACTTGAGCGGTGATGGAATAGATGCCTACTCGGAATCCGTGGCCAATGTAGGGCCATTTTATAGCTATGAGGATAACGAGACCATCTTCCACATTGTCAGCACCTACCTCGGAGAGATGCTCCGGGACGGGCCGACCCCAAGAGATTTCATGGCAAGGGCCGAACGCATACGTGGCCACAACATGGCTAAAGCCTCAATGGAAATGCTTCTATGGGACTATCACGCAAAGAAAGAGGGCAAACCCATGCACCTTGCCGTGGGAAAGTCCAGGGGATCAGCCGACGTTGGAGTATCCATTGGAATAGAGGCTCCAGAGAAAATGGTCAAGACCATTGAAGCAGCACTGGCAAAGGGTTACAAGAGAATAAAGGTGAAAATCGAGAATGGCAAGGAAATGTCAATTCTCACCGCAATAAGGGATTCATACCCGGAAATACCCCTTAGCGTTGACGCCAACACCGATTACACTCTCAAGGATATGGAGACCTTGAAGAAACTGGACAGATTCAACCTTGTATACATCGAGCAGCCGCTGGACCATGATGACCTGGTGGATCACGCCACACTGAGAAAAAACATATCCACTCCCATTTGCCTTGATGAATCCATAGTTTCACCTGACAGGGCAAGGAAGGCATTTGAGATCGGTGCTGGAGAAATCATCAACATAAAACCGGGGCGTGTCGGAGGCTTCACAAACTCCGTGGAAATCGCCAGAATAACAAAGGAAGCAGGAGGGCATGCATGGGTTGGAGGCATGCTCGAAACGGGAATAGGCAGGTCATACAACGTTGCACTGGCAAGCAGTGACCTGATAGATTACCCTGGAGATACTTCCCCCAATGAGAAATACTTTGCAAGAGACCTTGTGAAAAACCCGTTCACCATGGTAGACGGAGTTATAAAACCAAACCAGGGGCCTGGAATTGGCGTGGACGTCGACAAGGAGTATCTCAGGGAAGTTTCCTTGGAGTCCGGAAGGTTGTTCTGAACCTTTCGCTCCCAATTATTGGTACGATTCACATGAACGACATTCCAGAATACGTGCAGAGAAATATCCATGACATCCTCAGGGACCTTGAGGAACTCGTAAAACTGGAGAGCCCTTCTACCGACAAGGCCTCCCTTGACAGAACAGCAGCATACCTTGCAGAATACGCCCATGAAAGGATTGGGATCACTCCCGAAGTAGTGGAAAACGAAAAAGCGGGGAAAAACCTTATTTTCAGAATTCCCGGAAAAGTCAACGAAAAGCCTGTCCTGATCCTTACGCATTATGACACCGTGTGGCCGGAGGGGACCCTTGAACGGATGCCTTTCAGCTTGGACGGCAACATCATCACGGGCCCAGGAGTATTCGATATGAAAGGTGGCTTAATTCAGGGGATTTGGGCGATCCGGGCACTCCTGAGGAATAACCTTGTGGAAAGGCCCGTCACATTACTGTGCACATCCGATGAGGAGATAGGCAGTGAAAGCTCCAGGGAACTTATTGAACGGGAAGCATTGAACGCCCACTGTGTCCTGGTTCTGGAAGCCAGCAAAGATGGCATGGTCAAAACGGGAAGGAAAGGTGTGGGCCTCTTCTCCGTTGAAGTAAAGGGAAAAGCAGCCCATGCAGGACTGGACCACAAGAATGGAATCAGTGCGGTAGATGAACTGTCAAGAGCCATTCTGAAGATTCATTCGCTCACAGACTATGAAAAAGGGACAACCTTGAACGTTGGGGCCATCAGCGGCGGAACAAGAAGCAATGTCGTTGCCGCACATGCAACTGCAGAAGTGGACCTAAGGGTTGAGAGCCTTCAGGAAGCCGATAGGATTACACGTGAGATCAAGGAGATAAAGCCTCACAACCCCAAGGCCACCATAAACATAGAAGGAGGGTTAAACAGGCCACCCATGGAAAGGAACCAAAGTAACGTTGATCTGTTCCTTAAAGCAAAGAAAGTAGCAGAGACTATAGGCCTTGACCTGAAAGACTGTGTAGTAGGAGGCGGAAGCGACGGAAATTTCTGTTCAGCACTGGGTGTTCCTGTGCTTGACGGAATGGGCATGGTAGGAGGTAACGCACACGCAGACGGCGAGTTTGTCTACCTCGATACAATCGCTGAAAGAACTGCCCTCCTGGCTTTGCTCCTCAGAGAACTGTGAACTGTGTTACAATTCCGGAAGTCGAAGGTGCCAGGCCGTGATTTTCTGGTATTCTGCCCCGATGGATACGGCTTCACCGTCCATGTCCCTTCTGGAAATGACCTGAAGGCCAACGGGAAGACCTTCCGCGAAACCGCATGGTACTGATAATGCGGGCATTCCCAGATAATTGAAAGGTGCCTGGAACAAGACGTATGGTGCATGCTCCTCAAGGGTCATTTTCCGGACTTCCTCCTTTGTAGGCGCAACTTTCGGCAACGCGGGCGTTAGCACGATTCTGGCATCACCCATTTCCTTCTCAAATCTGGAATAGAGCAGATCACGCTGCCTGACTGCATCGATGTAATCTGTGGCGGTTCTGGAAAGGCCGGCCCTGATTTGTTCCTTTGAAGTCTCAAGATAGATGCCCTCATTTTCTCTGAAAAGATCCCTGTGAACAGTTGCTATTTCGGCCGTGTCGATCACTTCATGCCTGGCCATCGATTCGGCTAAGACTCCCGCCCTGATGCCAACAATCTCCACAATTCCATTATCGACCAGTTTATCCAGTGCCTTTTCAACAGTCTTGCCCACAATTGTATCAGACTGGTCGAAGAATTCCCTTACCACTGCTGCCTTAACCGGTTTTCCCTGTTCTGGCAGGCTGATGTTGTACCCCATCGCCGACATCAGCAACGGTATGTCCTTTGCGAAGCGTGTCATTGGCCCAACATGGTCTAGAGACCATGATTCTGGAAAAACGCCATCTGCCGGCACTTTTCCATAAGTTGGTTTGAGTCCAGTGATGCCGCACATGGATGCAGGAATGCGAATCGACCCGCCAGTATCAGTTCCCAGTGCGAAAAGTGCCATTCCAGCCGCTACAGCTGCCGCCGAGCCTCCGCTTGAACCACCGGGGATCCTTGTGACGTCATATGGATTTGAAGTGGGTGAACTTTCCATCCCAAGGGCAAATTCGTGAGTGTTTGTCTTTCCCAGGACGTATGCCCCATAGTTCAGGATGTTGTTTACCACTGTGGCATTACTCGAGGGGACGTTGTGCTTGAAATAATCGTTCCCATAAGTGGTGGCCAGGCCTTCTGTGTCGATGAGATCCTTCACCGAGACGGGAATGCCCGTCAATGGGTTGACATTGTTGCCATTCTTCAGGATGCTTTCGGCCCTACTCGCATTTTCTTCGGCCCTAGGATCCAGTGCAAGATAGCTCCTGATCGTCCTGTCATGCTTCCCGATTCTTTCGATCAAATCGTTTAAAATATTTGTGGGAGTGGTATTACCCTCCCTTAGTTCGTTTATTGTTTCACAAATGCTTCGTTCCATACTCAATCAGTTGTGGAATACATTCCCGCATTCTTGTACTCTTCTGGTTTCCTCGCCCTTACCGTGAACACCATGCCCATGGACACCAGTGCCCAGACGAGTGCTGCGATTGGTGCGTAGACTATTGGATAAGATACGGGATATACCGTTGAGAATATGATGAACAGGAACATGAGGCTTGCAACCGCCGGCAATACAATGTGAACCAGTATATTCTTCTCAGATCCTTTGTAGATGAAGGAAACCGTGGAGTTCACAATTATGTGGACTGTCAGGGAGAATATGGTGGCCACTGTTGCAAGAAGCACGAAACCCATGAAGAGCCCGAACACGTATCCCATTGCCAGTGACAGGACGGTGTATGAAGACACTATTATCAGGAGAGCTTTTCTTGGAGAGCCGCTTGATTCATGCACCTTGGATATGGACCTGGGAAAGACATGGTTGTCCCTTGAGAAACCATACAAGTACCTGATTGCTGAGTTTGTGAACGAGAGTGAGGAGTTGAAAAAACTCTCCAGTGCGAAGAATGTTATGAGCAATGCCGGAACGAGACCCAGGACCTGTCTTGTTTCTATTGTACCGGGTATGAGTGCATTCGTGAAGCCGGACATGTTTGCGGGTCCCCATCCTATGGTGTAGGCGTATGAGAACAGTATGAAAAACAGTCCCGCTATAAGAGTGTCCGCCAGCAGGGCTCTCCCAATAGTCTTCTTTGGATTTTCTGCTTCTTCACCAAGAGTAGTGACAGAGCCATATCCCAGGAAAGACGTCACTGCGAAGATACCACCAAGGAACACCCCGTTAATTCCTGTTGGAGAATACTGCGGTGTGAAAACCGATACTGTGTTCTGGGGTCCGGATACTATTATTACAGCAATGGCTGCTGCACCGAGGGCTATCACTTCTGCCAGTCCAAAAACGATGCTGTAGTTGAGTGATGGTTTTATACCCAGATATGGTGGAATGCTCCATGCCACTATGCTGACCAGTGCAACTATTACCCATGCATATGTTGGCAATACAACTCCTGCAAGATACTGGAGTGAGTACTGTACCAGTATCACAAAGAAGAGTGGCAGAAAAGCCAGATCCGCAATCTGATAGCCTATCAACAGCAGTCCCGTAAAGATGCCGAGAAAGGGTCCCGCACTTCTGGATACGTAGGCATAGTATCCGCCTGCGTGAGACACTTTTTTGCTGTATTGATGTATGGCAACGATTGTAAACAGCACAGCTATAAACGCGATCACGAAGGATAACGGCACAGAGCCGCCCGCGTATGCAGAACCTGCCGTAATCGATGCTACGATGGCAGCTGGAGCAGTGGAGGATACCCCCTGAAAAACAACTCTCCAGAAACCGATAGCATTGTGTTTAAGTTCCGTGTCACTTGTTGTCATGTTACACACCCCATGATGCAGCATGTACTTAATTGTTTGGAGATTTGTCAATTTCTGAATTTAATGCTCAATTAATGGATAAAAAACTGTCAATTCATCATATCGAAAGAAATATTTGGAACGGAATGTTGTGTCGAAACGTGAGAAATGCCCACCGTGAAGTCACATGTTTCGTGGAATGAACAGAAGAGCTAGAGCCTCTCAATGATCATTGAATTAGCCATGCCGCCTCCTTCACAGATGGCTATAAGGCCGTATTTTTTGCTGTGTTGTTCCAGGATGTTCAACATGGTCGAAAGAATCCTTGTTCCTGTGGCCCCCAGAGGATGGCCAATTGCTATGGCGCCACCGTGCACATTGACCTTATCCCACGGAATATTGTGTTCATGCTGCCAGGCAAGCACAACCGGGGCAAAGGCTTCGTTGACTTCAAAGTAATCTATCTCCGATGGATCCATTCCCGCCTTTTCCAGAACTTTCGCTGTGGCCGGAATCGGGCCAGTCAGCATGGAAACAGGATCCACGCCCACCACGGCGGCCGATACAACTTTTGCCCTTGGTTTCAGCTTGTGATCGTCCACTGCTTTCTGGGACGCGAACAGGGAAACACTGGCACCATCCGAGATCTGGCTTGAGTTGCCCGCTGTTATGAGGTCCAGCTCCTGGAAGGCGGGACGAAGTTCCTTCATTTTTCCGAGGTCAGGTTTCAGCCTGATGCCCTCATCATGGTCAAGTATGGTAACAAGATCTGAACCATCGCCGCTGACATCTGCCTCCACAGGCATGATTTCTGCCTGAGTCTTTTCCACCGCAGAAGCAGCCTTGACATGGCTCATGTAGCTGAATTCATCCAGTTCGTCCCGCTCAAATCCGTACTTTTCGGCTATGAGCTGGGCCCCTTTTGCCTGGCTGAACCATTCCCTGTCGAGGCCATACCTCATGACCAGACCAAGCGTAATGGGGTTGCCGGAGCTGTTGATTGTGCTACCCATGGGCACCCTTGACATGGATTCCACGCCTCCCGCGAGGATGAGATCCTGCATTCCTGACATAATCGCCTGGGAAGCGAAAGTTGCGGCCTGAAGGCTTGAACCGCATTGCCTGTCAATTGTAGTTCCTGGAACCGATTCAGGCAATCCCGCTGACAACCAGGCGTTTCTGGCTATGTTGAAGCCCTGGTCACCTGCCTGGCTCACACATCCGATGATCAAGTCCTCAATGCTTGCGGGTTTAACCTTGGTTCTCTTGAGTTCACCCTTGAGGAGATTCCCCAGTAGATCTACGGGGTGGATTTCCTTGAGTGAACCATATCTCCTGCCTATTGGAGTGCGAATGGCGTCAACGATAAACGCTTCCTGAATCTCGGTAGCCTTCAATTTTATCCCTTATGTAATGAAAAATAGCGTTAGATTTAAATTTAACTAAATTCGGAGCACTTCTGGGCAGAGATCAAACAGATTTAGAGTGGCTTTGCTAGGAAAATTAAATATTGCACAGTTCAATAGCGTTATCCCTGCAGGGGTTGTCGAGATTGGTCAAAGGCGCCAGATTGAGGGTCTGGTTCCGTAGGGATACGTGGGTTCAAATCCCATCCCCTGCACTTTTCTTAAGCTTTCTGCCTTGAATTTTTGACAAAGTTGAATCAGCGTTTATTGGTATCCCATTTCGATTGTGCAACATTTTCCCTGACAAAAATTTGGGATTCATGCTATATATGTTCATGTGAATATTAGCTCATGGCGATGACCACCGACAGACCCGCGACTGCATTTGCTGTATCTATCCTGGGAGGCATATTCGTGCTTCTGGCTGGAATACTTGTGGGAGTGGTAGGATTTGTTGTAACTGCCCCCTTTGGAGGTTTTGGGATCTCCCTTGGAATAGCCGGAGTTGTGTGGGGCATTGTCATCATTATCGCAGCCATAATGATGTTCGAGAGGCCGGATGAACACACACTCTGGGGGATTATTGCAATAGTTTTTTCCATCCTCAGCTGGATTGGCGCTTTTGGAGGCTTCTTCATTGGATTCCTCCTGGGACTTACGGGCGGGATCCTGGCAATTGTTTGGACTCCGGAGTCCAGAGCAGGCTATTAGGTCCCTCAAGTCGGTTTCCGTGCATGTAAAACAAGTTCCACTTTTATGTGGCACACCACACATTTTATCGCTTATAAGTTGGCCTGGATTGGATATATGTCGTTGCCAGTGTCCCAGAAAAGCCTTGAACTCCGGGTTTCCAGGAGTGGGTTCAAAACCCTTTCCTTTAGCAGTTATGGCTCAAACATAAGTAAGAATTACCGATTATTAATTGCCGGGCAGAAAGGTCATGGAATTCCAAAAATATCCAAGGATATCTTAGAATCCATGATGCTTTGGTATCTGTCCGGCTATCTTCTTATGGCTTAAATACTTCGTGCATTTGTATGCGTTTTTTGCCCTTGAAATCGCCTTTCAAGATTATTGAAACCCCGGGCAGGAAAAGTACTCTACCTTTGCAGATTGGGTACAAGCGAAACAGGACTACTTCTGCTGAAAGATAATGGATGAATCTGCATATATAAGCTCAAGGAGCTCTCCAGCCGCCATTGCAGCCGGATAGAGGATCTTTTCCTCCAGCCTGATATGATTTCTTATGGCTTCCGATACGTCTCTGGCGTAGGCATTCTGGCTGAAGCCTGGCAGTTCTTCCGCTTTTTCTATTAGCCTTAGGATATCCCTGTGTTCTGTGAGCATTGTTTTAACTTCGTTCTTGAAGAGGTCCCAGGCGCTTTTCAGGATTTCCGGGTTCATTTTCTGGAAGCTGCCGAATGTCGAACGCTGTTCCAGGAAAGCCAGGAGCGGCAGGGTCGTTTCCTCTTCTCTGTCCAGATGATATTCAAACACCCGCAGTATCTCCTCAAACACGGCATTAAGGCTGGTCCTTCCAACCGACATCGTCTGAAGATCCACAAGGAGTCTGGTGTGTTCCTCCTTCATTACCTCTCCTGGAGCCATAATTGATCCAAGAATACCCCCTTAATATGCTTTGTTCATCACATATTCCTGAAACAGAGCCGCAATTGGCGGAAAAACAAGGTGGGGGCTTCATAGACCCGCAACTTCCAGTATCTTTTTGCGTGAAGTGAATCCGGACTTTATTCGTACGTCACTCTGGTTGACGCCGTAGAACCTGGCAACCTGAGATATAATGTCACGATTGGCAAGCCCTTTCTCGAATTTCTCTTTCGTATGAATTACAAGGTACTCTCCAGATATCTCTGGCTTGCCTGTGCCTGGAATGACTTTAACGCTGATGATCAACTAAAAAAGAATTTGGTTGTTGGTTTAGATTTTTGTATCTACTCTGCAGCCTGGTTTATTTCAGTGTGGATAGGGTTCTCGATTGCATATACTGCGGGGCATTTGTCCCAGGCCTTCCTGATCTGTGTTTTCAGGTCTGTGGTTGAGAGAACCTCAATCTTGAGGCCGGTTATGATTGGTGCCTTTGCATCAGTGACCACGGGGCCGAGATCGTATGACAGTTTTCCCCTAATTCTCAGGTCCTTGAGCTCCAGCCCTTCTTCAGCACATTCAGCCGCGAGCGATGAGCCATAGCAGGCCATTACTCCGTAGAGAACGTAGGTAAGAGGGCTTGGCTGCACCCCTCTTCCGCCCAGTGACGTGGGCTCGTCGCAACCGAGTCTGGTCTTTGTGAATTCAGAGCCTACTTCTGCTGAAAACATAGGGCTTCCGTTGAGATTGAATACCCCTGTTATTGTCTTTTCAACTGGCAGGGAGTTGTTGTTGGCCTTCGCCTTTTCTGAACTGGCGTCGTGATTGTCAAGATTTATGTTATTCAATATTCCAGCCATGTTATCCCATGGTTATCGGGAAAAATGTTTTAATGTTGCGACGCAACAGAAAAAGCGTGTTCGGATCTAAAGCGAAGCGAGAATCTCTGCAGTGGATCGGACCCTTCCCATCCTCTTCAGAACATATTCAACAGAGACCCTGTGAGCCTCTTCCGACATGTCGGTCATTGCATCCTCTGCAAAGACCTGGTTGAAACCGAATTCATATGCAAACCTTGCTGTGCTTTCCACTCCATACGTCGTGGCGATCCCTCCGAGGACTATGGTGTCGATCTTCCTCCTTCTCAGCTGCTGCTCGAGGTCGGTTCCGGAAAATGCACCCCACTGCCTTTTAGTTATGACGAGATCGCTGCCCGTCACTCCGAGCTCTGGCGCAAACTCGGCCCAGTCCGGTGGAGCCTGCCCCCTCTGCATGCTTGAGTCCGTCTCCACCTGAACAGGCAGGCCTCCTTTGAAATCTACGTGCACAAAGAATACGGGCATTCCTTTCTCCCTGAATCTTGATGCCAGACTTGCTGCATTTTTAACAACTGCAGAAGGTGCATATGGTCTGGTCTCCCTTGCCACGATTCCTTTCTGAAGATCAATGAGAACCAGTGCAGTTGTTTCCGGGTTAAGCAAAATTTTACTTTCAGACACCCCATTGGATTCCCTCCTGTTAAATAATTTTAACTGGAAGTCTCTTGTGATACGGACTGCGAAGCCGGGCATGAGATTGTTGGAAGAAAATAAATTAATAGACGTCCAAAATAACTCCCAAACTGAAGAAGAATCTTCATGCCAGCGAATGCAGAAGTGACCGGATCACAGGGCAATGCTAGGGCCCAATCGACAAGCAGCCATGCGTGGTTTGTAAGCTATCTTCTGTCCAATATGTCCAGTGGCCTGACTTCGCCGCTTATTCCCCTGTTCGTAGTCATATACCTTCACGCAAGTGTTGTGGAAGTGGGAACGATTTCATCCATTGCTTCCGCGGCATCTGTCCCTGCCCTGATCTTCTGGGGAAACATTTCCGACCGCATTGGGAAGAGGAAGATTTTCCTCATCATAGGGTTCCTTGGTTCATTCGTTTCGCTCCTCCTGATCCTCATCACCTCGACTATCGGCATGTACGCAATTACACTGGTGGTATACCAGATACTCGCAATGGCGAGCACTCCGGTTGCCACTCTCCTCATCCTGGAAAGCACCGTGGAAAAAAGATGGCCCAATGTCATGGCCAGCTTCAACACTGTCTCATATGTAGGGCTCGTTGCCGGCCTTGCCATTGGCACGGTCCTTCTCAACCTGTTTGGAAACAAGAATACGCATTTTCTCCCTGAACTATACCTGATATCTGCTTTCATCTACCTGGGCGCCGGAATAAGCGCATGGGCTCTTCTGCCTGAACCGAAGAGAAGGATCTCGAGATACAGCCCAAGACTTTCGAGTTATTATTTCTTCAGAACCGTGGAACGTGTGCGATATTTTCCTTCCCAAGTGGTTCACACAATCACACTGAAGAAAGTTGGGAAGAAACTTGCCACTAGAACAAAGCTCTACATTTTCTATACCAGTTTCCTGATGTTCGGATTCCAGCTTTTCTTCATACCATTCCCTGTATTCCTGCTGAACAAGCTCAATGGAACGGAAACGCAGGTATTCATCATGTACCTGCTGAATAACGTGGCCTCTGCCCTGGCGTTCAAGCTCACAGGGAGGTCCATAAATGTCATGGGTGTCAGCAAGACGCTCTCACTTTCCCTGTTCTCCAGGGTCGGGGTCCTGGGATTCAGCACATTCCTTGCATTTGCGCTTGTGGGATTCCAGTACTCCGTACCACTTGCAATTCTGGCTTACACCCTGATGGGCTTCTTCTGGAGTTTCATAAGCATAAGCTGGACCACATCGATATCAAAACTTGCAGTTCCGGAAAACCGCGGAAAAGCCATAGGATACTACAATTCCTTCCTCGGGGTTGGCCAGATAGGGAGCGGAGTTGTGTCTGGATTCATTGCATTCACCTTCGGGTACGGTATTGAATTTTTCCTGGCTTCACTGGTGGTTCTCGCCGGCGGTGTGATGCTGGTAAGGTTCCAGCTCAAAATGAGCGACATGATCACTGCAGACGATATCAGGAAAACAAAAATGCCGTCTTACTAATAGCTTCTTATTCTGTTTCTGTCAATGGCTATGCCCGGTGGGGTGACCACAAGGAAACTCTTGCTCACGCCTGCCACGTCTCCATTGATGTCTTTTACAAGGCGCTTTACCTCTTCTGTGACTCTCTTCATGATATAATCTTCGGACGAGATCTGCGTGCAGTCTATTATGAGTATATCCCCATCGTAAATGTACTGGCCGATTTTCCTGACATCTTCCAGCCTCCTTATCTCTGCAACCCTCACGATTGACTTTGTCTCTTCCATTTCTTCCTGAAACTTGTAATCGTTTAGGTCAATGAATTTCCGCATCCCATTATTTTCTTCGGAATCATCCTTTGAGGTTTTGCGTTTCAGGATCGCCATGACAAATGTAATCTACAAAGGTGAACTAATATTTTTGCACAAAATATTCAAGATAGAATGAAATCCGCCAGATGTTACCGCCGCTGACTCCCGACAGGCTGAATGATGCCGGGAAGGGTCAGGAGCCCCCGACTCTCTTTATGAATACGTAGAAAAGGTTGGAGAAGCCATCCCTCCATGTTTTCAGCTTGGGCTTGGTTATCCTTACACCGTACTTTATGGGGACCTCTATGAACTTTCCCAGCTTGATTGCCTCTATCTTTATGTCCTGGGAAAATGACATCCCGTCACTCAGGCCCTTCATTCCACCATAAAGATGCGACCGGAACACCCACATTCCACTCTGGGAGTCCTTGAGGCTCACCTTGAACAGAAGGCCGATGGCCCTGGTGAGAACACTGTTGCCCACGAAATGCAGAGTGGTGTAATTCTTTGCGGTCCTGAGCGTGATCCTGTCGCAGGAAATGAAGTCCACCTCATCCATCTCGAGAATCTGGATCAGCGGGCTTATTATGTCGGTTGGATAAGTGCCGTCTCCATCGAGGCATACAGCAATATCCCCTGTCATTTTGTCCAGCCCCGTTTTGTATGCAACACCGTATCCACGCATGGGCTGATTTATTACTGTTGCACCCTTCTCGGCCGCTATTTCTCTTGTCCTGTCCTTTGAGTCCGTGTCCACCACGATAATCTCAACCTCTTGCCCAAGGCTCTTGAGTCCGTCGATCACGAGACCTATTGTTTTTTCTTCGTTAATTGTAGGAATGACAGCACTGATTTTCAATGTTTAACTGACCCCTGTATCCTGTAAGCTTCAGTTGATACTTACCACTTTAAACATTTCCGAATATAATTATTTGTTTGGGAATAACTGATCAATTTTTTGTGATATGCCGGTGAACCTCCAGGCCATGAAGGCCGGGGGCAACATCCTCGATCACGGTTATCCGGTGGTCACCACCGATGATCCGTTCTTTTTTGATATCTCGAACACGTTGTCTGCAACAGAACCAAGCTCCTTGTGGTGTGTCACGATGACCATCTGCGGAACAGGCGTCTCCTCACCCTTGAAGGTGTACTGTATGATGTCCTTGAGGTTGCTGCGCCTGTCTTCATCCAGGTATGTCGTGGGTTCGTCCATGACTATGGTCTTGATGCTTTCCATCACGTATGTTGCGAGTGAAAGCCTCAGAGCTATGGCCAGCGCCACTTTCTCGCCTCCACTGAGCATGTCTATGCTCTCAAGGTTGCCGTTCTGCGACACCTCGATGGCCATTTCCTCATTTATGTTCACATCGTCAAAATCGAGGTTGAAGGATGAGGAGTACTCGCGAACCTTGTTCGTGATGTACACGGCAGAGTCCTTCCTAATGGCCTTCTGTATGCCATCCCTGTCAAAGCATGTCCTCAGCCTGTTGATCAGGTTGATGCTCCCCTTGAGGTTGTCAACGGCCTTCAGATCAATCTTCAGTTTTTCAAGGTTTTCCTTGAGATCCTGAAGTGCCCTTTCTTCTGTTTCCAGCCTGGTCTTGAGTGACGACTCCTCACTGATCTTGGAGTGTAGCGTGCCGTTGATCTCTTCATACTTTGCCGACGCCTTTGAAAAACTGGACTCGAGCTCTGCTAGGCCGGAAATCTGGTTCTCAAGCTCGCTGATCTCCTTCTTCGTGGACTCTATCTGTTCCGTTTCCGTGGCCTGTGTTGTTGTCAGGGCGAAGATATTCTGGGAGATGTTGACATGAGTCTTCTCTTTCTCCCTCATCTCCCTGATTTTTTGCCTTAGATTGGGATCGGGCTTGTAGTCTATTCTCGCCTCCATCTCCTGGAGTTTCTTTTCTTCCCCTGTTATCTCGGCCTCTGTGACAGAAAGCCTTTCCCTGAGCTCATCGACGTTTGATGATGACAGGGTCATCTCATAGGAACGGTACCTGTCATATGAATAACGGAGAGTCCTCATTTTCTTCTCGGTTTCAATGATCTCTTCTGCATGTTTAGAGAATGCCTCATGATCATTCCTCAGTGAGTCTGTGGACTTCCGGAGGTTCTGAAGTTCCTCCTCAAGCTGAGTTAGGTACTTTGCCTCCACGAGGCTGTTGCTTACCTCCATGGAGTTGAGTGTTGCCATTCTCCCCTCAATAAATGCCTTCTTCTCATCCAGTTTCTTCTTCCCGGCGGCGAGTTCTACCTGTGATTTTCTCAGATTCTCCTCTTTTTCCGAGTATTCCCTGTCAAGCCTGGTGCGGTGTTCCTCCGTGAGAGGTTGCAGGCAGAGCGGGCACTTGGCGGAGTTTCCAAGAAGGGACCTGTTGTCATTAATCTCCCTGAGGTCGCCGTTTATCTTTCCTACACTGCCCCTTATCTCCTGTATCTTGGATTCGATGTCCCTCCTTTCAGCCTCCAGGCCATCCTTGAGCTGCTGGATCGCTTCAGGGGTAATTTCTCCCAGATCAAGCTGTCCCTTAAGCCTTGCCGAAAGCGTGCTTAGTATATTGCGCCTCCTTTCGAGATCTGCCTGTACCTCATGAAGCCTGTTCTCCTCAGAACGGTACTTCGCTTCGTTTCTCTCGAGTTCAGGCCTCTTTGCCCTCAGGTCATTGAGCCTTGTTTCCAGCATGCCATATGCCCTGTAACCCTGCTCCAGGGTCTTGATCTCTGTTGCCATTTTCTCTACCTGCTCAATCCTCCCCGAGAGATCCTTCATCAGCGTCCTCTTGGCCGGAAGAGCATCAGAGAGTGCGAAGTAGTCTCCTATTGCATCTGCCTTTGACAGGAGATCCGAGTCGATCTCCCTTGACAGTGCCTCGAACTTCTCCCTCTGGCTCCTGATGTCCAGCGCCCTTCTGTCGAACCTTACCTGAGCCTGGGAGAGTGACTTTCTCCTGTTTTCAAGTGTGGAAGATATGGCCTTGAGACCCGCCATGGATTCCTGTATCCTGCTCCTTTCTGATTCAGCCCTAGCCAGTTCAGATGCAATTTTGTCCCTCTCCGATGTTGCCTTCATTATGCCTTCGCTTATGGTCCTGAGGTTGCCCTCCTTTTCCCGGATGAGATCATTCATCTGGCCCATGTTGTCGGTCAGGCCGGAAAATGACTGAAGCCTGGATTCCGTATCCCTGGAGAGCTGGCCAAGATCATCGGAATACTGTTTCAGGAGAGTGAGGCCAAGTATTCTGCTGAACGTGTTTTCCCGTTCAGCCCTTGTTTTTGAGATAAGGCTGTCTATTTCACCCTGTTCCACGAACACAGAATTCAGGAAGGTGTCCTTGTCTATTCCGAGGATTCCGGATACTGCATCATCTACACTGGAAACTGTGCGTGCTAGTTCAGATTTATCCTCGGAAAGGGTTGCATCCCTGCTCTTGACACCGGATTTCCCCATGGACATCATTCGCGTGACCGTGTATTCATGGGGGCCTATGTCAAAATCAAGCGTGACTTCCATGTCCTGTGCCCCCCTCTTTACGAGGTCTGCCACAGAACTTCCCCTTTTCTCCCCGAACAGGGCAAATTTGATCGCGTCAATTATGCTGCTCTTGCCGGCGCCGTTATGGCCATAAATTACAGTGACGCCTTTGTCAAAACGGATCTCTGAATAGTTGTGGGAGAGGAAATTTTTCAGCTCGAGCCTCTTGATCATCACTTTGATTCACCTATCCCGAGCTTCTCCTTGAGCCAGGTTATGGCTTCCTCCCTGTCCTGCCTGGCATGCCTGTAGAATTCTTCAGCAAGCTGGCCGGCCGCAGGGTCATCCTTGAAATATGCTCTGATGTAGTCTGCAGCGGTATCCATTCCCGGCCTTGACTCTATCTCAACTGTGTCAGAGACGAATTCCGGCGGCCGGAAATTGACCCCCGTGAATTTTGTGATCTCCCTTCTCACGGTCTCCTTGTCAGAATCTCCATTGATCCTCAGGGTGAGAAGTGGAGTCTTTTCCCCGAACCTGTCAGAATATTTTGAGATGGCCTGCTGTATATCATTCAGGTAGTTGCCGTAATCGGTGTCTACAAGGAGCTGGTACCTGACCGACCTGAGAGGTATCCTTGTGGCTTCTGCTTCACCCCTGTCCAGTGTCACAAGGTTCACCGATTTTCCCTGTTTCAGGAACGCTGGTATCTCCCTTGTGCTCTTCATCTCCGTTGAACCCGCATAGGAAAAGAGCGGATATCTGTCACGCTTTATGGCACCGTCATGTACATGGCCGAAGGCCAGGTAGCTGTAGTTCTTTGGCAGGTCATCGTATTTTGCCTCACATGCGTCGTCTATTAGGAAGCCGGTGATTCCCTGATGCGAGACCAGTATGGAGTTCTCGTGGTTTGCAGTGAGACTGTCAGCCTTTGCGTATTCCTCGATGAGCTGTTCCCTCCTTGAACCCTTGAGGTTGGAAATGCCGGCAATGAGGGCCTCTTCGCCACTTTTTGCGAAGGTATGGGTTTCCACGCCGTCCTGCCCCAGAAGCTTTATGCCGAGGAAGTCGAATATCTTCGCAGCGGGATAGTCTGTTCTCTTTGGCCTGTCGTGATCGCCCATTATGAGGAACATGGGTATGCCCGCCTCTTTCATCCGGAGCGCAGTCTCCTTGAATTCAGTGAGTGCCCTGTTGCTGGGGCTCCACGTATCAAAGAGGTCCCCTGAATGCACGATGAAATCCACTTTCTCATTCACGGCTATATCAATGGACTCACGAAATGCGTCATAGAAATCCTGCTCCCTGTCATCACGCATATACTGGCGGCTCCCGAGATGGGTGTCCGAGATGTGCAGAAACTTCAGCATTCTAATCACCAAGTATCCTTGAGATTCTCTTCAGGTCGCCCGAGGCACTGTTTTTCTGCTCACGTTCCATTCTTGATTCCTTGAGGAGGCCAACGACGTCTATGTCTCCTCCGCCTTCCTGGCTTTCTCTTGTCCTCACCTTAACGTTTACCGGGACTTTCACGAACTGGCCCACAAGAATCGCCTCTCCCACATTCAATGATGGGAGATCGTCTATGACTGCCTGGCTGATGCTTTCACCGCTTTCCAGCACAGCTTTCTGGTCGAGCGGATTGGTGATTCTCAGTATGATTTCCGAATTGCACTGGCTCAGGACATCCTGATCTATCTTTCCCGGGCGCTGGGTGATGACCACGAGGAAGATCCCGAATTTTCTGCCTTCAGATGCGACTTTCTTGATGATCTGTGATATCTGCGTTGAACTACCAGGGGGGACGAAATTGTGTGCCTCTTCAATGAATATGAATACAGGGTACCTGTATTGTGAAGTTACCTTCGCTTCATAGATTTCATTGACTATCCTGTACGAGAAGTAGTTGGCAAGGAACTGATCCATGCCTGACAGGTCAAGTATGGACATTATCCCTGGCTGGATATAGTCAGCAAGGCCGGTGGTTTTCTCACCGAATATTGTCTTGACCTTGCTGAGAAGCCTTAGCCTTCCGGCAATCCTGTGGTAATCCTCCGGAGGATCCAGTGATTCCGCAGCTTTTATGAAGTCATCAAAGTCACGCTTTCCGTGCATGTTCTTCACCGACATCTCAACAGCCTTCCTGAGGTTGGTCCATGATTCCTTGATACCCATTATTTCTGCAACGTCATCAGCCTCCAGATCCGCAAACCGCAGGGTGAACTCGTTGACTATACCCTGCTGGAAAGAATCATATCTTCCGGTGCTCAGGGGAGTCCTGAAAACCTTGATGGAGTTGCTGTAGAAGTTCCCAGTGCCGGACTTCCTCATCAGGACATAATCGGAGTGGGGGTCAAGGACTATTATGGAGGCGCCTTTCTTCAGGAGTTCCTCCATCAGTACACCAGCAGTATGGCTCTTTCCGGCTCCCGTCTGGGCAACTATTGCCACATGGCGCCTCATTCCGCTGACACTGAGTGAGACCCTGACATCTGGCCTGTCTGCGAGGAATCCGATGTCGAGCGACTCATCCTCGTCGAACCTGAATATGTTCTCCAGCATGCCGCTCGTGGCACGGTAGACCCGCGTCCCTGGCCTTATGAGGTCCCGTGACAGTTCAAGCTGGCTGCCGTTGACCGAACCAAGCGTCCTGGCAACACACAGATTGACGGAGTAGTTGAGATCGCTTTCAACATATCTGTTGACGCTCTCGTAATCCATGCTGTCATTGAGCAGTTCACTTTTTGAAATGATCCTCTCGACCCTTCCAAGAACGTTTGAATTGTTTATCTTCATGTAAACATATTCCCATTTCTTCAGTTTTACGTCCTCGGACATGACAAACCTGAAGATGTCTGATGTGTTGTCTCCAACCACAAAACCAAGATCAGATTCTGAGTCTTGCACGCCTTTCACCCCTTGTTTCGTAGAAGCTTATCCCAATTTCCCTCTCAAATGCCTTCATGTAAATATTCTCCACTTCGCTGTTCCTGAACTTGACCAGACGGTCAACATCCGCCAGCCATATATTGTATGTCTTAAGGTCCCCGTATCCCCAGAACATCATGTTCATGATGTCTTCCCTCACGCTACCCCCCTCTATCCTGTCGGGCACGTGGTCCTCCATTGAAATGAATACGTCAACCTTGATGGGGAGGTCATTCTTTCGCGGTAGTATGTGGGTGGTGAGGAGGGGAAATTTTTCATCCTTTGATCTCCAAAGCTTTGATACCGGCTGCAACAGGGGCCTTGTGTATCCAGTGTTGCCGGCAAGTGATTTCACTAGGAAATGATCACTGGCAGCAAGTTTTTCCTCCTCACTTAAGAGTGCCACATCGCTCTTCCTCTCCCTCAGCAGGGACATTAGGTACCTTCTGAGAATGGATGTCTCTGAACTCTTAGCCATGAAAATCAGGGGAATGCCCTTTGCAGATGATGCTTCCAGCAATTCTCCGAGCGTGTCCAGATATACCGTGTTGAAGTCCTCGAAACCTTCAGCATCCAGCGGCTTGAATTTCCTGTATATTCTTCCTCCAAGCGAACCGTCAACAAGTATATAATCCGGAGTCTCGGATTTGAGCATATCAATGATGCTCAGATGCTCCGTATGCTCCATTAGCATGATGGTAAACCTCTGCAGATCATCCCTTGCAACAGAAATAACCCTGGATATGAAACTCGTGTATATCCTCCGGCCAACGACCGTATAAGCACGTATGAGAATGAGTTTCTTCCCGTTGTAGAGTTCCCTTATGAATTCCGTGCTGTCCGTCGACGATACCGATCCGGAAACGGGAAAAGGAACCGGAGCGGGGAGGTAGTTTTCATTGAATACTGTATTGTACAGTTTTCGTCTCCATGAATCCCTGGACATCTCAAGGTCATTCTTTATCCGATCGCGGTTTTCCCTCAAAAAATCGATAAAGAGGCTGAAGGTGTCTTTCATGTTGATTAAGGAAAAGAACCGGTATCATATTAAACCATTTTCATAGATTACATGAAATGAGCAATCAATGAATCTATGGCAACCTTGGAGGGGTTGTTATGGGAATTGTGGTGAAAGTCAGGATGAACATCACCAGGCCAAGGATTCCCAGGATCACCTGCCTGCTTTTTATGGGAGTGTAATCATCCAGAGCGGGTGGGTGTGTGAGCCCCATGAACACAACGAATATGGCCAGAAGCCACCAGCCGTTGTAATAGTAGCCAATAACGAAAAGGAAAGCCACAAAGATATAGTCGATAATTGAGGCCCTCTTTCCCAACAGGCCTCTTGCCACATGACCGCCGTCAAGCTGTCCCACCGGTATGAGGTTCATTGCGGTGGCGAACATGCCAACCCACACGGCCAGCACCATTGGAAAGATCGGTCCATTTCCTGGTGTTGAGATATGGAGAAGCTGGTAGATTATGGGGAAATTTATGAGGAAAGGGGGATGCGCATTTGGAACGGGGACGAAAAAATGGCTTAGATATGACGCCACAAACATCAGGGGAAGGGCTGTCAGGAACCCGAAAAGCGGTCCCGCGATCCCGATTTCCACCATGGCACGCTTGTTGGGTACCGGATCACGAAGTGATATGAAAGCGCCGAAAGTGCCAATGGTGAGGGGGAATGGGATGAAGAATGGCAGGGAAGCTCGGACCTTATGGCGTTTTGCAACAATATAGTGACCGGTTTCGTGAATACCAAGTATGAGCATCAGTGGGAGGGAGAAAAGTACGAAACCATAAAACAGGCTTGTCCAGATTGATGAGCCTGTGGCCACATAGTCGGCTGCATACGTGGATCCAACCCATATGGTTGACAGAAGAGTGAGGATGAGCATGATTACGTTCACATACACGCCGTAAAAGCTTGTCTGCGGCCTTCTTGAAACCTCTAGGAAGTGCTCGGCATCCTCCGAGAGAAATGGAATATAGCCTTTGGGTACCAGTTCTATCCTGATTTGATCGAAAGCGTTTGACAAATCAGGGTTGTCGCTGTTGACATAGTAGAATCTAACACTCAGGGGGTTAACCTGGATGTCGTAAGAAGTAAGGCGGCTGCTGACAACGTCTACAACGTACTTTAGATCGTCGCTCTGCACCCTGGTTTCCCTTGCCGGCTGTTCCATTGTTCTACTCCTGAGAGTTAACTTTTCCCCATTCTAACGGGAACTATTCACGTTTCATAGTTCCACTGACCCATGGGGAGTTTTTCGTCTGTCGCTGATCGGGGGATCACGGCCTGATGGCACACCAGATGCTTCGCCCGAGGCCCATGACTAAACGAGTTATAGTCCCATGTCGTCATATGTGTTCACAGATCGCACATACTAATTTTTGGGACGGAATACATATTAACTTCAGCTTATAAGTCTTTACGCCTGAGCACACTGAATTTCATGCTGAATATGGCGACGTGCAGGATATATTGGCCAAATGAGTTTCGAAATTCGACCGGAAAATCGAAAGAAACTCCTCCTTAAAATCCTTGGTCAATGCGATTGACTGGTTAATCGATGATGGAGGGGAGAACCAGATTGGTTTCCGGCACAGCCTCGGTCATTCTGGACATAATTCTCAATCTCCATGCAATTCTGCCACACTTTATCGCCTGGCAAAGGGAAGGTACCTTCTTCGCTGAACGGGAATTCCGGTCCCGTGATGACCGGATGCGTGTAGCCATCCCGCCTGTCAACTGCTTCATGATTGGCATAGGAGCTTTCCGCATAGTCCCCGGGATTTTGCTTACCCTGCCTGGCTGAGAAGGCCCATGAAAAATTCCGCACATACCCGCTACAGTTGATGCCCCCGGATGCCGCTGTGTTGTATCAGGCCGGATTGTTTCACTCTGCAGAAAAAAGGCGGTAAGATAAATAATAATATTGCAGCTACTATTATTACTATGAAACCCTCAGATTACCTGTTTGAGCACCAGCGGGACATGGTCAGTGATCTGGAGACACTTGTCAACATGGAGACCCCGTCTCTGGACAAAGATCTGCTGGACAGGTGTGCCAAGTACCTGGTTGCATATTTTGAGGATAACCTGAAGTGCCAGGTCAATGTGATTGAAAACACAGGGTCTGGAGACAACCTGATGATAAGGGTGAACCAGGAGTCCGTGGAAAAACCCATCCTGATACTGGCCCATTATGACACGGTTTTTCCTGAGGGTACCATAAATAGGGTTCCTTTCTCCATGGGCAGTGACAGGGAAATGGCCAGGGGACCCGGGGTGTTTGACATGAAGGGAGGATTGGTACAGGGCCTCTGGGCATTGAAGGCACTTGAAAAATATGGAAAGCCAAAAAGACCCATTACCATGCTCATAACATCAGATGAGGAGATCGGGAGCCATTCCTCCAGAAAACTCATAGAAGGCAAGGCACGCGATTCCGTGGCAGTACTTGTTCTTGAGCCCTCGCTGAACGGAAAACTCAAGACGGAAAGAAAGGGGGCTGGGGGGATCGACATAAAAATAACCGGAAAGGCTTCGCATGCCGGCCTGGACCCGTCAAGGGGAGCCAGTGCCATAGAAGAGGCGGCAAGGATAATCCAGTTCCTGCAGACCCTCAATGATCCTTCCAGTGGCACCACGATCAATGTGGGGAGGGTGATTGGAGGCACCAGGAGGAATGTGATTCCCGGTGAAGCTGTGCTGGAGGTTGATTTCCGGATAAGCACCGAGGAGGAGGGGAAGAGAATCATGAAGGAGGTCAGGGCGATGAAGCCAAAGGACTACCGTGTCAGGATTGAGATAACCGGTGGCATAAACAGGCCTCCCATGAGGAAATCCGGGGAAACCGGGAAGCTCTTCGCCCTTGCGAAGAAGATAGGTAGGGAATTTGACAGGAACATTGAGGAGTCTTCAGTCGGGGGCGGAAGTGACGGGAATTTCTGTGCAGCCCTTGGAGTGCCTGTCCTCGACGGGCTTGGTGCAGTGGGGGATGGCGCACATTCGGATTCAGAGGTCATAGACCTGAACGAAATGCCAGTCAGGGCTGCCATTCTAGAGCGACTGTTAGAGGAAATATGAAGCCATTTCCGGTCTGTTCTTGAAAACAGCCTTCATTACTGATTGAATTCATCTTTCAATATCGTTTTCTATCTGTTCTTCAGCACGCCTGATGTACGTCCCGCCTTCCTTCACAAGATAGCCAACGAGCGGGCCGAAAGCAAGGGTGATTATTGTTGCAAGCAGTATGAATGAGTAGTAGGCCCATAGCGAGGTAAACAGTGTTATGGCAGCATCTGTGGGAGCGAAGGGGGCCCCGTTTGTGGTTGTTACCATGGCTATGAAATAGAAGGAGTTGACAAATGACCAGTTCTCAGAGAAGTGTATGATCAATGTTGCTGCCAGGATGGATGCCACGAATACAAAGACCGTGAAAAGAACTCTGTCTGATAACGGAGAGAGGGGATGCCCCCGGTTGAGAATTTCTTTTACAGGCAACTTTCCTGCCATTTCAGAGTTATTATAACACCCGTATTTTAAACTTGGTCGGTTTTGGCGGGCCGCGGGAAAATAATAATAGAAGTTTGCATTCTTGAACCTTACAGGGCTTGTAGTCTAGCGGTTATGACGTCGCTCTCACACAGCGGAGGTCACCGGTTCAAATCCGGTCAAGCCCATATACTGCCGATTTTTCCCTGCATGAACTGGCATAAGCCGGAGTGTATTTTAATAGTTTGATTCAACTACACCTGATGTGTCTCCCCCTTCTGGAAAAGAAATGAAGATCGGAGTTTTTCTGTTATTTGCGATTCTTGTTTTCTCTCCTGTTCTCCCCGGGACTTCCCATTGGCACACAGTTGCCGGCAATGCGGGTCAAACCGTCCTGACTTCTTCCACGTCCAATTCCGCTTCAGTCAACACAAATTCGACTCTCTCTTACAGGCTGAATACCCACAACACAAGCCTCCTGGGAAGCAACGGTACTGAGGGTTGGACTTCCCTCGGACAGGTCCTGTCGAAAAAAGTTGAAAGCCTGAATATACCGGAGAAGGCGAAGATGCTTCCCAACTTCAATATTGCACCGCTGAAAGAGAATAATACTTACATCCCATCCTACACTTCAGCACCTGCTCCCATGGGAATTGGAAGTTATGGGGTACTGAACAAAAGCGGTACTATTGTCCCGTACAGTTACAGCACAAACAGTTTCCATGGAAGACTTGCCATTAACAACGTCAGTGAATTGAATATGGGCCTTGCCTCACCTACCTCCTTCAGCATACAGCTCAACGCTGTACTGAACAATGTCACCCTTTTTGGAGACAGGTCTTATCAGTACTGGACTCAGAACGTGGTTTCATACACAGTTGCCACACACAATCTCACCTTTGTCGACAACATATGGAATTTCACTTCGCCAACCGCAGTAATAAACGGGAATGAGTTTCACAGCTCAAACGGAACTGCTGTTCCCAATGCGCTTTACTATGCGATCGGCCCATCCCTCACAATTTATTTCCCCTTTATCCTGAATCTATACCTCAACACTACCTCCATCAATGGATATAACACTGTATTCTTCAACTACTCAATCAGTAACCCATCCGGGAATATTTCAGGCAGTTATGATGAGGTACAGTTCAATTCAACTTCCCCGAACGGAGTTTCTTCGATCCTGCCTGCAAGTTTCCAGGTCAGTGGTAACACTCTGACCGGTACAGGGTTTATCCCAATGGATGCAGAATTTGTGATTGGTGGTCCGGGAGGCGGTTCGACAGCAATATTCCATGGAATAAATGCAACCATGGGCCTGAGCTATCTGAACGGGAACAACGTATACACCAAAGTAGAGTCGGCATACAATGTTGGTTCCGAGACTGGTGAAACAAGCACCGGCATTAGCGAGTATTATGCCGGCTACCGGGCATACCTTGATTCCGGCCCGTCATTCGTGAGTCCGCTCTGGGGAATTTCAAACAATCCCGGTTTCCACTCAGTATCAGGATCCGTCAACCCCTCAAACGCATTTGTGTTTATGAGCAACGGAACCAGTATTGATAATCTCACTGCACAGTGGGCTCCTTCCGGGCAGAATGGAAAGTTCGATTACAAACTGCCCCCGGGGCGGTATTCAATGGAAATAATGATTAGTTACCACAGTCCGCAACACTTCAACATAGATCTCTCTTCCGGAAATGTTACCCTGGGAAGCATATCCCTGGCAAGAAATTTGAGTGCTGGGCTCTACACCCCACTCTACGCCCTGAATAATGGGCAACTTCAGAATATGAGTGTGTCCGGATCTGGTACGGTTGCCAGTCCTTATCTCATACCGGGACCTGGTTATTACGGTTCCCAGGGCATCTCCGTTCACGACACACTATCCCCAGTTTTTGCACAGGCCAATGATTACCTGTTTCCAACGTTCAGTGGAATACTTGTTTCAGGAACAACGGACTATGCTGTTTTCGATGGTTTCCAGACACCTTCGGGAAACCCTGTGTTCGGGGTACAGTATCCACCCTCGCTCCTTCCGTTCCTTACCTATACACTGCAGGTACCCTCCGGCAATCACCTCAATATGGTATTTTACAATTCATCACACATCATACTCAACAACAGTGTTATCTCGAGCTGGTTTCCTTCCTACGTTTACTACGGCGCAGACCTGTCTAACGTGCCCGTGGTTGCCTCCCTCATGCTGTGGAATTCCACCAGCAGCCTTGTGGAACACAACACCATAGAAAGTTACGGGTCAGGAGTCCTTATATATGGAACAGGGAACCTGTACCTTAACAACACCATATGGAACAACACCTTTGAAAATGCAAAGTCCATCCCCACAGGTTCCTTCTATGGTTCTTCCCCCATCGGGCTCACCATAGTTGGAAGCGGAAATATGGTATACAACAACATATTCAACACCACCATACCTGTCGACAGCATTGCGGGTGCATATTCTGACCTCTTCAATGAAACGGGGGTGACCTTCATGAACCATTACAACACCACGAAACAGCCCTCCGGAGACGTTGCCATTTTTGACGGGGTTCCACTCAGTGGAAACATACTGGGGCTTGGTTACCAGTCCGGGAATTTTTACTATGACTACTTTGGAAACGGCAGCCAGCCCTATAATGGGACTGGAGTGGGATTCGCCTTCAATGGACAGGGTGTGCTGAACGGAAGCATAAGCAATGGTTACGATTATGCACCGCTTGTCCTGTATGGCTACGAGACAAGTGTGTATGCCTCATACCTCCCTCAATCACAGGCCACCTACTATGACCTCAACAATGCCATATACCGGATAGCACCCGGAGGTGCTTCCACAATATACATTCCAAATGGAACCTATGATTTCCAGGGATTCATCCTCTATGATTCACTAGTGGAATACATAGCCCAACCCGTTCTCGGAAACACAACCCTCACCGGGGGATTTTTTGTTGTTTCCGGACCACTGATGAATCTTTACCTTGATTACACAACCTACTACAATGTCACCATTTCTGAGACTGGGCTGCCCATTGATACCATTTGGGGATTCTCAGTGCCGCTTGCAGGCATCGGCTATACCCTCACCAACGATTCCCAGTCCCTGTTTCTCAACTCCGGCGCTTATTCCATATTTCCCCAGTCGGTGGACGGTTACTATGCTGTGTCCCTGCAGGTCGCTGTTAACAGCCCCCTGAATCTGGTGATTCAATACAGCAGTGTAAGCGCTTCAACAGTTTCAGTCAACCACACAGTCAGGTTTACGGAGTACGGCCTTCCCAATGGTACGACCTGGGGGATAGTTTTGAAGGGGCAGAGCTTCATGTCTGCCAACAGCACAATTGCACTTGCAGGTCTTCCGGCTGGAACTTATCAGTACAGTGTCGTGGCATTATCAGGCTATGAGAGTCCAGCGGGTGGTTCCTTTGTCATCGCTTCCGGCAATTCCACGGTTTCATTGACGTTCGTGAAAAACCAGGGAACGCCATATTACATGCTCTACCTTGGCATTGGAATTATAGCAGGAATAGCAGCAGGAGGGGCAGCAGTCTTCCTCAGAATGAGAAAGACTTGAAGTGTTTCATGTTTCCCTCCACCTGAACAAGCTGGTTGCCATGGCAAAAAAGAACAGGCTCAGGGCGGCAAGTATCCCAAGAAAGAGCAATCCTTCATTTGTATTGAAAGAGACTGCAACATCGTTAAGCCCCTGAACAAAGTAATAGAGCGGAAGGAACTTGACGAATACCTGAAGAAAACCTGGCAGAAGAGTTACCGGAAAGAAAGTTCCCGTGAGCACCATCATGGGAAAAGCAATGACATTGCTGATAAGGCCTGAGCTTTCCATGCTCTTGGCCAGAATTCCAATGGCCAGTCCCAGTGATACGAACAGCAGGGAGCCAAAGAAAATGAAGAGAGGTATCCATACACTTAATACAATGTCAGCAGAATAGGCAAAATGGCCTATCCCAACAATTATGAGAAAAGAGAGGACAGCCATAATCAAGTGCCATGCAAACACGGACATGAGCCATTCAGACTTCGTCAATGGAGTAAGGGACAACTGGCTGAATATGTTCATGAACCTGTACTTGGAAGTCATTCCGGTTACAGTAAACAGCGAGTCGGTAAGGATCGAGAACCCGATCAGTCCAGGTATCACTGCCGAAAGATAATCTCTGGGCTGTATGGAACCGAAAACAAATATCATCATGATTGGGAAAATCAGGGATATGAAAAGGGGAGTTTTGGTCCTTGCATAAATGAGCAGCTGAACGTTGAAGAACGCGGCCGTCCTCGAGGCATTCAACTCAGTTCACCTTCCGACATTCTTCCCACAATCTTCACGAATACGTCTTCCAGGCTGTCTGTCCTCACCGTGATCTGGCTGTATCCAATTCCCGAGTTTTCAATGAGGGAAATGATATACAGGAGAGATGTGCCCTCCGGCAGAGGTATTTCCATGGTCGTTCCGTTCCGGGCGAGTGGAACGCCTTTTGATTCAAGGAATTCTGCCATCTTTGTTTCATCCCTCAGAACCAGTTTCCTGCCTGATCCGTAGGCTTCCACAATATGCTCGGGGCTTCCGCTTGCTATTATCCTGCCTTTGTTGATTATGGATACAAAATCAGCAAGCATCTCTGCTTCCTCCAGATAATGTGTGGTCAGGACTATTGTTTTTCCCTTTTCCTTGAATGACCTTATGATTCCCCAGATCGCCCTTCGGGCAGAAGGGTCCAGGCCAGTTGTGGGTTCGTCCAGAAACAGTATTTCAGGATCATTTACCAGTGACAGTGCAAGGCCAAGTTTCTGTTTCTGCCCTCCACTCAGCTTTTCAAACAGGACATCGGCAGAACTCTCCAGAAGAACAAGCTTCAGCAGGCTGTCCGGATCAACATCCAAACCGAAGAGTTTTGAATAGAAGGAAATTGCCTCCCTTGGTGACAGCTGCTCGAAGAAGTTGAATTCCTGGGGCATTACACCGATTTTCCATTTCAGGTTGCCATGCTCTTTCCATGGGTCAAGGCCCAATATGAAAATTTTCCCTTCTCCCTTCTTCAACAGACCTTCCAGCATCTTTACCGTGGTAGATTTGCCTGCACCGTTTGGGCCAAGCAGGGCATAGATGGTTCCTTTCGGTACCTCGAAATCTATGCCATCGACTGCAACTATGTCCTTGAATCTCCTGGTCAGCCCGGAAACCTCGATGACGTTTTCAACCTCAGGCATGATCTTCCACCCTTCCGTCTCTTCCTTCAACTTTGCCCGCCGTGAGCCTCGTCAGGCATTTCTCTGACCATTCGAGATCAAGCTTGACGTGTTTCATTCCAACGTCCAGCATCCATCCGAGGTACGTGTCCATGGGTAAATCCCCAGCATTTTCAAATGTCTGCAGTATTTCCCTGGAATAATCCCTTATCTGCTCAAGCTGAACCCTTACCTTTTCTTCATCCTCCCTTGCCAGCCAGATCTTGAGATAGGCCTCATGCCTTGTTCTAGGTGGCTTTGCCGGTTGTGATATCCAGTCTGCAAAGGATTTTCTTCCCTCTTCAGTAATCCGGTATATCTTTCTGAATTTCCCCTGGTGCTCCTCCAGTTCCTTTGCCACTATGAAACCTTCACTCTCAAGTGAATTAAGGGCCCTGTAAAGGTTGCCGGGGAAGATATACCAGAATCCTTCAAGATTTTTCAGCCTCCTTGATATTTCGTAACCATGCAGGTCCTCATCTTTCAACATGCCTAGTATCGCGAATTTATCGCTCATGACGGATCACATCCATTAGATGTATTACACTTAAGTGTAACACATATATAACAGGCATCACTAAAATGACAACCGGGCCAGGAGAAGATCTGGAGGTTCTATCTTCAGGGCAGGCAGTAAGTTATCACGCCAGTTGTTTCCAACCGGCGGTAAAAAATGAATGGTGTTATTTTACCAGAAACCCGTTTCTCAGGGGATCATCAGGATCAATAATCACATGGGAGATCTGCGTGATCCATGCACTTCCCGTGATCTCTGGGACTATGGCTTTTTCCCCACCAATTTCCTCAGTTGCAACAATCTTGCACCGGAAGCTCGTATTGTTTATTGACTCGTGCACAAAGGATTCCCCCTCGCCAAGCTTGCCCATGGAGTGTAGAAATGCTGCCCTGGATGCAGTGCCCGTTCCGCAGGGAGACCTGTCGAAGCTACCATCACCGAAAATGACCACGTTCCTGTAGTTCTCCGGTTTCAGGACGGGCTTTCCAGTTATCATCGTCAATGGGTATTGCCTCAGGTTGTGGTTGGTAGGGTGCCTGGGTCTTGCCTGTTCGTATACGGCTTTTGAGATGGCTTTCCCCGCCTCCCTCAGGTGTGAAATATCCGCAGGAACCACCTCAAGGCCTATCTCTTCAGCATCCACGATAGCGTAGAAATTGCCGCCGTACGACACATTGACATGAATCTTCCTGTTAATGGGTTCATCGACATATACTTCACTTCCACCGATAAAGAGTGAGGTTACATCCACCACTGTTACTGATCTGACTTCTCCATCTTCAACGTTGACCTTTGCTGTAACATAGCCTGCAGGTGTCCTGTACCTAATTTCTGTAACGGGCTCGCTCGGGATAATCCGCCCCAGTGTTACCAGCGCCGTGCTGACACCAATTGTGGCATGGCCGCACATGTCGAGATACCCTGACGCGGTTGTGAAGAACAGGGTGTAGTCTACGTCCTTCTCGGGAGAGGGTATGACAACCGCACCAAACTGGTCGGAATGTCCTCTGGGCTCGTGAAGGATTGCGGTTCTCAGATAATCATATCTGGCCTGGAAATACTCTCTTGCCTTGAGAGGATCCTCAGCATTTTCAATGGGTAATGTCCACAGAAGTATTCTTGTGGGTTCGCCCTCCGTGTGGGTGTCAATGACCTCATATGTTTCCGATACTCTCATTTTATCTGCATGCAGATTCCATCATGATAGAGAATGCTTACCGTTCTCAAAACATTATGAAATGTTATGCAATGTCTCGTTCGGAACGTATGCCGCCTCAGTCCATCCTGGACCAGAAGCTTCAGGCATGCTCCTGGTGTACAGGTATCCATCCATCATGGACGGCAAAGAGGATTCTGCACTCACGGGGAACGGATCTCCGCAAAGATCAAGTCCAGGAAGGGAGATCGCCAGTGAGGCGAGCCTGTCCCTGTAGTAGTCCTGACCACATGTTTCACATCTCGATATCTTCCAGGCAGGGTGCTTCACCTTTCCACCACATACGGGACATTCCGAGGAAGTCCCTCCCGGACCACATATGTTGTCTAATTGTGGGATTTGTATTCTATCATTCTCGGGAATTCTGCGTATGGCCACCTGTTCAGGTATATTCTCAGCTTCTTGTTCTCACGGTGTGTAGTCTTCCTTATTTTCCTTAGATCTTCTGCGACGAATGTTGTGTCGGAGTTCTCTCTGGCCAGCACAGTTGAAAGCTTGTGGAGCTGGTAGGTGACTCCTGAGTTCTTCTCCCATCAGAATGCCGTAATGTATCGCCTCCTGCATGTCCTTAAGGTACTGGATGATCTGATCGGATGGATCGCAATGCCACCATATCGTACGTTTTTCGCCTGAGGATCTCCATGGATGTGAGGATGGCACAGTTCCGTTCATTGTGAATGGAAGAAGTGCTTTTTCCTTGCCTCCGGAAAATGAGTGAAAGAGATCTGGCTAGAATAATGTTACATTACACTGCATTAATCAATATTTTCCGTTAACTGTTAGAGCCCCAACCTGGCAGATGTGCCTTTCCTGGTTGGCGGTTACCTCGGGCAGGAATTCTTGCCAGTAAGGGATTAATGATATAAGCCGAGGAAAGGTAGTAATTTCATGAATGAAGAGGAAGAATCAAAGGAGGTCCTCCAGCTTGTACCGTTTGAGCCCCGCAGAATTTTTGTCTGCTTTGACGGATCTGATAATTCAAAGAGGGCCCTCAACGCTGCCATATCCATGGCTTCCCGGTACAGTGCCATGGTCATCGCCACCCACGCGGTCCCCCTCCCGTTGAACGGTTACGGCCTTGGAGAGCCCTATTATGACTGGGAACTCTTTGAAAAATCTGCGAGAAACAGGATTCAAAAACTTCTCAACCCGTACCTGAAGGCCGCAGAGAAGCTGGGAGTGAACATCCGTGCAAACTTCCTCGGAGGAACCATTTCTATCATAGAGTCCCTGCTTGAGAGTTCAGAGCGGGAAAGCGCAGACATCATAGTAATGGGTTCAAGGGGCCTTGGAGGGTTCCGGGGCCTTCTCATAGGGAGTGTTTCACAGGGGATAGCTTCACATTCAAAAGTTCCTGTAATGATCATAAAGTGACTGTGCGGGCACACTGAGCATGTTAATGCGGGCCAGTTAGCACTTGCATATACAGTGGGAAAACAGGTGATCTGCTGCTCACATCGAGCCGAGATTGAGCACGAAGATACCCAGAATTGAAGCAATGACGCCGGCGACGATTTCACCCCTATCTTTTCGTCTTTCAGGGCCACGTATGAAAAACCAACCGTGATTATGGGTGTGAGCGCAATCACAGGAACCGCTATGAAAATTGGGGCATATGTGAGTCCGGTGTACCGGAATACCTGCGCCAGTCCGGACGATGTTCCAGCAAGTAGAAGAAATTTCCAGCTTCTGCCTGGTATGGTGCGAATTCCAGCCATCAATTTTCCCCTTTGCATTGGGACATAGGAAGCAAGTCCAATTGAGTAGGCTATGAGGGTACCGTCTATGGGAAGGTTGCTGAGCAGACCGCTAATTCGTATCAAAACATCTGAAAGGCCAATCATTGTTGCTGCGCCAAGCGGGAGAAGGAGGTAGATCAGGGAGAAGGTTTTCTTCGACCTTCTGTCAAGGCTTACCACCAGGATGCCAAGTGTGACTATCAGGTCTCCGGCAATGTCGATTGGTGTTATCCTGTCGGTAATGAGGAATATGGAAAAGATGAGTGCAAATATTGTCCTGGAGGATACTATTGTGCTGGAAGTGGAGGGTCCGACATTCACTATGCTGGAATAATTTAGTGTTCGTCCAACCGTGAATCCTGCAACCCCTGTCAGAGCATAGACCGCAAGTGCGAGAGGGCTGATTGAGCCAATCCTGAAAAGCTCTCCACTTACCACTGAGCTCAAGAAGACTATGAATTCTGAAGCCAGCATTGTGAGAAAAATTGAGGATAATACGTTATCCCTGATTGCTCCCTTCTTCATAAATATATTTGAGAATGAAAAAGCCAGTGCCGAAACGAAGGATAGTGTTATTCCAATTATTAATGACGATGACAAATGGTATTCCCTTCGGTGTCTCGATCAGGTGATTGACATGCCATTCAATATTATGATCGGCAGACTATCCAAAAAAAAGGGGATGTTTGGTCGGGAACCCGGAATTAAAATGATCCGGGATTTCCCATTATGCTGTTTTCATGACTCTGTTGCTGCGACGGGCTCTTCCTTTGGCTTCACATACCCCATCCTCTGGGCCATCCTTATTGCTTTTATGTACCCGATGAAGCCAATCACCACTACTGCAGTTATGACAAGGAAGAATCCTAATCCCAGTGAATCGAGATTGTGTATCTTGATTCCTGTCACAATGCTGATGCTGTCGAGTCCCGGGAAAAGAAGCAGGAGGATTCCTGCAACCGCAAAGGAAATTCCCCCGTAAGTCAGGACATACCTTGTTATTCCCCTGGATACCATCTGAAGACCCTTGGCTGTGAGATTCTTGCTCCTTGTCAGCCATGATCCGAATCCGGCCCCCAGTATGATCTGCATGGTCATTGTTCCTACTCCAAACAGAAGTCCTGGCAGGAATCCCAGGTAAGGCGATGGCATTGCGGGTGCAAGGACCGTGTACAGAATCAGTGCAAAGGCTCCAAATCCGAACCCTGCAAGGAGACCGTGCACGAAAGCCAGTTTAAGTGGTATGGGTTTCCCCTCCTCATCTATGACTGGATTGGACATATGTGTTAATTCCTTTTCTTCACGCTCATCCTGGTGCTTATGAATTCCGAACAGTCGGTACAGCCCCTTCTCCATCCCATGGAAGTGCGCCACGTGCCCCTTATTGGCGATATATATGCCCGCGAATGCCATGCCAAGGCCAACAACCACATAGCTTATTCCATCCATGGACGCTGACATGAAGATTCCTGCAAGTGCCAGAAAAGCCAGTTCAGACAAAATTGCCCTCTGGAGTGTGAATCCACCCGAGAAAGTCAATCCCGCCTTCATCCCTTTCTTAGTGCTGTAGCTTCCAACGGCATACGAGAACGTTATGGGCCACGTGTGTTCATCTGGGGTAATTCCATGAACCACGCCAAGGAGATACGATGTGAGGAGAACCACGAAGAAGCCCGTATCACTTGGGTTCCACAAATTAATGAAATCCAAAACTCAGGCCTCCATTATTGGCTTGCCATGCGGGCAGGACTGTGGGTTGTCTATCCTCTTCAGGACCATTATCGCATTCTCCTCGGGTATGAGAAAATCGATCTCCCCGGCTTCAGTGCATGCATTTTTCTTTGAGATGCCACTCTGGCAGAACAGAGACTCAAAGGTTCTGTGGACTGTCAATATCTTCCTTGCGATTTCATTCCCACTTTCTGTGAGAACAACCATCCCATCCCTGGATTCGACGAACCCCTTCATCCGAAGTCTCTTGATTACATTGAGTGCTGTAGGAGGCTTTATGGCCATTCTGGTAGCGATCTCATGAAGGCGCATTGGGAAATAATCCCCTGACTCCTCCTTGAGGAAAACCAGGCAGTCTCTTTCACGCTTTGTAACAATATTAGTAAGACTAACCATGCATTAGCATTATACTAACGTTATTAAACATTCCTATGGAATTCAAGCCTATTCAGTGATTGATGCCAACCAGGAAAACACTGAAAAAAGTTGGATTTTAGTACTTTTATCTGCTATTCAGGACACGTATGGTATTGTTCTGCCGAACCCTAAAATTATGGATATGCCAGCTATTGCCACAATTAGGACGAGAGTTCCCAGTGCATAATAGTCAAGCCGCGTGACAGGTATGTCCTCAACGTAGCTTCTCCTCCTTGTGGCCCTGAACCCCCTTGTATCAGCAGACACTGCGATGTCCTTTGCCCCTCTCAGAAGATGAATTATGGTTGGAACTATGGCATTGATGCCTGCAATAAGCATGTATACGGGCTTGAGGAACCTGGAACGCCCCGATCCAAGCCCCCTCATCATCTGTATCTTAATGGATTCATCAAGGTAACCGAAGATGGCCGGGATAGATTTCATTCCAACCATGAGGGAAAAGATGATAGAATCGGGAATTGAAACCCTGTGAAGTGTCCTCAGGATCTGAGAAGGCGTGTTTGTCATGACCAGAAGAAGTGCAGAAGACATTATGGCAGCTGTCCTGAAAGATATCTGAAACCCGTACTCCAGGGCCTGCAGAGTCAGAGTGGGCTGGTAACCCATGACACTGAAGTAAGAAGGCCATGTCCAGATGACAAGAGGGGTATAATTGGGGAAGGCTATGGAAAGTATTGAAGTGGTTGCAAAGGGGGCGTATCCCCAAGAAGTTCCAATTATGGTGGAGAAGGCAAAAAGCGAGCCTACAAACAGTTTCCTCCGGCCATTTCTCAGTGTTGAATATGAAAGGAGAATTGTAACTGTTATTATCGCCCCAATCCACCATATTGTCACAGCTGCAACAATCATGACAGAAAGGGACAGCACGATCTTCACCAGCGGATTCATCCTGTAAAACAGGGAATGGTATGGTTCGTAACCCGTTATCTCCTTGAATCCCCCTATTCCTATTGCCCCCAGTATGAGGTACAGTGGCGCACCAATTCCGAAGAGAAAAATGAGCCAGCTTATAGTTTCACTCAGCAGTAAGTTCATGCCCATACCTCAAATCGAATTCTGATGGCGGAACAATGCCGTATCTTGCAGATTGCATGAAGACCTCTTCGGGAGTTCCCTCCATTGCAAGCTGCCCATTGTCTACAACGATTATCCTGTCAGCAAATTTGTACACAAACCTCGAATCGTGTGTCACGATGATGAAAGTGTATCCTCTCTCCCTCAATTCTGTGAGTTCCCTACCGAGGTTCTCCTTATGCATATAATCCTGACCTGAAGTGGGCTCATCCATCATTATTATCTTCACTCCTCCGGCAAGTGTAGCTCCCATTGCCACACGCCTTCTCTGCCCCTGGCTCAGGGTGAGTGGGTCTGACTTGGAATACTGGGTCAGGCTGAAGAGTTCCATCAAGTCCTTCACAGTATCCTCCATTCCCTTGAGTTTCCGTACTTTTATGGAGTAATGCAGTTCACGTTCTACCGTCTTGTTAATTAGCATCAGATCAAAACTCTGTGGAAGGTAGCCAAGGGTTGTGCCCCTGGTCTGCAGATCTGGATCTGCCATGATTTCCCAGTTTATCTTCAATGGGGATTCCACTTTTGCCCTGTCAGCGTCAATAAAGCCTATAAGTGCCTTTAGCAGTGTGCTCTTCCCGGCACCGTTCCTTCCCATAATGGCAGTGATTGCACCTTTTCTCACCCTTAGTGGGGTCCTCAGGTTAAAACCTTCATTGTATTCGACCTTCACATCCGCTTCCATCACAAATTCGTCCGTTTGGACCCTTGGCCTGGCCTCTGGAAGCATGCCTTTTTCAATGGCAACCTCCCTGATCTCAGCAGGGTCAACGGTTGAGATGCCGAGCCTGTTCGCCAGGAGTATGTGCCTCGGGATTTCTATACCGAGCTCAAGAAGATCCTGGGCCTCATTTATGAGATCATCCTTCCGGCCGTCGAGGGCTATTTTACCATCGTCTACGACAACAATGCGATCAACAAATGGAAGTACCCTCTCCACCTTGTGCTCTACTATTATTATGGTTCTTTTCCCCTTTTCTTCTCTCAGGAACTGGAAAATATCCCGAGTGCCTTCTGGATCTATATTGGAAGTTGGCTCATCGAGGATAAGGATTCTGGGGTCCATCGAAAGAACAGCGGCAAGTGCAACCCTCTGCATCTCCCCTCCAGACAACTTGGACGTTTCCCTTCCTCTGAGATTCTCTATCCCGACTGCCCGAATTGACTGGTCGATCCTTTCCAGGATTTCTTCCCTGGGAAGATTGAAATTTTCCGGTGCGAAGGCGATTTCCTCTTCGACCTTGTAATTTATGACCTGTCTTTCCGGGTCTTGCAGTAGAGTTCCAACGACTCTGGAAATTTCAGGGACGGTACTCCCGGATACAGGTTTCCCAAATATGGAGACCTCACCCTTCAGTGTTCCGTTGACTATGTGAGGTATGATTCCGTTTATGCACTGAATCAGCGTGGACTTGCCTGAACCGGATTTGCCGGTTATGAGAATGCTTTCCCCTTCTTCAATTGAAAAATATGGTATGGAAATTGTGGGCTTTCTCGAGCCCATATATTGAAATTTTAGATCTTTTATCTCAACGGCACTCATTGACCCAACACCGTGGAAACCCTCACAGCTATGTATGCAGCTATAATTCCGAAAACGATGTTCCCGGGTATTGCGGCTCCAAGGCTGAATATCATGGACTGCCAGTTAACAACTCCACCGTACAGGAAAGGATTGAAGAATCCCGAGTAAAGGATGTTCTCTGGTATGGCCCACAGGAATCCCACGACTGCACCCATGATCGCCGGTGCAACTGTATGGTAACTGTTAAGCACTTTTGTGAACTGATTTCCTGAAGTTTCCTCGGACTGCTCCTTTCCAATTCCAAAGAGATGTCCGTGTGTAACTGCAATCATCAGGTCGATAAAGAGACCGTATGTCAGAACCTCATACAGAGTGTATATTGGCTCACCGCCAAAACCATAGTGGAATATGTCTCCCAGCAGGTTGAATATGAACAGTGTGAGCATTCCTGTGCCTACTTTTCTCACCAGGCCTGCAATTATGAAAACTATGAGAATCCGGCCAAAGAATCCAAATCCTATGTATGCGGTAAGACTTGAGGGAACAAACTTGTTCAGAAAAGGCCCTACAAAGAATTCCCACACCGTGGTGAAGGCAGCACCTACGCCTATGTATACTAGATCAACTGTCTTGAACTTTGAGCCTGCTCCATGGTTTCTGCCATAAACAAAAGCAAAAATCGCAGCTCCAATAAAATACAGGACAACGATTTCCCATGGAATCATGCCCGGACTGTTCAAGTACCCGCCAATTCCGTTAAAACCCATTGTGACTTCGATTCAGTAGTTTATGTGTGTTATATTATGGTAGTGCACATAGAATATACTTTTGTATGTATATATATGATGTATATATTTTTCTATGAGCACTATAAAGATTAATTAGAAATACCGATGTTGGGATTTTGAAGATATGCCCTATTTCTCTAATGGCCTCGAGAGGCCTTCAGTTATAGATTTTGAGAAACTTGACGCTGTTTTTCTTGATCTCGATGATACCATTGTTGACTACAGGAACTCATGCATAGTAGGCCTGGCAAGGGTCAGGAGCCTGGTGCCTGAGCTGGCCAGAGTTGATGTGGGAACAATGGAACAGGAGTTCAGAGATATTCTACGCGAGAATCTGCCGGCACTTTTTGATGGAAAGATCACAGTGGATGAGGAAAGGATCCTGAGAATGTCCGAAATCCTGAAGTCACATGGGGCTCCGCTCAATGATGAATTTGTCAGTAAGTGCGACCAGACCTTCATGGAAGGTTTCTGGAATGCCAGGAGCGTGATGGACGGTACAGATTTCATCCTTCAGCTCTGCGATAAGCTGGAAATCCCGGTTGCCATAATAACAAACGGAAATGCGGATATGCAGCGGAGAACACTTGAAATGCTGGGACTCAGCGACTACATAGACCATCTCCTCACACCAACAACTTCCCGCGAGCTTAAGCCAAATACAGGCCTGTTTGAAAAGGCACTTTCCTTGACAGGTGCAGACAAAAGGCGAACCATAATGGTGGGAGACACATGGCAGCACGATGTCCTGGGCGCACTGAACACCGGAATCGTCCCGGTCTGGGTCAACAGGAGGGGAATTCCGAGACCGGACAATCTTGAAGTAATGGAAGTAAAATCCCTCAGGGACCTTGTATATTCTGGGAACAGCAGGTGACAAATATGTTCAGTAACAGCGATGTTGACTGGTTTGAAGAGATCATCTCGAAGTACGGTATTGAAAAACACAATGGCCTGGTTAAGCCAGCATTTGGCAGGGGTTCCATAGCAGACATCCCCGCCCTTTTGAAGCAAAATCTTGGCTTGTCCCCGAGACACCCTTTGCCGGAAATAATGGAGAGTGCCAGGGAGGATGTGGACCATATGGTGTTCTTTCTCCTGGACGGGTTTGGGCACAGCACGGTTGAATATTCGCTTGGTAGCTACAAGATGCCAAATATGAGGCATTTTCTGGATAGATGTGACTATGTCCCCGTAACCAGTGTATTTCCTTCAACAACATCAACTGCCACGGTGACCTACCAGACAGATCTCAGCCCGATTGAGCATGGGATAATAGGTTACAACGCATACATTTCGGAACTGGGCTCAGTGTGCAACATGATAAGCCTCACGCCTGTTGGAAGGAGTGACTATTCACTGCTTGACCATGGTTGGAAAGTTCCTGCAATAGAGGCAAGCGGCACCATATACGAAGAATTTGGAAGAGACATGATTGACCCGCACCTGTATCTTCCCGGGGCAATAAAGGGAAGTGGGATGACCAGGATCACGGGAAAGGGAGCCCAGGTGAACGGATACGTTTCAGTTTCACACATGCTTACTGCCCTCAGGAAGAACATAGAAAAATCTGTAAGGAAGAGTTTCCATTTCTGCTATATCCCAAATATTGACACCATATCACACAAGGTAGGGCCATACACAGAAGAGACCGCAATGGAGATTGATTCCCTATTCCAGCTAATCATTGATCAGTTTATTGAAAACGTAAGGCCCGACGGTGACCTTGGCATTGCAATCTCTGCGGATCATGGGCACACTGTGCTGCCCTCTGAGAATGTAGCAGATGTGCGGGATGATCACAGGCTCGCCTCAATGCTTCGAGCCCCTGTTGCTGGCGATTTCAGGGCTCCCATTTTGAGAGTGAAGCCGGAACAACTGGACAGGGCAGTGGAACACCTTGAAGAATTCTATGGAAACCATTATCTCGTTGAGAAAGGAGCTGAAATGGTCAACCGAGGATACTTTGGCTACGGCAACCGGGAACCGCTGCACTCTGACAGGTTCGGGGATATTATCCTGGTTCCGCTTGATAGTACGGGCTTGAAGGATTCGTCCCTCGGCGTGCTCGACGAGAAACTGAACAGATTCGATCTGATTGGAATGCACGGTGGAATGAGCCGTGAGGAAATGATAGTCCCGTTGATTTCTAGAACCATATACAGCAAAAAATAAGTGATTGGGATTTCGGATAAAGATTACTGGAGATGCGCTTCAAGGAACCACAGGTACTTGTCCGCTTTCCTCGAGATTTCGGTGTAGAGATCTGAGGTGGAGATATCCCCAAATTCCGCCGTCCTGTCAATCATTTCACGCACTCTCTTGGCGTAAATGGCGTATCTCTTTGCAAGTTCCTTCACATGTTCCATACCCTTTGATGAGTGGCAATCGTACTCAGGCAGATAAGAGGATTCCGCTGCCATCCTTACTGTTCCCATTGCAAATCCACCCATTGCTGTGGCCCTTTCTGCAAGCTGATCAACAGCTTCCTCGATGCCTTCGGCGAGTTCGTCGAAAAGTTCGTGGAGCTGGTAGAAATTGTCACCTTTCACATTCCAGTGTGCCTGCTTGGTCTGAGAATAGAGATCCGATGTGGCCGCAAGATCCCTGTTCAGGAGCTCCACCACTTCCTTCCTCGTCTTGGCAGGAAGATCGAAACTCGTGGGAAACTCTATTTCTTTCAATTCCTTTCCTTTTACTGCCATGAATATACCATTATTTCCTGGTTATTAAGTATTGAAGAACTGTATGTAAGGGCAAAACCGAACTAATTCGCTGTTGTCGTATCAGTGTCAGGCAAAAACCTGCAGTCACTTAATCCAGAGATGCTCTATGAACCAGCTTTTAGCGGATTCAGCAACGTGTTCAAGCGCCCCTTCCTCTTCAAACAGGTGGGTCGCGTTTTTCACAAGTTCCATCCTCTTGGGGCATTTCAGCTTTCCATACGCAATCTCATTCAGTTCCAAGACCCCTACGTCTTTGGAACCTACCAGGAACAATGTTGGCGCAGTGATATCCGGGAGATAGTCCATGGCAAGATCCGGCCTTCCTCCCCTTGAAACTATTGCACCAATGGGTATCTGGCTTTCAACTGCGGCTTTCAGGGCGGCTGCGGCACCTGTGCTGGCCCCGAAGAAACCAATAGATTTTCCATGCTCCTCAACGTTGTCGGCCACCCAGTTTGCAGCATGTATCAGCCTTTCACTTAGAAGATCAATGTCGAATACGTTGCGTTGAAAAACAGACTCGTCCTCAGTGAGGAGGTCAAAGAGAAGTGTTGCAACACCTGCCCTGTTCAAAACATCGGAAACAGACCTGTTTCTGGAGCTGAACCTGCTGCTTCCGCTTCCGTGGGCAAATATAACTGTGCACCTGAAGTTTTCAGGGACTGTGAGTATCCCGGGCAACATGATGTCATCCACCTGTATCGATACGTCCTTTCCGGCAAACAGCCCCTTATTCTCAGTCATGGTCCCACTCTTTTTCCCATTTCCAATATAGATATTAATGATACCTGAAATAAGTTAGCCAATGATATTTTCCCCTCAAGCAACATACGGAAATTCCCATGTACTGGATAATGCCCTTCCTGAATTGGGTTAAAAATTTTAACCCCGCTTGCATTACCACCAGATATCAATGCAAAAAGCACTTTTCTACATTGTGGCAGGCGAGAACGAAAGAAGCAGGGCGATCATGGGATTGCATGTGGCAAAGAGGTCCTTCGAATTCAAGAGATTTGCTGATGTGAAGGTCATTATACAGGGACCAAGCCAGAAACTTCTCCTGGATGAGGACCCGGAAGTCCAGCAGATCGTGGATTACCTCATCAGGAACAAGATCATAGATTCAGCCTGCAGCAACATTGCCAAGAAAATGTCCATAGAAGAGCCGATCCTGAAAAAAGGAGTGGAGCTTAAACCATCCGGAGAGCGCATGGCTGCCCTCGTGAACGAGGGATACATACCGATGGTTTTCTGAAGCCTCTTCAGGAAACCTGGTTATAGCCAGCCAGTATCGTCCTGATCAGGAATTTCTCCGGAAAGGCCCTCACAATTTTCCCATGAGAACATCTGCTGCTACCCCGAGAGGTTCCCACGCAGGTGAAAACGGAGGAGAATAGGAATAGTCTATCCTGGTCAGGTCATCGATTTTCATCTTGCAGTACAGGGCAGTGGCCAGTACATCCAGCCTCTTGGCAACTCCCTCCTTGCCTATGAGGATCCCTCCAAGCAGCCTGTGGGTGTTCTCATCCGCAACCAGTTTTATCTTCAGCGGTGAAGCACCCGGATAATAGGAGGCCCTTGAAGTTGACGTGATTGTGGACGCAACCGGACGGAACTTGTTCATCCTTGCCTCCTTCTCATCAAGGCCTGTCCTCCCTATCTCAAGGGAGAATAGCTTCACCACTTCCGTCCCGACTATGCCTGCATATGTGGAGCGTTTTCCTGCCGCATTCTCCCCGGCTATTCTCCCGCTCTTGTTGGAACCCGTGGCTAGGGGAAAATACATTTCCCTCCCGGTCACGATGTTTTTCGTGGTGGCAACATCCCCTGCCGCATAGACCATTGGGGCACTTGTCTGCATCCTTTCGTTCACCAGTATTGCACCCGAATTTGAAATCCTGATCCCGGCATCCTTTGCGAATTCGCTGTTCGGCACAATGCCCGTGGCGATGAAAACAGCATCGGTTGGAACGCTCTTCTGGCCTGCCTTGATCGAGGTTATGATGCCGTTGTTCTCATCAATCCCTTTAACGGGCGAGTTGAGGAGAAGAGTTACCTTGTTAGACTCAAGCTCCTTGGAGATCATGTAGGTGAATTCTTCATCAAGGCCCCTCAGCACCCTTTCTGATCTCTGAATAACCGTGACTTCCTTCCCCACCTTTGACAGCGCATCTGCCATCTCCATGCCAACGTAACCCGCCCCGACTATTGTGACCTTCTGCACCGTTTCAAGTGATTCCTCCAGAGGGAGAAGGTCGTCTATGTGCCTGAGGGTGTGAACGTTGTTCTTCCCGCGAAATTCCTCCGGTATGGCAGGTCGTGCACCTGTAGCTATGATGAGCCTGTCATAATGGTCCTGAACCGTTTCCCCGTTACGTTCAACCGTAACCTCCCTTCTGGATGTGTCCAGCCCTGTCACCCTGGAATTGAGCTGGACATTGATCTTCCTTTCCTGTACAAATTTTGAGACCGGATAGTGAATAAGGTCATCAAACTCCCTCACCTCACCGCCTATGTAGAAAGGCATGCCGCACGCGGAGTAAGAAACGTGCTCTCCCGCCTCATAAACCACTACTTCACTGTCCGGAGCATATTTTCGGACTCTTGAAGCCGCACTCATTCCTGCGGCATCTCCGCCAATGACTATTACCTTCATTCACGTATCACAACATGTTATTTTTTACTCATATTTAGCAGATATCCGTTATCCCGGAACTGGAATAATTTCGCAATACCTGCATGATGTGAGGATTGGAAGGACACACGGACTCCCGGGCGATCCGGATAAAAAGGGAGCATTATTTTATTCTGCGGCAGGTTCTTTCCATATACTGGAAAGGAGGCTTCAGAATATGGCGGATGAGAGACGAAGAATAATTATTGCGAATGCGATAAGAGGTTCCAAGTTTTCCCTTGTCAGCATATTCAGCTTCGGGATAGAGGAGGGTGTGCTTGCCTCGGGGATTTTTCTCTTCGGGACCCTTTACCTCATACTTGTCAACGTTGTGGCCGTGTTCACCAGCGTGGCAGTCGGGTTCATTTTCAACGAGTACTGGACTGTGAGGAATGAGGGTTACCACGGGGGGTTGATAACAGGCCTGGTCTGGAGGCTCCTGAAGTTTGAAGTTGTCTACGCTGCCGGAAGCGCCCTTGGGATTGTGGTGCAGCTGCTCATATTCCACAACTTCGGGCTCCATCCTGTGCTGTCCAACATAATTGGAGCCCTGGCCGCGTATCCGCTCAATTATTTCACGAGCATGCTCTACGTGTGGAAGATAAAGGTCTGGAAAAACCATTGAACAGGGAAATCTCATGATTCCCGGACTCAGAGCTGCCTCTTCTTCATTTTCTCGTATTCCTTCTGGGTGACGGATGCAATGTAGGTTTCTCCCCTGTAGGCTGCCAGGAAGTGGCCAACGATCCCTATTCCCCAGCCGAACAACGGGAAGATGAACCACGGAAAAACGCTTCCAAATGGTGTCACCGTGAAGTACCACAATGCAATGAGAAATGCATTCACTGCCAGATATATCCCAGAGTGGCTTCAGTCCAGGAACCACTCCATGGATTTTTCCATGTCTTCCTTCATTTCAGTGTACCTGTTCTGGTCAACCTCCCCCTTGATCAGCATTACGTCAAGGACTTTCAGCCTGGCAACTAGGTCTTCCCTGCCAGTTTTCCTGAAGTTACTGAGAAAATCGTCAATGGACCTGTAAAAATAATTCCCGAGAGTTGACAGCTTGAATTCCACTCTGGGCCTCTTTCCACTGGTAACCCATATCTTCTCCACTAAGCCATAATAGAGCAGATCCTTCAGATGCTTGTCAACTGCCTGCCGCGTCATGCCTAGATCGGATGCGAGGGAGTCGGGAGATCTTGGGCTGGACAGCAGGGCCACAAGGGTTTTCTTGGAGGCAGAGGTGAGTAGGTGTAACGGTTCATCCATTGGATAGTGAGCACACAAGTTATTTTTAACTTTCTGGTTGATTCGTTCAACAAATATTTTGCACTCTACAATTCCAGATTTGATTAAATTAAATATTCGGTTCAAAATAAATATAAATAGGCTCCACGAATTTGTATTTGATAGCTATGGAAAACAGCTACAGTGAAGAACTAAGAAGAAAGCTTGAGTCCGGTGAGATCAGCCAGGGGCTCTATGATGAAATCATGAAGAGATGGGGATCCCAGGAGAGCAAAACGGAAGAGGAGAAAGAACAATTTTCTGAAAATGACCAGGCAAGAGAGGGCACAACCAGTATATCAGGTTCCGGGCATCTCTCCAACGTGATATCCGAAATCCTGAAAATTTCAGGTTCCGGGCACGTAAGTGGATATGTCGACGTGGATACCATGAAAGTGTCGGGAAGCGGCCATGTGGAGGGCAACATTTCTGTCTCCGGGGAGCTTGAGACTTCGGGATCCCTTGCCTCCGGCGGATCCATAAAAGCGGGAAGCATCGACTCCTCAGGTTCATTGAAGGCTCAAAGCATAAAGGCCGAAAACATTGACTCATCGGGTTCACTGAGGGTTGATGGAGACATTGAGGCACAAACAATGGATATTTCAGGGAGCTGCGTTGCGGAGAACGTGGTCTGCGATGATTTCGAATGCTCCGGGATGCTCAAGGCAAAGACCCTGAAAGGAAGTGGTGTGGAAATATCCGGAGGAATCAGGGTGGACAGCGTTGAGTGCGACAGCTTCTATATGTCCATAGATACTTCCACCAACAGGAACACCATCGGCAAACTCATCTGCACTGAAGCGAAGATAGAAACACGCAGGAGATTCTTCAAGAGCTCGGTGGAAATTGACGAGCTTGTGTGCAAAGAGGCAGATCTTGAATCAGTGAAGGCAAAGAAAGTTGTGGGTGATGAAGTTGTTGTAGGCAATGGATGCGAAATAGACTACGTTGAGGCAAGGGTTCTGAAAACATCAGGAGACGCTGTGATCAGGGAGAAAAAGATCCTTGAGTGATCAAGGATGCAATTCCTCCACGGACCGGGCGGCTTCAAGACCCATTTCAAAAGCCTTGAGGTTCACATCCAGGGCCTTTCCTGAAAATGTCCTGCCGATCTCCTCCCTCACTGTGGATTCATTGAGGGGGAGCCAGCCTGTTCCAAGTGCGAATCCAAGAATGGCCACGTTAGCCGCTTTGTAGTTACCGGCACTCCTGGCCATTGATACGGCGTCTATGTCCCGCACGTCAAAATCCCCAGACAGTTCCCCGATTATATTTTCGATGTCCGGATATTCTTCATGCCTGATGCTCAATGAAACGGGCACCAGCTTTTCTGTGCTCAATATTACCCTTGATCCTCTCGATGCCCTTTCGAGAATCCTCTGGGCCTCCAGTGCCTCCATGCCAATGGTCAGGTCCACATCGCCCCCGGGAATTATTGGTGCGTGAAAATCACCTATGCGGATATCCACGGAAACTGAGCCGCCTCTCTGGGCGAGTCCGTGAATTTCTGACATTACAACGTTCTCTCCCTGCCTGATCGCTGACTGGGATATGAGCATACCGAGGGTTATGACTCCCTGCCCTCCCACTCCTGAAATTATTAGGTTAATTCGCACCTGTACTCACCTCTATTGCACGGAAAGGGCAAACATATGGTTGTGCACATACTCCGCATCCGTCACATATCACGGGGTCGATGGCCACCTTGCCATCCTTCACGAACAGTGCGGGGCATGCAAAGTTCTCAACACAGTTGAAACAGGAGGAGCATTTGTCCGGCACGACATGGTACTTTGTCTCCCTGCCTTCCTTCCTCATCCTGTTATCCCTGATGATGGCGCACTCCCTCTTGGCAATGACCACGGCCACACCATCTTCCCTGAGGCCGTCCATTATGGCACCGAGAGTTTCCTTCAGGTTGTAGGGGTCAACGGTCCTGACATACTGTATGCCAAGTGACTCCACTATCTTCCTTATTGAAAGGTTTCCCTGACGCCCCTGGGCAAGTGCCGGCGGTGTTCCCGGATTTGGCTGTCTGCCCGTCATTGCGGTCACGTCGTTGTCCATGATTACAACAAGCATCCTGGACTTGTTGCTGACCGCGTTTACAAGGGCAGGTATTCCTGAATGGAAGAATGTTGAGTCCCCTATGAATGAAATGATCCTCTGATCGGTTGCCTTGGTGAATCCTGAGCCCACACCGATTGATGACCCCATCTCAAGCATTATGTCTGCCTCATTGAAGGGTTCATAGTTTCCAAGTGAGTAGCAGCCAATGTCCGAAGAGTATATGGGATCAGGTATTTTCAGCATCTTAACCGCCCTCTTGACTGCAAAGTAGGTCGCACGATGGGGGCAGCCTGGGCAAAGTACGGGAGGCCTTGAAGGCAGCTCTTTCGGATGCTCGTAAAGTGATTTCCCACTGACCGGGAATCCAATGATTCCGGAAAGTGAAATTTCCAGCGTGTCGGGTGAAGTCTCGTGATTCATGGGTATTGATCCGTCCATTTTTCCGTGGATTGAGACACTTATAGAGTGCATCTGGGCAATGGATCGGACATCTGACTCAATGATAGGATCCACTTCCTCCACCACAATGATTTCCCTGTGCCTCCCTATGAAGTCTTTTATGATGCCTTCGGGAACCGGATGCGTGAAACCGAGCTTCAGCACTTCCACGTCGACACCGTTCTTGTTCAGAACGTCCCTCACGACGTTGTAGGCTTCACCGGACGTGACAATGCCATGTATGGAACTGCTGTTCCCTTCAACCCTGTTAAGAGTGCGGGAATAGTCCTTTTGCTTCATGGCCTCCATCTTCAGCATCAATTCCTCCTTGAAACCATAGGCATTGCTGGGCAGGGAAACGAAGCTCCTGCCTTTCTTATCGAGCCTGCCAGTCCCTTCTATCTGCCCGGGTTCTCCCAGAATGACCCTGCCTCTCATATGGCTTATCCTGGTTGTGGTCCTGAACAGAACCGGAAGCCCCTCTATCCCGGATATTTCAAAAGCAATCCTGAGGAAGTCCTTGGCCTCCTGGGGATTTGACGGCTCCAGCAGCGGAATGTGTGCAAAATGGGCATAATGCCTGTTGTCCTGCTCATTCTGTGAAGAGAACATGGAGGGATCATCTGCGGTCATTATGACCATAGGACCTTTCACTCCCGTATAGGAGATGCTCATCAGGACATCCGAGGCAACATTCAGCCCCACATGCTTCATGAAGACAAAGGACTTCAATCCGGTGGAAGAGGCTGCAAATGCAGACTCCATTGCCAGCTTTTCATTCACCGCGAACTCGAATTTGAGTCCGGCTTCCCTGCCAATGTCGTAAAGGATATCCCCCACTTCGCTGGAGGGGGTACCAGGGTAGGTAGTAGCTACCGCTACACCTGCTTCTATGACACCTCTGGCAATTGCCTCGTTCCCCAGCAGGAACATCTGGTCACCTGGCTTGCCTTTTAATAAACTGTCATAAGTGGACATATACAATCGCATGTGATCAAGGAGCATTTAGTATATCAACTAGTACCCAAAAATTTCAGTATGACAACATCTGTCAAGGCGCTATTTTGCGGCTCCGTGAATTAATGTCACGGTAACCTGTGTCATGGTAATTTGGGGTCTGTTTCACTTGCCTCTGTAAAGCGAGAGTTTTGCATCTGCCACTATGGCTTCCCTCTCCGACACTATTACCGGGTTGAGGTCCATGGATTCCACACGGTATTTCCCGGAAGAGATCATCCCGCTGAGCCTTATGAGGAGGTCCACGAGGAGTCCGCAATCGATGCTTGTACCCCTGAAACCTTTGCAGAATACGCCTGACCTGATGCTCGAAAGCATGTCATTGGCATCCGGCTTGCTGATGGGAATCTTGCGGAATGCCACATCTTGGTAGAGTTCTGTGTAAATACCACCGGACCCCAGCATAAGCACATGTCCGAACACGGGATCCCTCGTCACACCAATGATGAATTCCACTCCCCGGGGAACCATCTCTTCTATCAGGAACAGCGATCCGGGGAATTTCTTTTTCATCATGTTGAATTCCCTGCGGAGTTCTCCAATGCCAGGTATTCCCACTTTTACTCCACCAACGTCGGACTTGTGCAGAATGCGCTCATCGGACACCTTGAGGACAACGGGAAAACTGACGTCAAGAGTGGCTGGCATGATCTCAACTAGAACGCCCTTAGGTGATTTTATGCCGTAGTCCCTCAGGATGGATTTTGCCTCATATTCTGATATGACGGTGTTTTCTGATGACTTATTGTTCATTCCTGATCCTCTCCTGGTAGTAACCGTACTGGTATAGCGCCTTCATGGCAGTGACCGTCCGCTGGATGGATGGATACGCCGGAACCCTGGCTGCTTCCAGTTCCCTTATGAGATCCTTGGCAAGCCTGTTTCCAATCACCCCCACCACTGTGGTCTTCTTCTTTGCTGCATCTTTAAGTGGTTCAACTATTGAAGCGTCGATCTTCGGTGTCTGCGGGAGGGCATATGCAATTATGCCATCCACGCTGTCTGATTCTGAGAGAATCCCCAGTATAGCCCTGTATGCTTCCGTGCTGCCGTCCGCTGTCAGGTCTATTGGGTTTGCAAGAGATGCTATGGGAAGGGCGTGTTTCCTCAGTTCCTCTGTCTCCTCTTCTGTGAATGTCGCCATGGAAAGTGGTGGCCTTTCGTCCTCACCCGTGAGGAGATCAGTGGTGACAACGCCCACACCTCCCGCAGTGGTGATGACCGCAATTCTCTTCCCTTTGGGGGGCATGGCGTATGCGAACGCCTTTCCAAAATCCAGCAGTTCCACCTCATTGTGTGCCCTCACTGCACCGGCCTGCCTCAATACCCCCTCAACGACCCTGTCATCGGAGGCAAGGGCTCCAGTGTGGAAGGAGGCGGCTTTTGAAGCCTCTTTTGATCTGCCTGTTTTCAGGACAGCTACCGGCTTGCGGCTGTTCACCCTTTTCAGCGTGTTGTAGAACCTTTCCCCGTCAGCGATGCTCTCAAGATAAAGCACAATGGATCTTGTTTTGCCGTCGGCAAGAAACATCTCCATGAGGTCTTCCTCGTTCACATCAACCCTGTTTCCTATGTTCACGAACCCGGATATGCCCGTCCCGTTCTCGGTGATTGAATCCATGACCAGCAGCCCCAGGGCGCCGCTCTGTGATATGAAGCCAATGTCGCCCTGTGCCGGAAACCATATCCTGTTCCCCGGTGTCAGGGCAGTGTTCACTCCGGAGTGTGGAAACAGCACGCCCACGGTATTTGGCCCAATGATCCTTGTTTCCGTTCCCCTTATCTTTTCCAGCAGCTGCTGCTCAAGTTTTCTTCCCTCTTCTCCAAGCTCGGAAAACCCACCTGCAACTATTATCACGAACCTGACATGCTTTTCCAGGCACTGGTCCATTACCTGGACGGCAATCTTTGCAGGAAGGGCGATAACCGCCAGATCCACCTCTCCATCCACCGACCCGATGTCTGGATAGCACCTGAGCCCGAGAATCTCCCCGTATGACGGATTTATGGGCAGTATCCTGCCCTGATATCCCTGATTGACAAGATTCTCAATAACCGCATTTCCTATCTTTGAACTGTCGGGAGATGCACCAATAACAGCAACCGACGATGGATCCAGGAGTTTTTCGAACACAGGACTTCATCATTTCAGCCCACGGAGTTGTATTAATGTTACACCTAATATTTTATTAGAGGCTGGAAGTACAGATGAGGAAGTGTTATTGCTTCTTCCTCTCTATTCTTATGGAATGCTCTGCCAGATGGCCGAGCACTGTATCAAAAAATTCCCTGCTCTTTCCTATCCACTCGGTTGCAAAAACGCCAGGTTCTTCAACCATGCCCTTGAGGACCCCTTCAGCAATTGCTGCGGCAGAGTATCCTGTCATCCTCCCCATGGAGGTTATCCTGTTCTTCTGATCATAGTGGTCCACGCACTGGAAAAGTGTTGATTCTGCATCGTTTGACCTGACCTGGAGTATGCTTATGTCCCTGTATTCTTTCACAAGGTTCCTGAAAATCGCATTGGAAACCTCCCTGGGGGAGCAACCGTCTATGATCTCACTGTTGAAGTAACCCATGTCCCTGAGAAATTTCATCTTGTCAAGATGGCCGGGGTACCGCAGTGTCTTCTCGATCACGGTGGCCCCTCCCAGGGTGTCCAGGATTGTGGCAAGGCCGTCCGAATAGAACGTCTCAAGCTGGCCCAAGTCACCGAATGTCACCTTTTCGAGAGTCTCCAGGGGCTCTGCGGATTTCACTTCGCCGTTCCTGATGTATCGTGCAGGCCTGGTGTATTCATCTATAACGCTGCTTGCATTGAATGTTGGAATGTAGTCCATGGGCGGAATCGGCTTTTCCTGGAGCCCTCCCACAAGTATCTCGATGTCCCTCGAGTTCTCGGCATAGTACAGCCATCCTGCGAGTATATTTGAGAGCCCGGGGGCAAACCCTGCGTGCGGAACATAAACAGCGTTGTTTTCCTTTGCCAGAGAATTGAGGTCGAACGGATTGTAGTCCGTGAAGGATATGTCAACAACATCCCGGCCCTTCCTCAGGAGATGTTTCATGACGTCATATGCGGCCTCTGATGGAAGTGCGGTCACGAAAAGTTCAGCTTCCTCTGTGCCCGGGAAATCCGAAACCGAACCCTGGAAGGTCTTCATCCCGTGTATTTTATCCAGTGCCCCGGGATTATTGTCTATTACTACTACATCGTGGTTCCGGGAAAGGTCGCCTGCAATAACCGACCCCATGCCTCCTGCGCCGACTATAACTATCATGAATCCACTTATGGAGACTTGTAATAATAAAGTTTCAAATGAGAAAAAAATATAATTTTACCAGTTTCCTGCGTTATTGCTGATGCAAAACGGAGTTATTGCGTCTTTATTGCAGCAGTGACCTTTTGCTTGAGATCTTCGGGTATAGTTGTTATCTGGTGCGCTTCTGAAGCATGCTTCGCGATCTTTGGCATTAGGCTGTCCATGCTCTCTGCCGACGTCTCAAAACCACATTCCATTCCTATATCCTTGCACTTAAAACTGTAGGTTGTCATGATTACACCTTGAGATTCCAACAGGATTTTCATATTAAGTGTTTATCCGCACATGTTATGATAGATGCTTGAATATAATGAAAACGGGCTGTTTCAGGCTATGAGAAGTTAAACGGGAAGGACATGTGATCAGGGCATTATCTGCGTTTCCCTGAAGACGGCACCCATTCTTCACCCCATTTCTTCAGGTCTGCGAGGGCCTCTTTCAGTGAAATGCCTTTTTCCGAGAGTGAATACTTCACCCGAAAAGGGCGGGTGCTTTCAACTTCACGGTTGATTATGCTATGCTGCTCAAGGTACTTGAGGGTGGATGCAAGGGTTTTGGAGTTTACCTCCGGAATATTCTTCATCAGTTCATTGAACCCCTGAGGACCTTCTGCCAGGTACCTGATGATTATCAGCCTCCACTCTCCGCCAATCTCGCGAATGGCATTCACTATGGGGCAAGTATCATCAAAAACCTTTGAGCTTGAGTAGTCTACAGTAACTTTACTTTCCACCATCTTGTTTATTATAAGTTACTGAAAGTATTTAAATGTACCAGCTCTATTGGATTAAGAAAGGGAAGTAACTTACCAAAAGCAAGTTATTACCAAATCAGAAGGTAGATTGAACATGACAATAAAAAACTGGACTTTGGACAAGGCTCACTCCGCAATGGAGTTTAGTGTAAGGCATATGATGATCTCAACCGTGAAAGGGCACTTCGAGGATTTCGACGCCAGTATAACGGGAGATGCTGATGATTTCTCAACCATGGCAGCGGAGTTGAAGATCAACGCAGGCAGCATCACCACTGGCAACGCGGACAGGGACAAGCACCTGAGATCCGATGATCTTTTCTCAAGTGAAAAACACCCCGCCATTGTTTTCAAGACAAAGAGTGTAAAGCTCAATGGTGAAGACCTGGAAATAACCGGGGACCTGACAATCAGGGATGTAACAAAGGAAGTGACACTCAATGGCGAATTCGGAGGACAGCTCAGGGATCCTTACGGAAACAACAGGTTTGGCCTTACAGCAACAACCTCAATCAACAGGCAGGACTTCGGAGTGAAATGGAACATGGTCCTGGAAGGCGGCGGCCTAATGGTGGGCGATAAGGTCAACCTGCAGGTAAGCCTTGAGGCATTCTCTCCTGCCAACTGATTTTTTTGAAAGATTCGGTCTGTTGTGCCCCGTGTGGGCCTTCACTGAATTTAAATCTTATTTTTCTGCTGTTCCTTCGTTATTATGGAGTTCACTCTCCACGCAACGTACAGAGCAAGAAGGCCAATGGCGAAAAACAGCCCTTCCGTCAGGGGAATCCCAAGCAATCCCGCGAACGGCACTATGCTGTCCAGGAACCCCATTGGAAATGCTATCCAGAGGTACAGCGGCTTCTTAAGGGACACGGAAGATACAACCAGAAATCCCCACGAGTAATGAACCAGGAGAGAGGATATCCTCTCGAGCACCGAATAACCTACCATGGGCAATGCTACTGCCGTTGTGCTGAAGAGCCCTGGGCTGGATGTCTTGAGCTGGGCAGACACCAGGGAAGCCAGCGAAGTTGGCCCCATTGCTATGAGAAGATAGTCGGTAAGAAGGCTGATGAAAGGAAGGATACCCAGCAGGAGCCCGTTCTCCCAGAAAGCCAGTGATATTCCGTACGCTGAAGCATTCTTCTGCTGAATATACCTGTGTGCATAGTACGCCACGAGGTAGGCGCCAAGCACCTCAAAGACAGCAGTCTGGGCACCCAGATACAGGCCGGTCTCGATGCTTGCGTACCCAAATGCATTGACGACGGGCTGCAGTGTAAAATTCTGCACTACGGTCTTCGCAGCAATGGCGGCAAAGTAGGACAGTGCCGCAAGGGAGAATACGGCCAGTGTAAGCCCCCTCTTCCTGTAGCGGATCACGAGGTAGAGAACTATGGCAAGGGAACCAAGGGATTCCAGGAAAAAAACAGGATTGAAATTCTGTGGGGTCATGTGCCGTTGCCTTCGTTAATATCTCCCCTGCTTCCGTTCCGCTTCACCAGGAGGCCGTAGAGTGCACCAAGCGTGTACCCATAGGCCATGGCGGCAGCGAGGCCCCCTGCAACTCCTGCGAGATAGTAATAGGGGCCGAACTCTGATATGTCGATCAGCCCGATGAGCACGTTTAGTACAATCCACAGTGACAAGCCGAAAACTATCCCCTTCAGGAAGGGACGCCCACCGGGTATCCTGTCGTAGGCATAGCCAAAAGCCGCCCCGAATATGAGCCCGAGAAGAATTCCGCCTATAAGGGCAAGCAGTGGGATAAGAGATATTGAGAGATTGTAAAGATCGGTGGCACTTATGTTCTGGAAAAACGCAGGATTCTGTGCTATGTACCGGCCGAGTGCTGCGATCACCTGAGCCCTGAATGAAATGACCAGAAGTATTGAAAAGACGGAATCGAGTATACCGTATATGATCCCCGCAACGAGACCCGATTTTATCCCGTCTATGGCCCTGCCCATAAATTCCTCCCTTTAATGAACCCGACTTTGCATATCTAATTACCACATAATCTGTTAAGGCTTTCAGGATGCTTGGCCCTATCTGTTCCCGGCAAGCCGCAATGCAGATCTGTACATTATTTCAACACCATCCTTCAGGGCGTCTTCATCCAGCGAATATGTTGGGCTGTGTTGCGGGCTCACTATGCCTTTTTCGGTGTTGCCTACGCCAAGAAAATAGAACGCACCCGGGATTTCATGCAGATAGTAGGCAAAGTCCTCCCCGCCCATTGAAGGGTTTGGATGCAGGACATTATGCTTTCCCACTATTTCTTCCGCCACGGAATCAACAACCCCTGTCACCAGGGGATTGTTTATGACAGCGGGGTAACCCTCACGGTATTCGTATTCATAAGTTGCACCGTATGAAGCGCACAAACCGTCAAGCAGCTTCTTCAGCTTGGTCCTGATTTTTTCCTGCACTTCACCGTGGAAGGTCCTCACTGTGCCCGTTAGTTCCGCATGGGCGGCAATTATGTTGTACCTGTATCCTGAATTTAGTGTCCCCACAGTGACCACTGCAGGAAAGAATGGATCTATCATCCTGGAAACCACGGTCTGAGCCATTGTTACGAATTGGGCCGCTATGACCAGTGCGTCGACCGTCTCATGAGGAGCCGATCCATGCCCTCCCCTTCCGTGTATCCTGATCCTGAATTCATCGGCGTATGCCATGGCTTCTGAAGGAAATGTTGCAACTGTTCCCGCAGGAATGGTGGAAAGAACGTGCTGGCCAAGAACGTAATCGAATCCCTTCAGGGTCCCTGCTTCGATGAGGGCTTTGGCACCGCCCGGCGGCCTTTCCTCCGCCACCTGGAAAAGAAGCCTCAGCCTGCCTCCAAATTTGTCGCGTTCTGAAACTGCCTTCCTGGCAACGCCAAGAAGCATGGCAATGTGCGCATCGTGTCCACAGGCGTGCATCACGCCTTTGTTCCTTGACACAAAGTCAAATGTATTCTCTTCGGTGACCGGTAGTGCGTCGACATCTGCCCTGAGAGCAACAGATTTTCCCTCGCCCTTCCCTTCAATGTCAGAGTAGAGGCCTCCCCTGGGAACTTCGTGCACTTCAAGGCCCATCGACTCAAGTTCAGATTTTATCCTGCCAAGGGTCCCGCTCTCCTCAAAACTCAACTCAGGGTTCCGGTGAAAATGCCTTCGAAGGGAAATCACGTAATTTTCAAGGTCTGCCTTCTCCATGAAGCTGTTAAGGCAGTTTCTCCTAAAAACCTTGATCGTGTCATTTTTTCATGTTTACCGGTGACAGAAATTCCCATTTAGAAAACAACCCTGTTTGCCAAAGGATAAACTGACTTTTTAGGGGAAAAAACTGACCTAATGTATTAGGAATGTGTTTTTTGTTTTAAGGCTACAATTCGCTTAGAAATGATCGATTTTAATTCGGGAGGACTAAATTCATGAACGAGAGAATTTTCTATGCGGTTGTAACCGCAATAATTGTACTGGGAGGAATTGGCATAGGCGTCGCCTACCACGACTCCATCGGTACCTCAACTGCCAGCTCTACGAGCCCTGGAAGCACCAATGCCCAAACCAGTTCCGTGCAGCCATACCAGCTTACACTGGTCGTGACAACACAGAATTATTTCAATGCATCGGCGGGCCAGCAACCTGCATTCTTTGTGCTGCAGAATAATACCTTGAAATCATCTGCAAACATTGTTCTGCCGGTAAACGTGCCCATACAGGTCACCATAAGGAACTACGATGACGGACCGGCTGACACGGCACAGGCATACAGCCAGATTGTTGGAACATACAATGACCAGGTTGCTGTTTACAACGAGACCCTGGTGCAGTCTTACGCCATTGACCCCACAAGCACTTCAGCATCCGGAATTGCAATAACCGGGGGCTACGTGACAAACTATGTTGACAACCTTTCAATATCACACACCTTCACCATATTCAGCAACACAACGCACAAGGTTGTAGTGAACATACCTGTGCTTCCTCTAACAGTGGAGCAGACAACGTTTGAACTCAACCAGCCGGGAGGATACTACTGGCAGTGTGAAGCGGCCTGCGGTGCAGGAAACTCAGGCTTCACCGGTGCCATGTCCACTCCGGGATGGATGACGGGAGCCGTCAGTGTCGTGAACATGAGCCTTTCAAACCAGCCATACACACTCAACCTTCTTGTGGTCCAGGACCAGCCCTGGAACCTTACGGCAACACAACCGGCATACATAGTGCTTTCAGACGGTGCGCTCTATTCGTCCGCCAACATATCCCTGCCGTCACACACCAGAATCAACGTGAACATCTTCAACTTCGATGGCGCAGGACCACTTTACCAGAACAGCTACGCCAATGTGACAGGAACTGTAGGCGGGAAGATCTTCTACCTGAATGACAGCATGGTGAACTCAAGCGCCACCGGCTCATCCTCAAACCCGACAGGCATAGCTGTGAGTGGCGGAGCCCTTGCGGGCAATATGTCCGTGGACCAGGTCTCACACACGTTCACAATTGCACTTGGATCGGGTTCAACAATCAATGTGCCTGTGGGCGACACGGCGACCGTTCAGGCCTCATTCTACATAAACCAGACCGGAACATTCAACTGGATGTGCATGGATGAGTGCGGATTTGGAACAAACGGCATGCAGGGCGCAATGTCCAGCCCAGGCTGGATGATGGGGTCTGTTTACGTTTACTGATCATCGATCAGTAATCCATTTTTTGAGGATTGAGTATGACAGAGGAAAACAATACAACAACTGTTGAGGTGGAAGATCCTTCCAAGAGAACCTTCCTCAAGTACATGACTGTAGCCGCATTTGCAGCCGCCTCTGCCGGTGCATTAAAATCAACATTACAGAACATAATTCCGAAAAGTGCCGGGATCACTGGTTTCCCCAATCTGCTCCTTGTGGATTCAGGATCCGGGAAACCGATTACCACCTCCGATCTCAAGGTGAATGACACTGCCATAGTGACCTTTGACTACCCGTTGCAGGGTGACCCTAATTTCCTCCTGAGGCTGGGAGACATAAACGGAAACGATGTCAAGGTGAACTCGGTCGGTGTGAAAGTCCCCTCAAGCGGAAAGACATTCCAGTCCCCGGAAGGCGTTGGGCCGTATGGCTCAATTGTCGCGGCCAGTGCAATCTGCCAGCATCTTGGATGCGTGCCGCCAATCATACATTTCTACAAGCCGGGATCAAGCATTCCCAACGGCCCATCCGGATCCAGCAATCCAGGCCTTGTGCACTGCAACTGCCACGGCAGCTCCTACGATCCGGCAAAGGGATTCGGCATCACAAATGGACCGACGCAGAGCCCCCTTCCCAATATTATGCTGAAGTACGACAAGACCAGTGACGAATACTATGCAATTTCAATGGTGGGCCCGACAATATATGGCCACAACAGCGATCTTTCCGGGGGAAATCCACTTCCATCGGACACGCAGACAGGGGTTACTTCCCAGTCATCCTAGAGGTGCATGATAAATGAGCGAGAAAAACAACAAAGAAAGTTCCCTGATGGTTAAGATGCTCAACGAGCCCCGGCCCATCCCAAGAAGGGTTCCCGACTACATGAGAAAAAAAGGAGGGGCCTGGTACTGGACAGGGGCCATGGTCATGGTAGCATTCCTGTACGAAGTGATCACGGGACTGATAATACTGATGTACTACCAGCCTTCCCAGGCTTACACCAGTACTGAGAACTTCGTGAACAATGTCCCCTTCGGATCGCTAATCATGACCACCCACCTTTACGGGGCGTACATGATGATCGTCCTGGTCTATGTGCACCTTCTCAGGAACATGCTGGTCGCCGCCTACAAGAAGCCAAGGATGATGCAGTGGCTCACCGGAATACTGCTTCTTGCACTCACAGTGGGCATTAGCTTCTTCGGATACTCCATGAGCGGTGATGTCCTGTCTGCCGACGCAACGGACGTAGGAACCGGGATTGCCCGTGGAATCCCCATGATAGGAAACTACCTCTCCCTGATCTTTTTCGGGGACGGCACGCCATCCTCACTTTTCCACAGAATGCTTGGCTGGCACATAGTTCTGGCTGCATCAATAGGAGTTCTGTTCATGGGGCACTTCATTATGGCGGAGTACAATTCCATAATGCCTTCACACAGGCAGGCCAATTACAGGGCACCAGCCATAGACGAGGAAAAGCCGGAGTACAAGCCATGGTACCCTCACAACCTGTTATACATGTTGCAGATTGGAATGCTCACTCTTGCTGCCATACTGATCATAACGTCTGTTATAGCTGCGCTGGGATCTTCGGTTCCTGCCCTTTTTTCACCGTTCCCGCAGGTAGCCCCTTCGAGCCCACTGGCGCAGAGCGTTCCGGCCTATCCTCCATGGTTCCTGCTCTTTGTATACAAGGCTGTTGACTTCAGTTTCATGGCGGCTCCCGGACCTTTCTACGCTACACTTGTGTTTGCCGGAATACCGGTGGCATACCTTCTTCTGGTTCCATACCTGGACAGGTCACCCAGTCTCAAGCTTACAGAAAGGCCACTGACATTTGCAATGTCAATTCTTGGAATAATATTCTTCGTAGGCCTTTCCGCCTGGGGAGGCCTCACGCCGGGCGTAGCAATACCGGATATCCAGGTTCTCCTGTTCTTCCTGGTTCCAATAGCGGTGGTTGTACCCCTGGTGCACTACCTGACCAGGAATTACACAAAATCTGGACTGGATGAGGTGCATTTCACCCAGCTGGCCATAGCATTGAGCCTTCTGGGGCTCTCGGCCTTCGGCCTTGGAATGCTTGCTGATGCACTGGTGAGGTCTGGAAGTGGATCGTACTATGTTCCTACTGTAATCATGTCCATGGTGGTTGCCCTGTTGGTGACTTACGTCTCCTACGTCATATGGCACTCCAGGCATGGCGTGGAGAAGAAGAAGCCGACTCCACTATCCAGAAGGACGAGGAACACTATTGGCGGTGCATTCACCCTTGGCGGATTCATAATCATGACGGTGATTGAGCCATTCAGTGCCACGTCAGTTTTCCAGGAGTCCCTCTTCGGCATTGGGCTTGGGATAGTATTCCTTATCGCAGCTGCAAACCTGAAACTTTACAGGTCCGTTGCACTGGGCGAATAAAATTTCCAAAATACCCTTTTCTTATTTTTCTTATTGATCGATTTTATTCTGTGAACGCTATCTTGTGCCTCTTTTCCGTATGATCTTGAACAGGTCCGACAAGGTCATGACACAGAAAATAAGGCCGATAATAAGGCACAGGAAGAAGAATATCTCTGAATCAATGAAGAATGAAGAGCCTGCATAAGGTATAAGCCCGCCTGTGAAGAATATGATAAGCAGAAGGGTACCGTCAAGGATGGTGAAGACAAAGAGCCTGTTTATCTGTGAGAAAATGGGTTTCTGGAGGCTCTCGGAAGAGAACATCGGAATTACGGCCACGATCATTGCATACGCCGTCAGAAGAAGACCTATGAGTGTTCCATAGAGCCCGAGCAGAGACCCATTCTGGAAGAACGTAACGAAACGTGCCGACAGGGCAGGATCCTCCAGGAACTTTATGTAGTGGTTCTCAAGTAGAAAGGTCAGTACGAATGATATTATGAAGACCGTTTTCAGTTTGTAGAAACTCTCGAGCTCTTCCCTAATCTTGATCGAAGGCAACTTAGAACACCATAAAATTGATAGTTATTTAAATCTAATTTTATCTCAGATATACATTTGGGGGCCGCACCGAAAATGGGGGAGACTATCCGCTTTTTGAATCCTTCAGGAACCTGTTGCACATGGAACGTGCATATTCAAGATCTTCAATGGTATCTATATCAATAAGGTAGTCCGGGTCCCTGATCTCCATAAACTTGACGTTGGGAAGTCGTTTCTGCACGATCTTCTTGGCGCCCCTGTCCCCCTCAATGCCCAGCAGGTCGGAGAAGAAGCTCTTTGCGAAGACTACAGGATTCCTTATGTCACCCATGTAGTACGAGCAGGCGATGCCATCATCTGTCTGTTCCCAGAGATCAAGCAGCTTCTGGTAGTTCTCCTTGCCAAAGAACGGCATGTCGCCATTGACGATCATGACTGCGTCTGGATTGCCTTCCATCTTCATGACGGCAACCCTGATGGAGCTTGCCATTCCTGAAGCGGATTCATCGTTGATTATGAAATGTACCCGCGGGTTTTTCACTATGAAGTTAGCCTGTTCGCGTTCCCTTATGACAACATAGGCACGTTCGATCCCGCTCTCCAGGACCTGATCGATGCATCTCTGCAGAACAGGGCGCCCGCAAAGGTCAAGCGAAAGTTTGTCCATTCCCATGCGCCTTGAGAATCCGGCTGCAAGAATTATTGCATAGACCATGTTTATCGAAATATTATGGAAACCGGATAAATAGTATTTCCCACTGATTTCTCCATTCGCTCGAAATTTTTTCCTGAATGCCTTGTAAAGCGTGGATTTTTCTTAAATATACAGGTTCTCTGGAGCAGCGAAAACAGTTATGTTTTGCAAAAGCTAAAATAGAAATATCAATAACTGAGGCCATGGAGAACTACGATTTTGCCAGCAAGATTCATGAGATGAGTACCAGGGGACAGTCCTTTGTTGTTGCCACGGTCGTCAAGACCGAGGGGTCCTCTCTGGCCAAACCGGGTTTCAAAGTCGTAGTGTTCAATGACAGCATTATTTACGGAACCCTGGGAGGAGCATGCCCGGAATCCGTCATTCTGGACGAGGCAAGGAAGGTTCTTGAATCAGGCACGCCAAAGACACTCAGGATTCATCTTGAGGAGGCAGGGGAGGCAATCACGGCCATGATCTCAAAGAAGACAGAAGATGAGATCTTCGTGGAGACCTTCTGCGGCGGCACCATTGACGTCTTCCTTGAGCCCTTCAAGCCCTTTGAGAGACTAGTGATCATCGGCCAGGGTGGAAGAGACGATGTGGAGGATTATCTCGTAGGCCTGGGCAGGAAACTTGACTTCAGGGTCACGGTCATAGACCACGCCCCAGCCCTTGAGGAAAAGCCGGACGAGCTAATATCAGACCTTGCGTTTGAACTGTCACAGTTTGAGTTTACTTCTGATGATTTCGTGGTCATTCTCACAAAAGGAGAAAGGGACATAGATGCCCTTCTCGCCGTGTCAAAGTACAACCCCGCTTATGTGGGCCTTATGGCAAGCAGGAAAAGGGCCGTGCATGACTTCAGCCAGCTCAAGGAAAAAGGCGTTGACGAGAAATTCTTGAAAGAGGTTCACACACCCATAGGCATCGACATTTCCGCTGTATCCCCCTTTGAGATCGCAATCAGCATAGCCGCGGAAATCACCAGGACCAGACGGGAAAAAGCGGCATCCAGAAAACCTGAGTCCCAGAAGATCAGTGCCTGATGCTCAATTTGACTAATAATTATCTGCACTCAATAAAATCTAGTTTTAAGTAGTTGGAGATATTATTTGATCCCAATGATGCCTCCAGCTTTTGAATATTTTGCACCAACTGGCATTGATGAGGTTATTGACCTTCTTACCAAGTACGAAGGCGAAGCCAAGATACTAGCAGGCGGACAGAGCGTAATCCCGCTGCTGAAATCAAGGATATCTTCCATACCGTATCTTGTTTCCCTCTCCGGAGTGACCGGACTCTCGTACATAGACGAAGGGAAAGACGGTGTCAGAATTGGTGCCATGACCATTGATAGTGACATAGAGAACTCTGAAACGATTAGAAAGAAATTTCCCATCCTTCATGACGCAGTAATACAGCTTGCGGATCCTCTTGTGAGAAATGTGGGCACTGTTGGAGGAAATCTGTCGCATGCAGACCCTGCCAATGACCTGCCAGCAATCATGCTTGCCCTCGGGGCAACATTCGTGATTCGAAAGAAGGGGGGGAGCAGGGAAGTCGGGGCGGATGACTTCTTCATGGACACCTTCACTACTGCCATGGAACCCAATGAGGTTCTCACAGAGATCTTCATACCCTTCTGGGGAAGCAATTCCGGGGGGTCATATGTTAAGTTCAAGAAGAGCACATGGAACTTCTCTGTTGCAGGCGTTGCGGTCCAGCTGGAGATGAATGGAAAAGTGTGCAGGAAAGCAAGGATTGCCACAACATCGGTTTCACCAAAAGCAGAAAGGGCATCGGAGGCTGAGAAACTGATGAACGGAAAGGAGCTTACACCTGAACTTATCAGGGAAGTTTCGGGTGCCGTTGCCGAGAATGCTGATCCCGGGGATGATTCCTATGGAACTGCCAAATACAAGAGGGAGATCCTCAGGAAAATCACAAGGGAAGCCATAACAAGGGCTCAGAAAAGAGCAGGAAGTGAGTGAATTATGAGCAAGAAGAATGTATCCATAACAATAAACGGAGAAGTGAAGCAGGCCGAAGTTGAACCCAGGATGCTCCTGGCACATTTCCTCAGGGAAGTTGCAGGATTGACCGGCACGCACATAGGATGCGACACAACCAACTGTGGCGCCTGCACCGTGATAATGAACGGGAAGGCAGTGAAATCCTGCACAATACTTGCTGTTCAGGCTGACGGCAAGAAGATCCTGACCATTGAGGGCCTGTCAAAGGGGAGGGAAAAACTCCACCCTGTCCAGCAGTCCTTCGTGGACAAGCACGGACTGCAGTGCGGATACTGCACATCAGGCATGATCCTGACCTCATACTGGCTCCTGAAGAACAGGAAGAACGTTTCTGAAGAGGAGATCAGGGCTGCAATTTCAGGAAACCTTTGCAGATGCACTGGATACGACAGCATCGTGGAGTCCATAGAGGATGCACAGAAGAAAATGGAAGAAGAAGGAGACCCCCTGGAGGAGCACGAGGAGATCCAGGTCAGGGCTTGAGGTGAAAAATTAATGGAATTATCAGAAAAACTCGTTAGAGGAGAAGGAAGATTTGTTGACGATATCAGTATGCCCGGAATGTTGTATCTTGGATTTGCCAGGAGCCCGTATGCAAGGGCCAAACTGCTGAAGATTTCGGGAGGCCTCACGCACCAGGACGTGAAATTCGACGTTGCATCAGCCGGGGAAGGGGCGATGAAAGGCTTCGAAGCGCTCGCTCATCCGGTACTGGCAAACGGTTATGTGGGCTATGTGGGCCAGCCCATCGCGGCTGTCTACTCCGAGAATCCCTATGAGGCAGAGGATCTCATCGATTCTGTCGACATTGAATACGAACCAATGAAAGCCCTGGTGGATCCCGAAGCAGCCATAGGAGCCGAGCCCCTGTATCCAGGCATAAAATCCAATGCCATCGTTGACAGGATGTTTGGTAATGACTTCACGCCAGACAGTTCCGACATAGTAATTGAGAAGAAGCTCGTGAACAGGAGAGTTGCCACGAATCCAATTGAGCCCAGAGGAATCGTCACAGCATATGACGGCGACAAGCTGACAGTCTGGATCGGCACACAGAGTGCCCACAGCATCAAGGAAGGCCTTTGTGAAGCCATGGGGCTTCCCGGAGACAAGGTGAGGGTTGTTCAGGTTGACACCGGAGGAGCATTCGGCCTGAAGGGAGGAATCTTCCCGGAATACATTGTTGCCTCTTACCTCGCCATGAAGGAAAAAAGACCGATCAAGTGGATTGAGACCAGGAGGGAACACCTTATGGCCAGCAGGCCCGGAAGAGGTGCCATTGGAAACCTCAAGCTGTACGCAAGGAAGGATGGAAAGATAACCGGCCTCAAGGGAGATGTCATTGTGGACAACGGTGCCTTTACAGGTGGATCAGGGGAATTCTCGCCAATGTTCATTGCCAGGCAACTGGCGGGGCCGTATCAGCTTGACAATGCATACGTAAGAGCCATGTCGGTGCTTACGAACAAAGCCCCACAGGGGCCATACAGAGGAGCGGGAAGGCCGGAGGCCATGTACTTCATAGAGAGGATGATGGATGGGCTTGCCGATGAACTCAAGATGGACCCCGTCGATGTCAGGCTCTTAAATGCGGCGAAGGAAACATACACCTCACCTCTGGGAATGCAGGTGGAGAAATCCAGGCCCTTCCTCGAAACTGCCCTCAAGGAACTCAACTACGAGAACTACAAAAAAAGGGACCACACGGGATTTGCCTTCATCATACTCTACCACGCAACCAGCGGCGGCGAATCCGCGAGAATCCAGGTCAAGGACGGAAGAATCAGGGTCTGGACAGGCGGCAATGCGCATGGCCAGAGGCACGACATATTCATCAAGATGCTCATCAACGAGGAGCTTGGTGTTGACAGGGACCTCATAGATGTAATGAAGGGTGACACGGATCAACTGGAAGAAGGCATTGGCGCCTGGGGAAGCAGGTCTTCAATGGTTCTCTCTTCCGCGGTGATTGTATCTGCCAGAAAGATCAGGGACCAGGTCACGAAAGCAAATGGAAAATACTCCATGGATGCACTGCTTGACGGTCATTGGGATTCTTATGAATTCTTCCACTACGACAAGACAGAAAGCAGCCTTGGTGCAAACCTCGTGACAGCAGACGTGGATGATTACGGAAGAGTCAGGGTCAAGGAGTGCCTGTCATACTATGACGCCGGACGTGTACTCGATCCGGACAATGCTACCGGACAGAACGCAGGCGGTGCAGTTCAGGGAATAGGCCAGACACTTTCTGAGGAACTTTCCTTTGACGAGGATGGCCTCCCGCTCATAACCTCCATTTCGGATGCGGGTGTCCTGTCGGCCGACCTCGTGCCCAGGTTCAGCATAAAATTCCATAAATCCGAGTCGTCACTGCCTTCAAGGGCAAAGGGAATCGGAGAGGCACCCACAATTGGAGTCCCAATCGCCCTATCAAGGGCAATTGAGCTCGCCACAGGGCTACCCATAAATGAGACACCGATAAAACCGGATTATCTTCTTTCCTCAAGGAAAGAGTGATAACCAAACTATTTTTTTAAACTGAGAATCATTATTTTTCTGTCTTTACTGCTCTTTCCGGCTTCCACTTCCTTGAAGCCCGATCTCTTGAAGGTCGATACCTTTCCGGTAAACAGCAATGCGGAGTCTGTTTTGCTGCCAACCCTGACAGGAGAGGCGATGATCCCCGTTCCTCCCTTCTCCCTCACGTATTCTATTGCTGCCTCCAGCAGTTTGCCCATGTATCCATTTCCCCTCCTGTTCCTGGCAACAAAAAAGCAGCTGGTTGTCCAGAGACCGGATCCCTCCCTCGGTTTTCTGAAATAGGCGCCAAAGAGGCCTTTGAACTGCTCAACGGGGGCTATGGAAACCCAGCCTGCCGGCATGCCTGATTCATAGAGCAGCAGGCCGGGGACTTCACCTGAGTCAACCAGAGAACACATGAGCTCCTTCCGTTGTTCTGGAGAGCTGCTTTCATAACGTTTTCTCGTCAGTCTCCGATACATGCACCAGCATCCGTAGTATGCCCCGGAAGGCCCGAAAAGCCTCTCGAGATCGCCGAAGTTGGACTGCGTGACTTCCCGGATATCCAAGGATGCTGTCATTGCCACATATTCATGGATCCAGGAATAATAAACTTTTTATGGAAAAACCAGATAAAATGACGGATTTGCAGCATATCGGGCGGAAAACTGCATGGCATGGGCTGCTCGGGGAGAACAGCAGGCGTTTATTTCCCACAACTCTGGTATCAGGGCCTGGTGAACATGCAATTGTGAACACTTGCGCAACGTTAAATAATAACCGAATTATAAATAAAACATGAGTGAACAGAAAACCGCTGCTGTATTCGGCGCAACCGGCCTTATAGGGCAGCAACTTGTCAGAAGGCTCCTGAAGGAGGGATGGAAAGTCAGGGTTTTTGCGAGAGATTCCGCAAAAAGCAGGCAGATCATGGGGGAGGTGGAAGAACATCATGGCTGGGACTACAACAGGGATGACTGGAAGGTTTACCTGAACAATACGGACGCGGTCTTCAATTTCAGCGGCGCACCCATCTTTCAGAAGTGGAGAGGAGACTACAAGAGGCAGATAGTTGATTCACGGGTCAAAGCAACAAGACAGATTTCCGATGCAATATGCAAGGCCGAAAATGGGCCAGGGGTCTTCATAAACGGTTCAGCCTCTGGCATCTATGGATACGATTCCTGGAACGACTCAGAGATAACGGAGGAATCGGGAGCGGGAAAAGACTTCTGGGGACAGTTTGTCTCGACCTGGGAAAGTGCGGCGGAAGAAGCAGGAAAGTGTGGAACAAGGGTAGTCAACATAAGGACGAGCGTTGTCCTTTCAAGTGATTCCGGAGCCCTTCCACAGCTTGTTTCTGTGTTCAATAAGGGAATTGGCGGTCCCATCAGGCCCGGTGATCAGTGGTTTCCATGGATCCATATAGAAGATGAAGTGGGAATGGCCATGTTTGCGCTGGAAAATGAGAAAGTTGTAGGACCCATGAATGCATCAGCCCCGGAGGTACCCAGAATGAGGGATTTTGCAAAAACACTTGGGCAGGTGCTGAAGAAACCTTCCAGAATACCAATTCCGTTGACCATACTGAAACTGATGATGGGAGAGGTCGCCAACGTGCTGGCCAACGGGAAGAGAGTTGTTCCGTCGAGGGCCAGTGAACTGGGTTACCAGTTCAGGTTCCACGAACTTGAACCGGCTCTTTCAAACCTTATGGGGAAGAACCCATAGGGACTATCTCATAATATTTTCATGTTCCTTAAGAGCGCATAGGCTGCTGCAACGTCTTCCAGGCCTATACCCATGGCCTTGAAAACCGTCCTCTTCTTTCCATAGTACTGGCTCTGGTCCATCTTCATCAGGTCACCAAGGGGAACGCATTTCTTTTCGGGATGATTCTTCACCAGGCTTATTATCTCCCTCGATTCCAGAAGTGCCTGTTCCATGTCCTCCACAACCAGCATATCGCTTTCAAGAAGGACGTCTTCAGCTGCCTCACGCCTCATTGGCAGGTTGCCACCACAGAGATTCACATGGTATTCGTCGCCCAGATCTTTCCTTGAGAATATGGGGTCGTTTGAATCTGTTATGGCGTTGATTATGGTGGCATCCTTCAGTGCGCTGTTCACGTTTTCATGCGCCTTTATGTCCACGCTGAACTTCTGTGACATGCGCTGGGCAAACTTCTGGGCATTTGCGAAAGTTCTGGAATAGACCGTGATGCTGTCCAGATCAAAGGCTGCGAGCATTCCCTCAAGCTGGGTTTCAGCCTGGAAACCCGAGCCAACCACACACAGGCCGTGCTGGCCTGGTTTCACCATCTTTCGAGTAACCATGGCTGGCAATGCCCCGGTGCGAATCTGTCCAAGCTTGTTGGCCTCAATGACGGCGATGAGTTCGGATTTGACCGTATCGAAAACGAGAACCACGAATCTCGCTCCGTTCCTGTTTGCAATGTAGGTTTTCAGCCCTGCGAGGTGGTACTTGTTGAAAACGCCAGGCATGGTGTTGAAAACTGTTCCGTCGAATGTTATCCTTTCCCGCGGCCTGTAAAATGAGGTGCCGGATGCGTATGAGTCGAATGCTTCCTCGAGTATGTCTATTGTCTCACTGATTCCGAGATTTTCCTCAACCTCCTTCTCACTAATATAATTCATACCTGTGCATGATGGTTGGGTAAAAAGTAGTTTTGCACGCCGTTGCCAACCTATCAAAATGTATTAGTGCCATTATCAAATACGAGACCCATGGGACCATCCATTGAATCAGACAAGCTAAGGCAGTATGTTGGACAGAACAACTCATACTGGCTGGATCAAAACGGTGAGGAGATTGAAATTCACTTCTCTCCCGAATTTCCTGAAGCCATGTCTCATCTCCCGGACGGGAAATCCGTTGAGCATGTCATGTACGGGAAAGAACAGAATGGCCGCATCTATTTTCACCTTTTCAAGACAATAAGCTCCTTCGGTGAAACAAGCTCTGAACTCCAGGATGAGGACGACCCCATCATGGAGTGGCTGAAATATATCTAAAGCAGGGGCCCTACCAGAAGTGGAAGAATCGCGGTTGCGTCCCCGTATACGTTTGCGAACTCAGCGTCTTCCCTCATCTTTTTCCATGATATTGCCTCTTCCAGTTTTGCACCGGAAAGGGATCCGTCATATTCCTGTGCCGTAGTCACGTAGACAGCATAATCCAACCCGCCGCGGAACTGGTTCCACCATATTGTGTGGTGTTTTGATATGCCTCCGCCGATCATCAGTGCGCCGGATTTCTTTGCATCGAATATCAGGTCTGAGAGTTCATGCTCGTCCTGCAGGAGGTTGATCTTGAAGGCCCTGTTCCGCTCATAGAATGACCAGAGTTGCGAACCAAAGGAACCGTCTGTCATGCCGGGAACAAATACGGGTATGCCGTTTCTGGCGGCATTGTACAATATGGATGAATCGTCATTGAGCTTCAGGCCGAACTCCCTGAGAAGCTCTGCACCTCCCCATTCCTTCTTCTTCTCGTAGAGTTCCTGGATTACCGGTTGCACTTTCGCCTCAATTATCTCCCCGTAACTTTCGTCGGGAATGAAGACGTTCCCGAGCCTGTTAATTGACATGTTCTTCAGTTTCCTGTCGCTGTAGTCAAATGTTCCGCAGTAGTAGTCAGTGAACACACGGGCAATATCGTGATCAAGTGTTCCGTTGGTGGTTATGACAACATCAACCAGTTTCTTCTTGACCATCTGGTTGATTATTCCCCTTGTTCCTGTTGAAATTATGTCAGCAGGGAAAGAAAGGAATGTTGTATTCTCCTCCTGGAACATCTTTTTTAAGATAGAATTTGCAGTGGCAATTTTGGCTGAAGTGAAACCACCTGATAATGAGAATTTTTCAATCAGTTCTGAAAGTGTAGTATTTCCATTTATTTCCAGGTCCCTCACGGGTATGTTAAGGAGTTCATCTCTGTCCATGACATACTGAATTCCAGTATTCATATTAGACTTACAGTTCCACAGACAACTCAATTAACCATGAAAAGTTACGACCCTATGGTCAAGGTCAGCCCAAATTCCGTTTTGGTTACAATTGACGCACAGAAAGGATTCGATGATCCAGGATGGGGAAGGCGCAACAATCCCCATGCTGAAGAAATCATGAGCAAAGTTTTGTTCCAGTTCAGGGAAAACGATCTCAAGGTAATTCATGTGAGGCATGATTCACGTAACCCCGCCTCCATTTTGAAGGAGGGAAAGCCCACATTTGAATTCAAGGAGGAAGTGACACCACAGGGAGATGAGAAGGTGATTGTCAAGCACGTGAACAGTGCCTTTATAGGGACAAATCTTGAAGAGGAACTGAGGAAGTATGGCAGTCCTGAAGTATACTACCTTGGCCTTGTTACGGACCACTGTGTAAGCACAACTGCCAGGATGTCGGGCAATCTTGGGTTCAAGTCCTTTGTGATCGAGGATGCATGTGCCACCTTTGATACAAAGGACCAGAATGGTGAACTGATCCCCGCAGAGATAATGCACAAGGTTAACCTGGCATCCATTCACGGCGAATTTGCAGATGTGGTGAGTTCAAAGGACCTTGAATTCTGAATTACCACTGCCAATTATTTTGATCTGCGTTTGAACCCGGGCACATCTGCTGGTTCCCAGGTTCCATCAGCTTTTCTCCTGTACCCTGTGTCATAATTCTCCATGGCGTCCCTGGATGGTTGGATAGAGTCTGTTGGAATCATCATGTCCCACCCATTCCCAAAGAGGTCGAGTTCCCCGTGGTCAGGATAATGCACTGCATCCTTTGATCTTCTCTCATCCTCAGGCCAGATTTCTACATCCATAATCTTCAGGTCCTGCCCGCGGTCCGCAAGAAATTGGGATGAGAGATCCGGCCCTGTTGGCTTTGAAATGAGATCGCCTTCCTCAATTTCCACCCGATGACCTCCTATTCTTGCAGTGCCATTCCCCTTGAGTACAAGGTAGAATTCCTCCCTGGCAGTATGGCTGTGGAATCTTGAATAAGTGTTTCCATTTTTTATTGTATAGGTCCTGATGAATGACTTCGCGGCCCCAAGGACATGGGAATAGAAAGTCTGATCTCCGTTTTCCATTTCCTCATGCATCTTACCAACTGCTGAAGAACTATCATAGTTTTTGTTCAGATTGACCACAGGAGGTATCCAGAGATTCTCTCCTGAATTTTCAATGTCGTAATCATCATTGCCCGGGGAAACAGCATACACCTCATCAGACCAAAACGACACTGTCCTGACAATGAATTCCCTGGCTGCTTCTGTAAGGGGAGGAGCTAGAATGTATACTGTATCAGGGACATCTGGCTTCAGGTAACCTAGTCGGCTGGAAAGTTCCCACCAGAGCCAATGGCGGAATGCCGTAATGTTGGCTCTCACAAATGCCGGAATGTCTCCCATGTAATCCGGCAGGTAGAGTTTCCACCCCACATCTGCCCTGATTGAATTCTCTGGCCTGACATCTTTTGGGGGATCTATTAGTATCTTGACTGACATCTTATCAAGATAGAAGCCACATTAATGTAATAATTTTTAGCAAAAGATACTGTGTTTACTCCTGCAACTGTTGCGAGGCTAACAAATAATTATGAGGTATGCCATATCTGATGGATGTTGCTAGTTGATGCAATAATCCTGTTCATCCACATCTTTTTTGCCATACTGTTTGTGGGGGGGTCATTCTTCATCTGGCTTGTTGTCTGGCCAACATCATATGAACTTACTGAAGATGAGAAAGAGAGAACCAGGATAGTGGGCAGAATTGCCAAGAGGTTTGCCCTGTTTACCCACATCTCAGTCATTGTGCTCATCATCACGGGCATCTACAATGCAACTTGGTACCTTGGGACCTTTTCTGCACTCTTCAATACCGCTGGCGGGCACTTGCTTCTGGCAAAGATAATCATAGTTGGAATAGATCTTATTATCATCTACTCCAACAACCTTTACCATGGAAAGAAAATAATGAGGCTTGCCCGGGAAGGCAAGTTTGAGGAAGTGGCGAGAATAAGAAAAACGACCCACCTCTTTTCATTCATCTCCTTGGCACTGCTTCTTGTCATAGTCTTGCTTGCAAGTGCCCTCCAGTTCTATTAGGTTAAAACTTTATCCAGTGTATCTTTTAGAAATTTCATAGTTTAATGACAGTAAGTAAGTTTATTAGTTGAACCACTTGATCCGCCACATGGCTAATGAGGCCCTAGAAACCATAAACAAGGCACTGGAAGGCAAAAACAGTCTTCTAATGAAGAAAAAGATCCTGGCAGCAGGAAAGAATTATGCAGTCATGGATGAAAACCAGAACCCGTTATGTTACGTTTACCTTAGTGCAAAGCAGAACATCGTTGGAAATTTGCTCTCAGGGGCAATAGGTTCATGGGCAGGTCGCGAGATGGCCTATACCTACGTTGTGCAGGATGCTTTCAATCAGGATGCGCTCATTGTCAAGAAAGGGACAGGCGCATGGAGTTCAAATTTCGGAGTCTTTGACGCAGTTTCCGGTGAACAGTTGGCCATGATTTCACTAAAGAGAAGCCTTATAGGGGGCATGCAGGCACGGTGGACGGAAAAGGAAAGCAGCCAGGCGACAATGGTTACAAAAGGCAATGTCATCAAGAGGCAATATGCAATCTTGGATCAGAGTGGTTCTGAAGTTGGCCATGTAAGGCATAAAATTGTTGCAGTAAGGGATGTCTGGAATCTCAGCCTCAATGAGGGCGCGAGTATTCTTCATGCAGCTATATTCGCTACAGTACTGGATTTCGAGAAGGAAATGTAATTTCTTTCAAATTTCATCAAATAAAGAAACTGGTTAGGACCACCCACAATAAATCCCTGCTTCCAAAAGAGGTATTTCTGGTTGGTATTTTGCTGGAAAAATAAAGAATGGAGGTCTGCTTATCTTGCAGACTGGGCTATTCTTTCCATCTCTTCTTTCTTGCTTACTGCATAAGAAGAGGCGTCGTTCCTGCCAGCGTTCATAATTTCGTCTGCAAGGCAGTTTGCCACAGGCTTCTTGTTCTTGAATGATGCATTTGTTGCACCGACAGCAATGTTTCTCAGGGCAACGTCTACCCTTCTTGAAGGTGAAACGTCCACCGCCTTGGGAACTGCAATACCACCGTATTTCAGTCTTGTGACTTCTTCCCTGGGTGCTGCATTCTCGATTGCATTGACAAGAATCTGGACAGGGTTCTGCTTCGTCTTTTCCTTTACAAGATCAAATGCTTCCCTGAGCACCCTGTAAGCACTGTACTTCTTACCTGTCCACTTTTCTGATCTCATGAGTTTGTTGAGAAGCCTCTCTACAGTGTTTATATTCCTCTTTCCTGCGGAATAGCTGGAATATCTGCCTCCACTGTGGAGATTCACGTTTGCGGTGAGGTTGATGTATTTGGACAGACCCTCATCGTGGACCTGGACATCATTTATTGAGAATTCACCCAGTAACTTCAGTTCTGCCATTATCTCACCGTCTTCTCCTTTCTTCCCTTCACAAGTTCATGAAGCGAAATTCCGTTGACCTTTGCAACCTTGTACCTGACTCCGGGGATATCTCCCTTGCTTCTTCCCTGTCTTCCCCTGATACCTTCAACGAGCACCTCATCGTGTTCGTCAATGTAGTTGATAGCACCATCACCGGGAGCAAAAGCAGTGATCTGCCTGCCGTTCTTGATAAGCTGGAGCTTGACACATTTCCTTATTGCAGAGTTGGGCTGCTTGGCCTCAATTCCGATCTTTTCAATAACTATCCCCTTAGCGGCTGGTGCCCCCTCCAGAGGGTCACTCTTCTTTTTCAGGTTCAGCACTCTCTTCTTGTATTTTGAGTCTGACCACTTGAATTTGTTTCTCGTTGATTTGAGCTTATTTCCAGCGTTTATACCGTTCGCCAATATACCACCTGTGATTTTCTCGATTTAAATTGAGCAGGCATGGGATATGCTAAACGATATATAACGCCTTTGTTTGATTTGGAATTCCAAGGCGCCAGTACAGTGATTTCAATTCCATAATAAACTTTTATTCTTTCCTGAGAATCTATATATCAACCAAACCGCTTCATGCCAGGAGGTAGTGGAGACCTTTACCCTGGTTCCTGTATCGGTCGGAGCGAGTTATCCCATATATCTCGGCCCTGCCGTCGTACTGGTTGCCGCGATTGCTTCACTCATCTCTACATAGTCCAAGACGAGATTTGTTATCCTGTTGATCGTTGCAGTTTTATTGTTTACAGGATCTTATGCTTTCATACCTTACAGGGCTGAAACGCCGGCAGGCATAGTAATGGGAAACGGATACATGCAGATCTCATCGTCCGAGACCGGCACTGTCAGCGTGAACTCAAGCCAGATATCCTGCGCCTATGTTGGCCCCAACGGCACAGGAAACACGTCCCTGAAGAAAGAGCATGGCTTAAACAACGGTGTTGATGACATAGGCGTCTTCAGCTCAGACCATGAGAAAACCGCGGACGTAATGTCCGAAAATTTCACATCTGACCTCATTGTCCAGATGAATACCGGAAACTATGTCATTGTGGGGATGGACGGATCGAACTTCACGTCGATGGTGTCACTGTTCAACCAGGAAGTATATCCGGTATAGAATCAACGGAGGTAGCTGTCATCGCCTTTCTGCCAGTCCTCCCTTACTGGGCTGAAGGTGTCATGAACTAGGGTGTCCTCCAGTGCAGTGACCTTGTGCGGTACATTGGGGGGGATCACCAGGAACTCACCTTGGCTCACAATATATTCTCCAGTGTCGGTCTCGACCCTGATGGACCCTTTCATTACAGAGGATATCTGTTCGTTATGGTGCTTGTGGGACGGTACAATAACACCCTTGTTGAGGGATATCTGTGCAATGGTGATGTTCGTACCATGAATTACTTTCCTGAACAGTCCCGGCTGAAGTTGCTCTTTTTCTATGCTGTCCCATGACAGGTGTTCTGCTTCCATGTCTCGTATACTGCGGCCAAGAACATTAGATTTATTGTCCGGTTCAATCTACTTTGTCTTTGAAACTATCCTTATGACTTCCGAGTCCTGGACCACATGATCCTTTCCTATGGCCCTCTTGGTCCTGCAATCAATGGCCCTGATGAATCCCTCACCTATATCAGTGTGTACACGGTAAGCCATTTCCAGTGCTGTTGACCCTTCTGGAAGGAGATATGCATCGGGAAGGACATTCCCCTTGTTATCCCCCCAGGTACCCTCGTCTGCAACGGGGTATACAACGACATATCCAAGCACTTCCCTGACAGCCCTGGAAATAATATCACTAATCCTGGTCACATTGGGCTGCTTCATGAACTGGCTGATCATTTCCAGTGCATTTTTCTGGGCAGGATTCGGATCACCTGTGACCCTGAAGTCCCTGGATAGAGAATCAATCAACCCTGCAGCCATAGCTTTCTCCAGAGTAAGCTCATATTCACCTGAAATCAGGAATGCCTTTGGATCAAACTCACTGATCCTTTCTATGTTCTCCTGCGATGCCGCATCTGCCTTGTTCCCCACCCTTATGATTGGCTTTATGTGCATGAAAATAAGCTCAGAAAAGTTCCTGGCATGCTCAGGCTTCCACATTGAGAGCTTTGCGGGAAATTCGCCCTTTGTGAGAATGAGCGCTATCTGCCTCTCATTCACGCCGAATGAGGCAATCTTCTTCTCAAGTGACTTCTCGATCCTGTCACCCGATGCATCAGCCTTCCTGCCGTATTTCTCCCAGTCCCTGTATATGCGGTCAGCCATCCAGGCGTATATCTCGTTCTCAATGTTGTAAATGTCATTCAATGGATCAACCGGTTCCTCCAGGGGTGTGCCATCAGATTTGGTTAGTCCTGAAGCGTCAAAGACATGAATAATGGCCTCTGAATCCCTGATATTGTCGAGGAACTCGTTCCCCATTCCCTTTCCCTCGCTGGCACCCGGTATGAGGCCTGGGACATCAATAACCTCAACGGGGATCTTCCTGATCCCGTCAGAACAGCTGCCCTCCCTGGGAGTGCACTGCTTCCCTATCTCCGTGTGGGGGCACCTGGAGTTGAGAAGTGCAATCCCGACATTGGGCTTGAGCGTGGTGAATGGGTAATTGGCAATATCTACAGGGCTCCTGGTGAGTGCAGAGAACAGTGTGGATTTGCCCACATTCGGTTTCCCTATGAGCCCTATCTTCACAGTGGACATTGTAAATGCAATATTGCTCCAAGCTATTAGAATAATGCAGCAACTGCCAGGGTCAAGACATCCCTGTTCCATCTTAAACCACCGGCGGACATTACTGTCAGGAAAGCAGGAACCAATGATATTGATGCCATCATGGGCATAGGGAAGAAACACTGGGAGACTTCCCTTGATTGCAGGGAAGGACTGAAGAGAGAGGATTCGGTCTTCCTTGTTGCAGAGGTCCAAAGGAGATTCGGGACAGGCATGGCAGGCTATGCAGTCATGAGAATACACTCCTGGAATCAGTCCGGGTGGCTGCTTAAATTTGCCACCAGCAGTGAATGGAAGAGGAATGGCGTCGCAAAGGCGCTTCTTGAGGAAATAAGGAAAGCCGTTTCAAAAAATGGCCTGAGGACAATGAGCATTGAGACCCAGCCAGACAACATGGAGGCCAAAGAATTTTACGAGGCAATGGGCCTGAGGATATGCGGATACAATGACCGGTGTTACACCAACAACCATGAAAATGCAGGAGAGACTGCACCCTTCTACTCCATGGACATTTCCTGAACTCGTTTACATATTCAAAGAAAAATTGTAATATGCCAATGAAGCTGTCATTCACCATGAAGAGTACCGGAAAGACATTCAGCTTTGATTCCTCCTCCCTTGATCTGTACATTTCACAGACAATGCAGAAGGCAAATGTGCCGGGCCTGTCCATTACAATAAGCAAGAACGGGGAGACCGTCTATTCAAGGGGCTACGGTCACAGGGATACCGATAACAGGGAACCTGCAACAGAGAACACACTTTATGGAATAGGCTCAGTGACCAAGTCGTTCACTTCAATGGCACTCATGTTGCTTTCAGAGAAAGGGCTCATAGACATAAACAAGCCCGTAAGGGACTACCTCAGCAAATTTCATCCCGATGAGGCTTCTGAGGAAACAACCATAGCCCATCTCATGTCACATTCCAGCGGTTTCCCGGGACTCAACACATCCGAGGTCATGCTCTTCAGGGAAGTGGGGAAGGACACCAGCTACATTCCCATGGCAGGCTTTGAGGACTTCATGTACTACATAAACGGTGCCGCAGGGGAGAGGCACAGCCCTCCCGGAAACAGGTTCTTCTACTGGAACGAGGGATACACCATGCTCGGCAGGATCATAGAGAAACTGTCCGGCATGAAGTACCACAAGTATATACGCGAGAACATCCTGGAACCACTTGGGATCAAGAGGGCCACCTTTTTCGAGGAGGAGGCGTTCAATGACCCGGATCATGCGACCCCTTACTACAGGGAACAGGATGGAACAAATACACCGTCAAGAATATCTGATGAGGAGATAGGTCATGCCCCCGGGGGCCTTGTAACAAGCACGGTGGAACTGTCAAAGTACCTTTCGCTGTGGACTGCGGACAACAAGAAGAAGATAGTCGGCGACACCAGCCTGCAGGAACTGGTGAAGCCAAGGATCAAGACCTTCTTCGCGAGCCACTTTGACCCTGTAATGTATGGCTACGGATGGATGTCCATAAACAACTTCCTGGGAAAGAGGCTTATTTCACATTCCGGAAGTGTTGCAGCCTCATCCGGCTATGTGGGTTTCCTTCCTGAATTGAATGTGTCAGTGGCAATAGGCGCAAATACATCCGACTGCCCAACCTCAAGGATCGGCATGTATGCACTTTCACTTTTCATTGAAGGTGCCAGCGCCGATGACCTTCCTTTTGTGAAAATAGACAAGAAGAGAGAGATGCTTAAAGGTGATTACCACGATTACCGGGACTATACCCGAGTTTCACTCTTTGACGGCGATGACGGCCTGCTGAAAATGAAGCTGGAAAGCGATGAGTTCCACACAACAGTCCCTGTCCTGCTGGAAGGGGACAAGGTTTACACCATTAACAACAATGCCAAAATGGAAATTGAAGTTAGAATGAAGAATGACCGGGACGTTGAAATATACTTTGAACGCCACAGGTTCCAGAAGAAGTGAATGCCGGTGTATTTATTACTGCAGGGTTACAGATACCTTCCTCATATCGTAACCCTTAGGACATTCCAGTTTTTCTTCCACTTTATTTATGACGGCTCTTGTGCCTTCCCTCATATGTACAATGTTGCACCTTTCAATATTGGGGCAGGTGAAGTGGTCGCAGTTTATTGATTGCAGTGTGACAGAGGAACCTTCCTGGAGTTTCCTGCCGTACTGCATATGCGCAACTTCAGGTATTTCTTCAATCTCAACTGTTGCCACCCTGTCCTTGTTGAAAACAAAACACGGGTTCTCCTTCTCCCTGACCTTCAGGACCCTGTAGCTTCTCCCCGGGTCCAGGTTGAAGCAGACGTTCTTTATCCTGCACTCCGCGCAGCCAACAAGTGGACCTACAAATGTAAATTCGAGGCCTTCCTTTGCAAGGTCGACTCCAATTAGAGAGATCTTTGCCGAGGTGCGTGCACCATTAGATGATTCCTGTGATTTCGAGGGCTTTTTCTGACGCATTTAAACTTATATCCTTTTCTCCAAGTATAGTGTACCTTTCTGGCCTAATGCTGTGCGCGGATGAAAGCGCTCTAATTATTGCAGAATCAGGAATCCTGTAATCCTTTGCCCTGATGGAAAGGCCCATTCTGTTGTATGCAGAAGCAAGCTGCTGCCAGTCTCCCCCGTGAAGGAACATGGAAACGACCGAACCCATCGCACACTGCTCGCCGTGAATTGATTCACCGGGGTTGGACATTTCCAGAGCATGTGCAATAAGATGTTCACTGCCGCTGGCTGGCCTCGATGAGCCGGCTATTGCCATCGCTGTGCCGGAAGCAAGTATCTGCTTTGTGACAAGCCATACAGATTCCTCAACTCCCTCAAGTACCATGTGGCTCTTTTCAAGTAGTTCTCTGGCAGCGTACTCAGAGATGGCCGCTGAGCTGGAACTGTATTCCTCTCCATGCAGCCTGCTTGAGAGTTTCCAGTCAAGCAGCGCAGTCAGGTTGGAGATGACGTCTGCAGCTCCTGCCTTCAGATACTTGTATGGTGCGCGAGACAGTATTGCTGTATCAGCAATAATGGCAATTGGCATTGATGCCTCCTGGGAAAGGGTCGAACCGGTTCTCTTGATGGATGCCCTCGGGGAGGCTATTCCGTCGTGACTAGGTGAGGTAGGTACACTCACAAATGGAACGTTAAAATCGTATGCTGTTTTCTTGGCGAGGTCGATCTTCGTCCCTCCGCCTACTCCAATAATAAGGCCAACCTTCAGCTCCCTGGCAACAGATTCTATTGTGTCGAGATTCTGTGTGTTGGCCTTGTCTGTCCTTATTACATGGACATCATACCCTGCATCAGAAAGTATGTTCTCAACTTCCCTTCCTGCAAGGTCATAAGTTATGTTACCTGTTACAATAATAATGGAACCGGACATCATGTATCTTCCAACTACCGGGACAATGTTGGGCAAAACACCGTGTCCAACGTAAACATCCCTTGGGAATTGCATGGTCTTGAACTTTTCAAATTCCATTTCAAATTGCATAATGTACTGCTTTATAAACATTAAGGCTGATGTCAGACACTGACTGGTGCAACTGATAAAAATGATAAATTGCGAAGGAACTGCTGGAGTTAATGGCAGTAAACAGGATTTAGGACTGAGCCAGGCCCACGGGCATCGTTGCATTTGTTTCGTAGGCAAACTCATCCTTTGAAACTGCGATAACACCAACGTGGATATCGCCAAATTCCTCAACCTTGTCCCTGAGGATTTCCTTCAGAGGTTTTTTGCCAATCTGGATGTAAATGTCATAGCACATCATTCGCTTGATGATTTCCTCACCTATGCCGGTGGCAACTACTGCCCCATTTGGGCCAGCATATATTCCTGAGCCTGGAAGCGGGGTATCGCCGACCCTGCCCCTCATCATTGGTGAAGCACCACCGGTTGAGACAGCTGCTGCAAACTTCCCATTGACTCTTGCTACTGCACCAACTGTATCCTTGGGTTCGGGAAAGCCAAAAGCCTTCGCAAATTTGTAGTACTCCCTGTATCTTTCAGGTAGGTCTGCCTCCTTCCCATTGAAGAAATCAACGGTCTTCTTCCAAATCTCTTCGGTTCTTGGCGTGGATGGATCGTGGTCTGCAAAACCCATTGCTCTGGCGAACTTAAGTGCGCCATCACCCGTAAGAAGTACGTGCGGTGTCTGTTCCATAACAGCTCTCGCCACAAGTATGGGGTTCTTCACTCTCTCAACTGCAGAAACAGCACCAATACCGGTTCCATACATGACTGCTGCATCCATCTCTATTGAACCATCAATTCTCTTAACTGAACCAGTCCCGGCGTTGAACATGGGATCGTCCTCAAGGTATCTTACGCCTTCACATACAAGATCAAGTGGATCTCTATTGTGTGTTGAAAATGCCTTGGTTGCATAACTTTTCATAAGTTCAGTATGAGGTTCGCCTGCGCCTGCACCACCGTGAAGTAGAACTAAATCGGACATTGGACTTTAATATCGGTAACGTTTAATTTCTTTTGGAAAGAAACCCACTGGTAGTTTCGACTGAAACTCTTATATAGATACTGAAAATCAGTGTTGAAAACTCCCGGACTGGTAATTGATACCAGATCCGGGAAGGATCACTTTTAGGGCCCGTAGTCTAGTGGTATGATGTCTCCCTGACACGGAGGAGGTCACCGGTTCAAATCCGGTCGGGCCCACTCATTTATCTTTTACATGTTTTGTTGATTTTTGATACGGACTCTTAATCCATAGGTCGGGGGTTCGAACCCCTCGGATTTGATGCCATAAATTCGTAGTCTTTCTACCGAACTCGTAATATTTATGTCGGCAGAACAATAAAGTTTTTCAACCAATAAAAAGGGCAATAAAATGAAATATATCCATTCATGGCATGTAGTACTATGAAATACGAATCTATGATCTCCCCTGAAGATGTTCATAGGGTTATCGGGTCCAGGATGCTGGCTGACGGCCTCGATATGGTCCTTGATCTGGAAAAAAGCAAAGGAGTCAGGCTGTACGACTCAAAGAAGGATCGGTATTTATTGGATTTCTTCGGGTTTTTCGCCTCAAACCCGGTTGGGGTAAATCACCCGGGACTATCTGACCAGGATTTTCTGGCAGACCTCAAGATGGCCGCCCTGACAAAGGTCACGAATTCTGATATCTATACACGGCAAATGGCTGAATTCGTTGACACACTCTCACGTGAAGCCACCCCAGATTACATGAAATACTTTTTCTTTGTCTCAGGAGGGTCCCTAGCGGTTGAGAATGGTCTCAAGGCTGCCTTCGACTGGAAAGTGAGAAAGAACCAGATGAATGGTGAAACGAAGGAGCTTGGCACTAAAGTAATGCACCTGAAAGAGGCATTTCATGGAAGGAGTGGCTATACACTCAGCCTTACAAACACCCATGATCCCAGGAAGACTCTGTATTTCCCGAAATTTGACTGGCCCAGGGTTACCAATCCCAAACTCAGATTCCCCATCACTGAAAAGGTGTTGCAGGAGGTCGAGGAATCTGAAAAGAAGAGCCTATCTGAGATGGAACATTACTTTGAGAAATACGGAAATGATATCGCTGCCTTTATAATGGAACCAATCCAGGGAGAAGGCGGTGACAACCAGTTCAGAGACGAATTCTTCAAGAGCGCTGCAAAACTGGTCAGGGATAACGATTCCCTCTTGATGATGGATGAAGTCCAATCGGGAATGGGTGTGACCGGCAAGTGGTGGGCACACCAGCACTATAGCGTCCAGCCTGATATAATGGCATTCGGCAAGAAATCTCAGGTTTGTGGTATCATGGTTGGGAACAAAATAGATGAGGTAAAGGATAATGTCTTCAAGGTATCTAGCAGGATAAATTCCACCTGGGGAGGCAACCTCGTTGACATGGTGAGGGCAAAGAAGTTTATCGAAATCATGGTGGAAGAGTCTCTGATAAAGAATGCAGAGAAAATTGGCAAAATATTGGTTGATGAACTTATAGAACTTAGCGCGGAGTTCCCGGACCTCGTTTCCAACCCGAGAGGCATGGGCCTTATGGATGCCTTCGATCTAAAGAGCGAGAAATTCAGGGATGAATTTTTCGACAGGATGTTCTCAAAAGGAGTGCTGCTTCTTAAAGCCGGAGAATTCACAATAAGACTGAGGCCAGCGCTTATCCTGTCCGAAGAGGATGTCAAGGAATTCATAGGGAGAGCTAAGGAAGTCCTGAAGGAAATGAGCTGAGAGTAGTAATACTACTCTTTCTTATTTTGTCCTCAATAAAGCGCAGAGATTTTTACACCTCTAATGGACGTAAACCATCAGGCCTGATTCCTGTTTGAGCGATAAACCGCCTCAAACTACTTGGACATTAGTCACCATTCAATTGGAAGCAACTATTTGCTGAGTTAATTTTTAAATCACTTTTTGCTTCCTTTTAGCTACCCTGGTTATACTATAATCGTGAAAAAAATCAATCGAAAATGCTTCTTGAAGTGAAATTGGCTTTATGTGAAAATGAAATCTTAGTTACCCAAAATATTTTAAAGAGTCAATAAACAACCCTCAATGAATAAATGGTTTGAGATCCAGAATATTCCTGGCTAGATTTTCAAGTGAATCGTGCATTCTATGCCAGTCCAAACTGTATTTCAAGTATATTCCGATGGGAATTCTCGGCAGAGTACTTTCATCGTTTCCCTTGATGTTGATCCACCAGTCCACTAAATCGCGATCGCCCTTGGAAGAATTGCAATGCTTGCAGGATCTAACAACATTCTGCATCCTGTCAGGTCCATCATTGTTCTTAGGAATCACATGATCCTTGCTGTCAGCCGGCTCACCACAATATACACAAACTGGATCACTCCTCATTTGAACTCTGATCTCCCCATCTCTGTTGGCCATGCGAATTTGGCCATTTTTCAACTTATTATATGTGTAATTTACAAAACCGAATTCTTTCTTCTTGCCAGCTGCCTCTGCAATTACCAACCAGGCATAATAGTAATTTATCACATCTGAGACTGTTTTCACACTTTTTGGTAGCATTTAATCTCTGTGTTAAATTCTAATCACATTAATATTAATTTGTTTTAATGAATAGGGATTTGGAGGACTTCTGTCCCAAAGTCCATTTCAAGGACTTTTCCTATATATGCTAGATATGGCTTTTGGCAGTGAATCTTGTATAAGTAGGTTGTAAGTGGTCAAAATGGAAAAAGGCCCGTCTTCGAAATAGTGATAGATTATATTTGTGGTCTTGCCTCATGAATTGCCCGATATCAATGACAGACAACAAACCACGATGCGAATGGGTCCCCTTGGGTGATCCGCTATACCTGAAATACCACGATGAGGAGTGGGGTGTTCCCCTGCATGATGATCAGAAGCTCTTTGAGCTTCTGATCCTGGAAGGTGCCCAGGCAGGGCTGAGCTGGAAAACCATCCTTGCGAAAAGGGAGAATTACAGGAGCGCTTTTGACGGATTTGACCCGAACCTCATTGCACATTACGATGAGCGGAAGGTGGAAGAACTCCTCGCAAATCCGGGAATTGTGAGAAACAGGCTGAAGATTGGCGCGGCAATCGTCAATGCAAAAGCCTTCCTCAGGATAAAAGATGAGTTTGGAAGCTTTGATTACTATATCTGGAAATTTGTGGGTGGAAAGTCCCTTGTCAACGCGAGGAAGCAAATTAAGGACGTGCCTGCGAAGACCTCACAGTCAGACGCCATGAGCAGGGAACTTCTCAAGAGGGGTTTCAAGTTTGTGGGGTCCACTATTTGCTACTCTTTCATGCAGGCAACAGGAATGGTAAACGACCACACAGTAAACTGCTTCAGGTACAGAGAGACAATTGAGATGGCTTAGGAATAGATCAAAGCTGGATCCTCTTGTATCCCGCATCCAGAAATACCCACGACTTGCTTCAGATATAGCTATAACACAAATTGTGTCCGTGCTGTTGCCCACTGTTGCTTATAGATAACTGGCATTTATCGCGCTGATCTTGGATGCCGGTGCCGACCCGTGTGCATTGCTGCTTCCGGCCAGGCCCTTCCCCCATATGTAGAGTGAAGGAAGCACCAAGGCCACTGCAATGAATCCCACAGCAACAATCAATTCAATCCTGTGCCCGTCCATTTTTTCCTGCTGCCTCCAAGGATCCTCCATTATTCGCGTGAATCCTTTCCCTGATGTTTATCCACGTGGGAACCTGCCCGTGGCAGTCCCTCTTGATTGTCAATAAGTACTGTCTATTTGGCAGGCATGCGCCAAATGAAAACATGAAGCACAAAACACCTGAATTTAACCGGTTTCCTGAAGGGATTATCAGGAATTATCGCTGGATTTTCCTATCCTGGAATAGTCCACGGTTACCTCTTCGGAACCCTGTGCCGTGAATATTCCTTCAATGCCCCTGAACTCCATTTTTTCCTCAGGTTTTGTTTTCACCGGAAAACCATGAATGGCATTGTAATGCTTGAACTGGCCGCCTCTTTTGCTTTCCGACCTGATGAACCCCAGATGTTCAGAGATCCTGTTAGTAATGACCGAGTTGAGAACAGCCTTCGAGTCGAGAAGCCTTCTCCTTGAGTCCGCAGCAAGATCAAAGTCGATCTCATACCCGACACTGTTCCTGCATGACGCTGCTGCGGCCATGGACGTGGTACCTGTTCCTGAAAACGGGTCAAGTACAATATCCCCAATCAGTGAGTACATGTTTATGAGCCTGTATGGAACCTCGAAGGGAAAGGCTGCACTCCTGGATCTTGATGTTCCATTCCGCATTTTCTGCCTCGTACCCGTCAGGCCCTCCCATATGTCGGCAAACCAGCGGTTTCTCTCCTCCCAGAAGAATGAGCTTTCAGCCCTGGCCTCCTTCTCACTTTCGTTGGGAAATACCCTCCTGGCCTCTTTCCTGAAAATTAGTATATGTTCATGCTCAAGAGTCACGTATGCACCTGCTGGCAGGGTTCCTGATCCCAGAAATTTATTGGGGGAATTGGACGGCTTCTTCCAGATTATTGATGGCAGTTCGGGAAAGCCTATGCCCCGGAAGAAATCAGAAATCACTGCATGAGAAGGATACAACTGGAATGAGCCATCGATTGTTCGGGTTGCATCCCCTATATTTATGCACACTATCCCTCCTGGTTTGAGCACACGCGCGACCTGCGCCCATACCCTGTTCAGTTCCTGGTGCATCAGGCTGTATGCCCTCTCCCCTTTTCCTGAGTCGAGAGCGTCCCTTATCCGGGGGTCCATGCCTGAGAACATGTCATCCCACATCCCTATCATAGGATAGGGCGGAGACGTCACCACCAGATCGACAGAACTATCCGGAGTTTCCTTCATTTCAATGGAATTTGAAGAATAGATTCTGTGGATTGTGGTTTCGATATTCACTTGTGACTGTATGCAATGAGATGCTAATTAATTTCAACATGATCAGGTGTCAATACAACAATGCGCCAAACATTAATTGTAGAGTGTAATTGCTGTATCATGTCTTCAGAATCCCTTTTCGCCCGAGCTTCAGCGTTGTTTCCCAGAGGCGTCAATTCACCGGTCAGATATTATGAACCTTACCCAAAATTCATGAGGAGCGGTTCCGGATCGAGGCTTACCGATGAGGAGGGAAAGCAATACATTGACTACTGCCTTGCCTTCGGCCCGATGATCCTGGGCCATTCACATCCGGATGTGACAGCCAGGCTCAAGTCACAGATCGATCTGGGCCTGTCTTTCGGCACTCCTGGAAAACAGGAGGTAGAGCTGGGAGAATTGATCAAGGACGCAATCCCTTCCATGGAGATGATGAGGTTCACAAATTCGGGCACTGAAGCAACAATGCATGCCATAAGGCTGGCACGGTTCTTCACTGGCAGGAACCTGATCCTGAAAATTGAGGGGGGGTTCCATGGGTCACATGAATCCGCCCTTACCACTATTAAGCCTGAACAGGTGAAGGACCCGGACGAGAAATCAACCATCGAGATACCCTTCAATGATACTGCCACACTGGAGCGCGTGTTTGCAATGTTCGGCAGGCACATTGCCGCCCTGATAATGGAACCCGTTCTGGGCAACATCGGGGTTGTCCAGCCTAAGAACGGATTCCTGCAGCTTGCCAGGAAACTCACTGAGGAAAACGGGGCACTCCTCATTTTCGACGAGGTAATCACGGGTTTCAGATCCCGTTATGGTGGCTACCAGGATATGGCAGGGATAAGACCTGATCTCACCACACTGGGGAAAATAATCGGGGGCGGCCTACCTGTAGGCCTGTTTGGAGGCCGCGAGGACATTCTCAGGAACGTGTCCCCTTCAGGTAAATTCTACCAGCAGGGCACATTCTCAGGGAATCCCCTTACGATGGCGGGAGGCATTGCGACGATGGAGATACTCAGGAAATCAGACTACTCCATCCCCTCCGGACATGCAGAACGACTCTCGGAGGAGATCAGGAAGAGCTTCCTGAGCACAGGGATCCCTGTTCAGGTGAACCAGACAGGGACCATGTTCACGGTGTTCTTCAACAGCGAGGAAGTCGTGGACAGCAGGAGTGCAGTTAAGTCAGATACCGCGAGGTTCACCAGATTCTTCAACAACCTGATGAACAGAGGAGTCTTCATCCCGAAGTCACAGTTCGAGTCATGTTTCGTGAGTTTTGCCCATACTGAAAATGATATCGGGGAAACGACATCAGTAATCAGGGAAGTAGCAGAAGAAATGAGGTGAGAACCGGGTATTCACTGGAAGATTGCCTGTAGCTTCGCTATGAGTTCAGTGTCGCCATTAACTGCTGCCTTCTTGAGTTCAGCAGTATAATTTCCCAGGATCCTGTTGGCCATTGCTGAGGCCGATCTCCTCTTTGCCTCTCCAGGGTCCATGCCCTTGTTTATCTCCTTCATCATCCGGCTTATCTCCATCAGCGCGATGGACTCGGCAAAAGTGTATGATTTTGTGAGGAGTTCATCCGCCCTGTATTCACTCAGTTTCAGCTGGAATTTCACAAACTCCTCCTTTACCACGTTCTCGGCTTTCGGGATCTCTTCCTTCTTCAGTTCTGAGTTGGATAAAGAAATCTTTTGAATGTCATCCAGGCCGTACACTTTCACCCCGGGCATGGCAGAAATGCCCGGATCAATGTTTCTCGGATTTGATATGTCCACGAAGGTCTTTGGCCAGTTTTCTTTCCTGATCATCTGGCGGTTTACCAGGACATTCCGGGATGAAGTGGCCGTGAAGACCATGTCCGCTGAGTTGACAGCCCCGGGAAGATCTCCCATGCCTGCGTATGAGCATCCGTACTGGATGGCCAATTGCCTGGCCCTGTCTGTATTCCTGCCAACAATCGTGATCTCACCCGGTTCCTTTTTCATTACATACTTGATGAAAGTCTCAGCCATCTGGCCTGTGCCAACAATGCAGACCCTTGAGGACTTCAGGTCAACGTGTTCCGAAGCGAGATCCACAGCGATGACCGGAATGGAAGTTTTTCCGCGTGATATGCTTGTTTTCTCACGCACAGTCTTTCCCACGCTTATGGCCTTCCTGAATATGAGGGAGATCAGTTTGTCGGCCTTGCCGGCCTTCCTTGCGTTCTCATACGCACTCTTGATCTGGGAGAGAATCTCGTTCTCGCCCACAGACATGGACTCCAGTCCGGAGGAAACCCTGAAAAGGTGGTATATTGCATCGTGGCCGACAAACAGGCCCGGATATACCTTGCTGAGTTGCTCATGATCTATTTTCTCCGTGTCGAACGTGAAATAGAATTCAACCCTGTTGCAGGTCACGAGAAGAACATGCCCGTTGGAGTCAAAACTATCAGCAATCTCGTTCCACTGCAGGCTGGAAAGCTCAAGCTTCTTCTGAAATTCTTCAGGAGTCGCTTTGTAGTCCCAGGAGACTGCTCCGAACTTTAGCATGTTATTCACCTAAACCCCTATCCCTATAAAATCGGGATGACTTACAGGGGCAAGACATGATGTATATTTGTTATTTAAATCCAATTTTTCCAATGTTCTGACCTTGAAACGATCATTACAGGATGCGGCATCATTTTCAGGCAATCAGGCCTCACTTTGCGCATCCTCACCTGATGCATCTTCCGGTTCCTTCTTCCTGGAGTAGGCGAGTTCTCTCACACCGGTGAATATAAGGGCCGAGATGGCGGTCATGATCCCGTACATCAGGGGGAACACCACTATGATGAGTAATGCAGGCATCCCGATCAGTTGGGCTATGATCCCGGATAGTCTGGATACAGACCCCAGTGGATACAGCAGGTAAACAGAGAATGGAACCATGAGGCCGATGAGGAATCCTGAAACCGCAGACCATTTCCTGCCAAGAAACAGCAGGGGGATGCCGGCAACTATGGCACCCATTGCAAATGGAACGGTGAATACAAGCGCGTATGAGAGTGCAATGGAAAAAGGTATTCCTGCGTAAGGGAGCCACCTATTCATACCTGATCACCACCACTGTCTTCTGGTCATTCATGTTGTAATACTCGTGGTCAACCCAGTGGCTGAGCTGATTGGAGAAATAATAGCCCAGGATATTCTCGCTGGGGCCGCCTGGTATGACCCCATAGAATTGCCCGGTGCCGGGGGAAGCCACCGTTCGAAGGGATGAGCCCACTGTAACATATGGTTCAGGTATCATCAGGTCCCTGGGTACGCTGCCAACACTAACTGTATGGCTTCCACCCCATATGGGGAATGGCGCGATTGACAGGGCAACCAGCCCGGTCGGGCTCGCTATTTCCAGCATGTGCACCTTTCCCCAGGTCCACGAACTGACATTTCCAAGGTGATCAGAGAGGAATGCAACTTCTTTGGAAAACGCACTCCTCACAAGGCTGGTGAAATTGCCGTTGAGCCAAGAGGAATCGGGATTGTGCTGGACCAGATATATCTCGCTTGTGATAAATGGTTCAGGAGAGCCTGTAAGGTTGTGCTGGCTGTATATATTGCCATAAGTCATGTTGTATATCTCTGAAGTGAGGTACCAATACACGGTTATGCCAACCTGGTTCTCGTAAGTCGTGTAGTTCCAGTCTTGAAGCTGGTTGAAAGCACTCTGCTCCGTGGAATTCATGGCCATGCCCTGCAGGGCATTCACGAGATACGGCGTGAGCATGGTTGCCCAGTAGTCTGAAACGTTTGACTGGAGTTGCATCATCTTCTGCACAGTCATTCCCGGGTTGTCATTCAGGAAGTGGTATATGGTCTGTGCGCGCCCTCCCGATGCCCAGAAACCACCAACGAATGGATAGGGGTAATTCTGGCCCACAGTTGGCTGATTGGGAGCCAGCATGTATCCTCTCACGGGATTCTGGTCCTGTGGGAGATAACCGAATGGCACGTTCATATGGGACTCATATTTTGGGTTGGACCCATTCAACAGAGCCCTGGAACCAACAACGGAGACGTTCATGCCGTTGGGGAGCGTCTCGTTTATGAGGGGATAGGAGCCGGCAGTGATGTATCCTGCGCTGCTGCCTGAAACCATGGCGAAATTCTGAGGGGGAGAACCCCAGCTCCTCAACGCATTCAGCATCTGCGAATAGTTAGTGGACTGGTCCAACTGTATCTCTGCAACGAGGTCAAAGGACGGGTGCCTTGATGTCCAGTTGAGACTTATGCCATAGTGCTGGTTCCTTGCTATGAGCGGGCCGTTGTTTGTAGAATATATGCTGTAATTCTTGCCGTCAAGTGTGTAACTGCTCACGCTCAGGCTGTGCCAGGTACCGTTGAAGAGGTAATTCGTGTTGTTGAGTATCTCCAGGTAATCGTTGGCGGAGTTGCCTTCCGGGGTTGTGAGTCCCCATGCCGTGCGGTTAGTGTGGCCAATGAGGATACCAGGAACCCCTGCGAGATCCCACCCTGTTACATTCATTCCCGGAGCAACCAGTTGCATGGGAATCCATATAGAGGGGGCAGTCAGGGGAAGATGCGGATCGTTTGCGAGTATGGGCGAGCCTGATTGCGAGTAGTTGGCAGTAACTACCCAGCTGTTGCTTCCCACAGGTGATCCGAGTTCATGCGCACCGGGAAGCCCATATGGATCTGAGATGTTCTTCAGGGCGCCTTCAATAAGAGGATTAAGTTGCTCAAGCAGTGTAGTGTTTACTCCCGTTGCCCACTGGTCGTACCAGTTCCGTGACCACAGATATGACGCACTGATTCCCTGTTGAGACAGGTTGAACCCATTCACCGTTCCGTCTCCCGGAACAACCGTTACGTTCTGTGTGAAGTAAGGATAATAGGGCCACAGGGCTGTGGCGTTCTGAAAGCCAAATGCATTGTAAAGCATGGCTGACTGCAGGGGCTCAGCAGCGCCCGTTGTCAGGGACCAGGCCATGTACTGCTGCCAGCAGAGAGTGTAGAAGACCGACCACTGGAAAGGCTGGATCCCAAGGAGCCTGAAACCGAGATTGTTGGAAGAGGCTGAACTGTTGATATAGGCATTCACGCCCTGGGCATATGCTTCAAGGTAGCCGTAGTACGCAGGATGGCCTGTACGGTACGCCTGCTCAAGGCCATAGGCATTTGACGGCATTCCTATGAGACGCATTGCATTGTCAGAACCGACCCCCGCAGAACCGATGTACTTGCTCAGGTTACCGGAGGCAAGCAGGCCTTCCAGTTCCATCTGGAAAAGCCTCTGGCTTGCAGAATAATACCCCTGTGCAAAGAAGAGATCATGGTAATCTGCAGCATGAATGTGTGCTACCCCTGATGCATCTATTGTTACGTTGACGGGATCGTTGAGGCCCTGCATGTTTATGGTCTGTGAAGTGAGGTTGTTGCTTCCGGCGGAGGACCATAGCCCCAGACGCGGATTTAGAGCCGTGAAGTTTGTAGACAGGAATGAAAATACAACAAGGATAACTACCAGAACAATCAGCCACCTGATTTTCATTACTGAATGAAAGAGGGTTGGGTATTAAAATATTTCATGGATAATGCCTGAAACCTGAATGATTCATTTTCCTGCACATAAATGTGCGGCAGCCCTGTCTTTTCCCGCGTGATCCATAGAAACTGTTCTGGATTACGTATTTATACGGAGCTAAGGTTACAAGCATACGGCAAACAAACCTCCGCCCGAAAATGGCACGGCCCTCAAGCGTGGTTTCTCACTTCAGGATGCGGCACTTTTTGGAATAGGCGGCGCCATTGGATCGGGGATCCTCTTTGCCGCAGCAGGCGGGACAGCTTACGCAGGGCCGGCAGTCATCCTGTCATGGATCTTCGCGGCATTGATGATAGTGGTGATCACCATCCCGTTTGCCGAGTTCTCGTCAATGGCACCGAGCGGTGGCATTAGCGGACGAATAGCGTACTACTCCTTTGGGACGTATGGAGGATTCCTTTCCGGATGGTCGCTTTTCCTCTGGTCTGTCATGATTCCCCCCATCGAGGCGGTGGCAGTCTCCCAGTATGCCTCGTACTACGTCCCCCAGCTTTATGACGGTTCCACACACTTCCTGACAGGTTACGGCATACTCCTGTCGGTCCTGATAACAATTTTCTTCGTGCTACTTAACCTTGCCGGGATCAGGCTCGTGGGGAAGTTCAACACAGCCATCACATGGATAAAGATCCTCTCCCTGGCAGCTCTCGTCGTGATGGTTCCTGTTCTCCTCTTCAACACGTCAAATTTCACCACTCCGTCATTTATCCCTAGTAATGGCTGGTCAGGCGTATTCATAGCAATACCCGCCACAGGTATCCTGTTCTCATTCGGCGGATACAGGCAGGTTGCCGACATGGCCGGGGAGATAAAGAACCCGAGGAGAAACCTTCCCCTGGCAATAGGCATAACTCTCGCAGTTCAGAGCATATTCTATATCCTGATGTCCGTTGTAATTGTTGGGGCAGTTAACTGGAGCGCACTGGGTTTCCAGCCGGGGGACTGGCAGAGTGTTGCTGGGCTTTCTGCACCACTTGCTGACCTCATGCGGGCAGGGGGTGGAGTCGCAACGGGCTTTTCGGGCCCTTTGCTGTCAGGACTCGTGATCCTGGCCCTTCTGTTCGCAGTGTTTTCACCGCTTGGAACGCTTGGTGTATACCTTACGGGAGCTTCGCGGGTGGTTTTTGGATTCTCTAAAGAAGGGGCCCTTCCAGATTCTCTTGGAAAAACTGATCGTAGAGGCGTGCCGGTCTACGCATTGATCCTGGTGGCAATCGCAGGTGACCTTTTCCTCATACCCTTGCCGAGCTGGTACTCACTGGTCAACTTCGTGGTGGTTGCCGCCACGGTGAATTTTGCAATAGTAGCTGCTTCACTCCCCGTTATAAGAAAATTCTATCCGAATTTGCCGCGGCCATTCAGGGTGCCCTTCCACAGGGCATGGTCCCTGGCGGCTTTCATTCTCTCCTCCCTCCTCATATACTGGGCCACCTTCCCCACAACACTCTATTCGCTGGGGGCCGCCCTTGCCGGCAGTGTTGTGTACCTGTACCAGGGCCTTAACACCGGATGGAAAAATGCTGCCCTCAGGAGTTCGGCCTGGATTCCATTCTTCATAATAGGGCTCATGATACTTTCATATCTTGGACCCCGGGTCACCGGAGGGGTGAACGCCATAACTTTTCCCTTTGATGTCCTGGCGGTTTCTGCATACGGGGCTTCATTCTGGACCATATCACAACTAACTGCATCGGCCAGGCCACCCGGGGACATGAACAGGATCATTCCATCATCCACTGATGAATGAGGCATTTTCTGAGTGAAATTGCCAACATTATTTTCCGGCGACATAAATATATTCTTCATAGCTGTTAAGGTTCCGTGAAGAGTGTTGGCTTTGCCGGTGCGCTTGCAGTCGGCCTTGGGGGAATAATTGGCGCGGGCATCTTCGTCCTGAGCGGAACCATGATAAGCCTGTCCGGAACAGGTGCCCTTGTGGCCTTTATCCTTACCGGTTTCGTTGCCGTGATACTTGCACTGGAGATGGGGGAACTTGTCAGTTCAATGCCAAAGAGCACAGGAGCATCCTACTCGTTTGTGTACAACGCATTCGGAAGCGAGCTTGGCTTCATTACGGGGATGACACTGTATCTCAGTTTTGCTGCATCCGTTTCAGCCATAGCACTGGGGTTCGGTTCGTATCTTTCCTCCATGACAGGCATGGGCGGCTACATCTTTTCTCACATTTTCGCCATTATACTCATCATAGTACTTGTCGGCATCAACCTTGAGGGCATAGCACAGGCCGCCAGAGCTGATCTTTTCATTGTGATATTCAAGGTAGCAGTGCTTGTCATCTTCATCGTTTTCGCACTCATGTTCGGAAAATTCCTCTCATCAAACATCAGCCTTCCCCCGGTGAATGGCACTTCAGGAATATTTGCTGCGAGCGTCATAGCCATGTTTGCATATGCCGGGTTCCAGTCCATTGCCACCATGGCCCCGAACATAAAGGGAGGTGGCAGGACCGCAGCAAAGGCAATCCTGGTCTCCGTGGTCCTGAGCCTTGTACTGTACATCCTGGTGACATTGGCACTCCTATCGCTCGTTCCAGGAAACAACTTCGGTGAGGTGGCGGACCCCCTGAGCTTTGCCCTTAAAAGCGCTGCAGCCCCGTCGTGGCTATTCTACCTGGTTGATCTGGCCGCACTGGCAGCCACTACCTCGGCAACACTGGCAATGATGATTGGAGGATCCCAGCTGGTCATGCAGTTGTCGAACGACGGCCTGATGCCGGGATACTTCAGGAAGACGGAGGGGAAGCAGGGTTCACCAATGTCCGCAGTGATGCTTACCGCAGTGGTAGGCATCGCCCTGATGTTTTCGGGCAACATTTACATCATAGCCGCTATCAGCAATTTCGGTATACTATTCAGTTACCTAATGAGCGGATTTGCGCTCATCAAAATAAGAAGGGCAAGACGGCATCCCGATGTGCACGCATCATTCATATCAAGCGCGAAGCTGACCATGGAGGGTGTTTTCGAAATGCCCCTCTTCCCGTACCTGCCTCTGGCAGGCATATTCATGCTGGTGGCCTTCTTCTTTGGTTTCCCGGCAATAGCCCTGAGCGCTGGTGTGGGACTTGTGCTGGTATGCATAATAATTTATTACGCGATGAGGGAGGACAGGGACGAACCCGTGATAAAAGTCAGGTTCTTCAGGTGACTGTCCTGCAAATGCCAGTCTTTGCCCCATCTAACGAAAAGGATCTGCAGAGCTTCATATTCCCGGCTCTTCCCCGGGTACTCTCCTGAACAGCTGAACATCACCTATGTGCTTTGCACCTGAAAGAAATCTTGTCAGCCTCTCTATGCCAAAACCAGCCCCGGCAGATGGTAGAAAACCTTTCCCGGCCTCTTCCAGGTATGAGGCATAGATGTCCATTGCCAGTTTGTCCCTCCCCATTCTCGACCTGATTCGGTCGTAATCGTGTTCCCGTTCCGCGCCGGACAGTGCTTCTCCGTATCCGAACGGATAGATGAGGTCATAGTTGAGATAGTGGCCTGGATTCTGGACGTCTTCCATGTCGTAAAACTCACGCTTGTGGCATATAACCCAGAACGGCTGGTCATGATCCATGGACGCGGCATACTCCCAGTCTTCTCCATATCTTTCTGCCAGTTCATGGGTGGTGTAGATCTTGAAAGGGGGTCTGAACCTGAAGAACTGCCCGTCCTGGACCTTTCGGATGCCGTCATCCTGGAGATATGAGGAAAGCCCGCTCAGGTAATCCTCTACCAGGCTGAAAACATCCTGCATCTTTCCGTGGGGTATCTCGAAATCTGCCTGGGTGAATTCAAACAGGTGCCGCCCACTGGCTTTGCGGTCCTCCCTTTCCAGCCTTATGTTGGGGGAAAGCACAAAAATCTTTCCAGCCTCCCTGACTGCAACCTGTTTGTGAAGTATCATGGAGTTCATCGTTCTCATGGTTGTCCCCAGATAGTCCACTTCTATTGTCTTCAGTATTGATGAGTTAGGATCTGGGCCGAGCGGATCTGTGCTCCTTCCGAGCATTACAGGAAGCAGCTGGGTAAATCCTGCATCCTGGAAGAAGTTGGATGAATACCTGAGTATCCTGCTTGTGGTTTTCAGTGCCCTTTTCAAATCGTTTGCCTGAACGTGCATCATTCTTGAATCACAATTTCTGGAGGCTGCACTCTTAATTAATTTTTCTACAACTTTTTTCGAATTTTATCCACTTTTCTTCACATTATTTAAATACAGTATTGTATTATTTCCATAATGGATGAGACTGACAGAATATTGCTAGAACTCTCTGAGCAGGGAATAACCAAGTATTCAACACTCGCAAAGAAACTGGACATGCCCCTGTCAACGGTGCACTCCAGGATGAAGAGGCTTGAGCAGGATGGTGTCATCCGCGGTTACCGCGCTGATGTTGACTGGAAGAAGGTGGGACTGAACCTTACAGCGTTTGTCCTCATCAAGGCCGACGTGAGCCGCCTTCGTGAAACGGGAAAAACGCAGGATGACCTGCTCAGCGAATTGCTTGAAACAAATTATGTGGATGAGGGATACGTTGTAACAGGCGAGGCAGACATCTTCATTAAGATAACAGCTGTTGACTCCTCCCAGCTCAAGGACATACTGCTGAATGACATAGATTCCAAGGAAGGCATAACCGGCACAAGGACAATCATCGTACTTGGATGACCGGCATTCCGGAAAGGGACGATTTGGGCAAATGTTAAATCAACATCGCAATTCAGGGCATGTGCCCGATGCTGCTGAGAGTAGAAACCTTAGGATTCTCGTGAGTGACCCGGTTGAAAAGAGCCTTGTGGAAGGACTTGAGGAACGGGGCTACCCCGTTGATTACAGGCCCGGCATTACACCAGGGGAACTTGAAGAGTGCATCCAGGACTATGAGGCAATAGTACTGAGGAGCAGGACAAAGCTTTACAGAAGACAGCTCAGCCTTGCACGGAATCTCAGGTACATAGCAAGGGCAGGAATAGGGACGGATAACATCGACACCGGTACGGCTGCTTCCATGGGAATTGAAGTGATCACGGCTGCCGGGTCCTCGACACAGTCCGTGGTTGAGCTCAACGTGGCACTGGCCATAAACCTCGCCAGGAACATAGTGAACCTCAGTGCCGGAGTGAGAGAAGGAGGATACAGGAAGGACACCGGGCTAGAGTTAGGCGGAAAAACAGCCGGGATCATCGGCTTTGGAAGGATAGGGTCTTCCACTGCACGCGTCCTTGCAGCACTTGGCATGCATATTCTGGCATACGACATCCTGAAAAATCCCAAACTCATGGGTGAAATTGGCGGGAGGTACGTGGAGCTTGACACCCTCCTGGAGGAATCAGATTTTGTCTTTGTCCTCCTAACACTGGGGAAGGAATCATTAAGAATACTTGGCACCGAGGAGTTTGGCATCATGAGGAGGGGGTGCCACCTCATAAACACAAGCAGGGCAGAGGCCGTGGACCCTGAAGCTCTCCTTGGCGCCCTGGAAAGCGGGGACATTGCAGGGTATGCAGGAGATGTCCTGTGGAATGAACCACCTTCTACCATGACAGAGAGGAAACTCATTGGGATGAAGAACGTCATAATAACTCCCCACATAGGGGCACAGACACGGGAGGCCCAGAAGAGGGTTGCAGCCGTTACGCTTGCTAACCTGCTGGAAGCAATGGAGGCAAAGGCCTGATGTTGCTCATACCGGGCCCGGTTGACGTCCCGGAGGCTGTACTCAAGGCGTCTGCCTATGTGCAGAACCATAGATCCGAGGAGTTCAGGAACATAGTGAGAAGGTCACAGGAGCTGCTGAATACACTTTCCGGTTCCAGGCATGCATTGATGACAACAGGGTCAGGAACCACTGCTGTCGAGTCAATCATCTACTCCATGATATCCCCAAAGGAAGAGGTCCTTGCTGTAACTTTTGGAGAATTCGGAAACAGGATGGTCGAAAGCCTTCAGAGAAGGGGAGCCGTCCCAGCCGTTCTAAAAAAGAGCCACGGCGAATACCTTGAAAAAGGCGAGATTTCTGACATTTGCAGGAAGAACAGGAACCTCAAGTCTGTGTTCCTGGTGCAGAATGAGACAGGGAATGGCACATCAATACACAATCTCAGGGAACTTGCACAGGAAGCCGGGGAACTGGGCCTGAAGGTTTTTGTGGATTCCGTCTCAGGCCTGGGTGGGATGGAGATAAAAGCAGACAGCTGGGGAATTCATGCCTTTGCAAGCTGCAGCCAGAAGGGACTGGCATCGGTCCCGGGACTGGGCATCGTGTGCATAGGGGAGGAGGGGGAAAAGTATGTACGGGACTCCCGTGATGTGCCAGCCTATATGGATCTGAGGACAAGCTTGAAGTTCATGGCAAAATTTGAGACGCCTTACACTCCTTCTACAGGTAGTTTCAGGGCTCTTCTTGCAGCCCTCCTCATACTTCAGAGGGAGGGGCATGAGAACAGGTGGAAAAGGCATCAAGCCGCAGCAGGTTTCGTGAGGGCCTCGCTGGAAAAATCCGGCCTGGAACTCTATGGCAATGAGAAGAATTTCTCCGATACCGTGGTGGCCTTCAGGCCGTCCATGCCTGGTTCACAACTTGCCGGAGAGCTGTCAAAGAGGAATATCATTGTCTCGAGAGGGATGGGCACCGGAGCGGATGAAATGATAAGAGTTGGCCTGCTTGGGGTCGTTGACAACATCAAGATTGCATCTTTCCTGAATGAACTCTGGAAAATAATGGGGCGTGACGAAAGCGTCGATGCCGACTCGCTTCCATCGGAGACAAGGATTGATGAGGACATCTACAACATAACTTTTGACTGATATCCAGGGAGCAGTGCATGAGTCACGGTTTCCGCAGAAGCTTGTAGTAAAGGTAGCCGCTGAATGCCTGGACTATCCCCCCAAGGATCAGCGGAAACGGAAGGTCTATGTCCATCAGATACCCGGACAGTCCGGAGAATCCCTGTGATGCTCTGGCAGAAACCCCCTGTATACTTGTGGCTGTACCAAAATCTCCCTCCTGGATTCCACCAACATTTATTGCATTCCTGCTGGGGACTCCGTAACCGGCCATGAAGGTCCTGAAAGAATACAGAAGAACTGCTACAATGGCGTATGGAGACAGTGCCACACCGATGAGGATTGCGCCCTGCAGGAAACGGGTTATGGAAGCTACCTTGAGGGTTCCATTCTCCCTCCTGCTTGTCACCCTTGTGGCCAGGATGCCTCCCAGAGCCGAACCAACGTAAGAACCCAGAAAGGCGAGTCCCACCTGGGAAGGGCTGAGACCGAACCTGAGTTCATACCACGCAGGGAGAAGTACCAGTGCAAGCCCTATCCCGGCTCCATTAACGGAATTGGACACCATCACCCTGAGAACATGTTTTCCGCTGGCTTTTCTCATTATCCGCGTCTCCTTTTTCTGCATGGGCCTCTCCCTGAGCAGATACAGGGAAAGAGTGGAGATTGCGATCAGGACGAGGCTGATGCCGTACAGTAACCTGAATGATGATATTTCCCCATAGTACGGCACGAGATACACATGAGAATACAGCATGATGCTCCCCGCTATGGAAAAGAACGACGCGACCGACGTCACCATGCCCATTTTCCTTATCCTTTCCCTCTCATCCGGCCAGTTGTTTGCAATGAAGGCGTTTATCCCCGGCGACATGGCTCCTCGCATGGCTCCTGCCGAGCCTGTGGTTCCCGATATGATTATGCCTGCAAGTATGAGATAGGTACTTGTGCTGAAAGTGAGGATCAGCGCTATGAAAAGGGCAGGGATCTCGCCCAGCATCATGGCCTTGCGGAACCCTATCCTGTCACCAAGTACACCGATGACAAGAGAAATAACCACTGTGGATAGCGAAACAAAAAGATAGACAAGACCGATGGATACAATGTTGAAATTCAACAGGAGAAGGTAAAGGGGAGATGACAGGGAAACGAATATAAGGGCCGCGCTCCTGGTTGCCCTTGAAACGAGCAGGAACTTGAACCTCGTGTCCAGCATGGTGCCGGGAGCCTGATATCTCTCCATTTTCTTATCTGTATCGGTTCCCTGATTCGCAAGATCAGGTTAAATTTACCGTTCTCAAAACATTATGAAATGTTATGCAATGTCTCGTTCGGAACGTATGCCATCTCGGTCCTTCCTGTTCCAGGAGCATGCCTGATGCTCCTGGTGTACAGGTACTCATCCATCATGGACGGCAAAGAGGATTCCGCACTCACGGGGAACGGATCTCCGCAAAGATCAAGTCCACGGAGGGAGATCGCCAGTGAGGCGAGCCTGTCCCTGTCGTAGTCCTGACCACATGTTTCACATCTCGATATCTTCCAGGCAGGGTGCTTCACTCTATCACCACATACGGGACACTCGGATGAGGTCCCTCCCGGATTCACCTTTACCACCCTGTTGGGTGACTTGTACTCGATCATTCTCAGGAATTCAGCGTATGGCCACCTGTTCAGGTATGTTCTCAGTTTCCTGCTCCGAGGTTTTGCACTCTTCCTTATGTTTCTCAGATCTTCTACGACGAATGTTGCATCAGGGTTCTCACTCACGAGTCTGGTAGACAAGCTTGTGCAGCTCATCCCTGACTCTGTTCCTCTGCCGTCCTCTCGCTTCCCTGAGTTTTCTGTGCCTTTTCTGAGGATTCAGGATATGTTCCTGTATATTCCTTCTTCTCCTGGAAAAGTCGTTCTGTGTGTTCACGATGTTCGTTGTGGATTTCTCAAATATTTTATCCACTTTGCCCTCGTTGATCACGGTCATGGAGAGGTTAGAAAAGTTCACATCCATGCCAATCTTCCTCTTCATGATCTCCTTCTGATCGGGTTTCCTGAAAGATAATACCACTTTCCTGTCTGTTATCAATAATTCGGATATTCCACTCCGGCTGTATTCATCATATTTTGAATGGTGATCATTCACTGGAATGTACTCGTATTCATGAGGCTTCATGGTGATCCTGATGAAGCCGTCCTGCAGTTTGACAAGCTCACTGTCCATTCGCATGGACAGTTTCCTCACTTCAGGATATTTCTTTCTCTTACGGTTCTTCCTGAATGATCTCAATATGGCAATGGATGATCTGCACACCGGATTGATGTGATGCTTCGCGTATCCATACGAGGAATCAAACCATGGCTTGATCTCCCTCCTGAGATCGATCGGTGAAGGCATCCTTCCATTCCTTCTCCTGAGTTCTTCTCCCATCAGAATGCCGTAGTGTATCGCCTCCTGCATGTCCTTAAGGTACTGGATGATCTGATAGGATGGATCGCAATGCCACCATATCGTACGCTTCTCGCCTGAGGATCTCCATGGGTGTGAGGATGGCACAGTCCTGTCCATTGTGAATGGCAGAAGTGCTTTTTCCTTGCCTCCGGAAAACGAGTAAGTGAGATCTGGCTAGAATAATGTTACATTACACTGCATTAATCAATATTTTCCGTTAACTGTTAGAGCCCTCTTTCTACTATTCTTTTGATCCAGAAACGTTTACTTGACAGGATTATGAAACAGACTACAGTTAGAGCGGGAATGTAAATCAGGATCAAGAATGGGAGGATCACCAGAGATGCAACGATCATGAGCAGACTGATCAACACCATCAGTACCAGAACTCCAGTTGCACTGACAGGCTCTGGCAAGAAGTATTCATCCACAATTTGATGCTTTCTTGTCGCAGAATACAGGGTAATAAAGATGCATTGATACAGGGGATAAACGAAAAGAAATATCAGTAGAGCAGTGTCTGCCCATTTAAATTTGAGTGCAGAGAAGACAAGATCTGAGATTATGAACGGGGAGAGAAAGAGGACTGCCTGAAGTATCTTTGATATAATCAAAATACGAATGTACCGCAAAACTCCTACAGACAGAAATGAGATCCAAGCGCGCTTCATACCAATGGTATTGAGGTTCAGGATTGGCACGTTGACCTGAGTAGATGGACTAATTGAATACCCTATTGAGAGCTGATAGCCCGTTGGTCCCATCAGATACAGCATAGCATTCCAGGTAGCATTGGAAGTCAGGTTTATTTCTGTCATCCCGTTGGACCAGATGTTTCCATGGATGGTTTTGTTGGCCTCCCTCCTCTGTCTGTGTCCTTGTGATATAGATCCTTAAGGAGCGGAGGAAATGCGCTCCAGTCAATGGCATCCTTCGCGAATGCAAGGGGATCATTGATGAAATACTGCCTGTATTTTTCCCTAAGAGCTTCATCCAGGTGGCTGTTCATACAGTATCATGGCAGGTTCATGAATAAAGTTGACTGTTATCAGACCTGATAAGCGGGCAGGTTTTTGGAAATCCCGGCGTAATGTTTGGTGTGAATGTTTACAGATCTATCAGGTAATTTTTTTTGCCATCAATGGGAAAACGAAACAATTGAAAAGAGTATATATCCAGATAAAAATAGAGACTCAATGACCTTGAAGTACAGAGTGGTTCTAGAACCTGGAGAAGACGGTTGGATCGTGGCTCACGTTCCGGCGGTTAAGGGCTGCTGGTCTCAGGGGAAAACCCGGGAAGAGGCCCTGGCAAACATCAAGGATGCACTGGAAGGCACTCTTGAGGTCAAGAGAAAATACGGAGATCCAATTCCAGAAGAGACGGAAGTCGAGGTAAATGCCTAAGCTTCCTGTCATATCAGGAAAGGACTTTGTTAAGGTTTTAGAAAAACTCGGCTTCAGGGTGGAGCGCCAGACCGGGAGCTACATTGTTCTGAGGAGGGCCAGCGAAACCATATCAGTATCAGTTCCAAATCATGGTAAAATGAGCAGGGGTGTCCTGAATGCCTTGATGAAATCAATTGGCCTAGGCAGGGATGAGTTGCTGAAGCTGCTCAGGTGATCGGATATCATAATTTTTTGTCGCTGTTCTGGGCAAATAAAATAAGTCCAGACATGCATAAGCAACCTGAGCAAAGACAAGGGAGCAGATGATAACAGACTTTCCGGAGTCTCCTACTTCAGGTACAGCAGGACAATTTCTAACCATCCAAACAGATATTTGACATTGAGCCAAAAGGCGGAGCAAATACGGAAACCCATTTCCTCATCCCGCTCAAATTGGGTGCGGTGTATATTCACCTTGAAATGATAAAGATTAAAGGGGACATAAGTAATTATGTACTTATGTCTGAAACACTAAAAGTAGAATTAGATGAAGAATTACTCAACAAGTTCAAGAGGAAAGCCTTCGAAACTCATGGATTTAAGAAAGGATCAATCAAGAAAGCAATTGAAGAGCTTCTGAAGCAATACACAAATGAAGGGAAGCCAAATTGGAACAGTATTTCTGGTATCTTGAAAGATAGAACCGAAACATCAGTTGAGCTGCAACACAAAGCTTGGAGAGACATAGAACGAAAGAGCGTAAGAAAGGACAGAAATTGACGGGTGAATCAATTGCTGGTAGTAGATACAAACATAATACTGGAACTAATGCTCAAGCAAGAAAAATCAAATGACTGTGAGAAGTTCCTCAACTCAGTGGCCACTGGAGATATTGAAGCAACTATTACTCGTTTCTCCATTCATGCGATAGAAGCAATTCTTAAAAATCCAGAACATACAACCAATTTTCTTCACAATGTTAACTCGTCCATAGGGCTTAGGGTTTATGATACCGACACATCAGATGAAATTGCAATTTCTTTGCTCATGAAGGAAGTCAAACTCGATTTCGATGACACTCTGCAGTACTACGTTGCCAGAAAGATAGGGGCAGAAGGTATAGTATCTTTCGATAGAGATTTTGACAGAGTGAATATCAACAGGCTGGTCCCTGGTCAGGTTTAGTCCACAATATTTTCTTTTGGATTTTTATCTGTCCCAAAAGTGCAACCTAGACTTGAAGAACCTAAAATTATTATGGGAAAGCACTCTAAAATACGCCAATTTTAGAGGAATAGAATATGAAGAACACAAAAGGAAAAATTGGGAGGTTTTTCGAATGAGTGAAATTCAAGTCACGAGTACAAATCCATACGGGACCGCACCTGCACTCTATGGGACCGTTGGGATTCGAATCATGGGCTCATTGCTATTCCAATCCGGTCACTATATCTGAGGTGAAATCTAAGAGTTCTTTAATTGTTTCAAAGTAATCGTTGTATATCTCCTTGAATCCTTCTAGGTCCAGTGATGATTCATAACTATAGCCCGCATCACCTCTCATTCTCACAACCTGATCGAATCGGTCAAGATACTCCTCAAACCTTGAAGATTTATCAATCGGCACGATCTGGACATCATGGATTAACGCACGAATGATCCTTGATACATTATGTCTCTTGGGAACATCGTAGTGTTTCTCTATGAGCAAGCACTTAAGTGCCACCTCCCCAGCCATTTCCAATTCATAAACTGCAATGTCATAGGCCTCCAATTTATATGAGGAATCTGAACTTGACAACCATCTGTATGAGCTTTCCAGGGCTCTTTTCGCTAGAGGGTCCAATTTATGACCTCACTGGAATCTATGATGCTTCTTTTGTTCTCGACGCCCATGACCCATCTGAAAAATTCTGAAATCACAGATTTTCTCTCGAAGAGCATTATCCCATCTCTCAGGATACCCAAGTATATGGGCTTAAAAACATCCAAATCATAATATGGGACTATGAACGGCTCAATGTCTGAATAGTAGCCGGAATTACTCATTTCATTTTTATTCTTTTTGAGTTCCTGGTCGTGTGAGAAAATCATGCGGTAGGCGTCCGCCTTTTCTCCGTTGTAAACAATAAATATATCAATGTCGCTGAATTTTGTATGATCACCTCTTGAATAAGATCCAAACAGGACCATTCCCAAAACATTCTCATCCACAGATATCCTTACCACAAACTCGTTAACATATTCCCTTACTGGTTTAGGGAGTTCATCAAGCATTAAACTACCTCGCATGTAGTGCTTTATCGTTTCGGCCACACTAAACGAACGCCCAAACTTCTTTTGCAAGACCATTTTACCTCTGCCAATGAGTAGATGCGTCTCTTGATTTAGGAGGGTCTGCCGATACTTAGTCATGAAATATGTATATCAAGAATATACATATAAATATCTTCTCAAAACAGTAGTCTGCGAAGAATTCTTGACCCAGTTCCCCAGAACAAGGGTCTCTGCCCTGATCAGGGAAAATGAGCTCCTGAAGGGATTCTTCGAGAAGCTTCCGGAAGCCGCTATGCCCGAAGGATTGGACCTGATAAGGTCAGAAGGTCTTATCCTCTCCAAACTTCAGGAGTCAAGAGAAGTGGTCGACGGTCTGAAGGATTTCCAGGGAGTGTCTTTGCCATACGACAACCAGAGAGACAGCAGGGATTTTGAACACCTGAAAAGGGGAGCCATCAACAGGTACATATTGCAATCGCCAATTGCAAAACAAACTTAACTGGAAAACTATAAACTGGTTGATAGGTTCAAGGTTGATTGATAAGTATGAGGAATTGGATCGGAGAAGAAAACATTCTATGAAGAGGGCGATTCCTATCTGCGTAGTTTCGCTTTTAATTTACGACATTTATACAAATGGCTTATCTACTAATCAACTTCATTGTGGTTGGAATGGACAGAGTATAATAAAACTATTTTACCAGAATTATATTCTGAAAAGGAGATCTCAACATTATGATGGTCCTATAGGAGGTAAGCGATTTGAAAGTTAATAGTGGTATCGAAAAAAATGATGTGGAGCTTCCTTGTAAAAAATTACTTATAGGAGTTACAGGATCAGTTGGCGCTGTTGCACTGCCACAATACATCAGAACTCTTAGGTTAATTTTTGCAAGGGAAATTCAAGTTATTATGTCGTTCTCAGCTAAGAAATTTGTGAAACCTTATACAATCGGCTTAATGTCTGGAAATCATGTATTTACAGATACTTTTGATCAATATGAACCCATTAGTGTGCCACATATTGAATTAACCAGAGATATTGACATTTTTCTTATCATTCCTGCAACTGCAAACGTTATAGGAAAGGCCGCTCATGGTATATGTGATGACCTTATAACCACAAGCATAATTGCCTGTCAAGCCCCTATTGTGTTTGTACCCTCCATGAATGAAGTAATGTGGACAAACCGAGTGGTTCAAGAAAATGTGAAGAAGATTAGGTCCTATGGATATCACGTAATAGACCCCACCAATGGATATGAAGTAAGCACAATGAAGAGGGTAAATGGCGCTATGCCATCGCTTAGTCAGATTATAAAGTACTATAGTTTTGCGATTTAACCTCCCATTACGCCAATTGTCGACTTGTATGGCTTTCTGAGTGATTCCATTATGACATCCAGGAACCTGTAACCTTTGTTCTCCAGCGTCAAGAACAGTTCCTTCAGAATCCTCATGGCCATTGCCCTGAATCTCAGATCGGGTGTACTTTTCCCGAGTTTCATCCGGGATTCCAGGGAGCGTATGGCAGAGATTTCGAGGAGCAACTCACCCAGGGGACTCAGCTTTGCCGTACCGAGCAAGCTTTCATGCGTCCT